>ENA-OQCF01000273-OQCF01000273.1-human-gut-metagenome-genome-assembly--contig:-NODE-273-length-19797-cov-1.809100_pt1 | contig 19797 bp, 30 predicted proteins | sample MGYA00242756_ERZ504573 | MGnify/ENA primary metagenome ERZ504573 (study PRJEB26092, sample SAMD00036240) | human gut metagenome | host: Homo sapiens | study: EMG produced TPA metagenomics assembly of... | reverse complement strand
CTAAAAACCAGTGACTATACATTAAATAATCCAGATATGAACTGATTATATCTCCCGCATTTTGAATTGTCAAGCAAAAAAAGACTGCACATCAGTAAAAAAAGGCTTTATAAAAGAAGAAGTTTCGTGTATTATGTATATCAGAAAGTTATTGTCAAACGACAACGAAGGGAGAGAATTGCATGGGTATTCTGATTCAGGGAGGACGTATCGTAGATGCGGCTACTGACACTGATAAAAAAGGCGATATTTATCTGGAAGATGGCGTGATCACCGAGATCGGTGAGAAACTTAAAATAAAAGATAAAAGCGACAGAGTAATAGATGCGAAGGGATGTCTGGTAATGCCGGGACTGATCGATCTTCACGTTCATTTCAGAGATCCGGGACAGACACAGAAAGAGGATATAGAGACAGGTTCCCGGGCTGCTGCAAGAGGTGGTGTGACAACGGTTGTTGCAATGCCGAATACAACACCGGTAATTGACAGTCCGGATCGTGTAAATTATGTGCATAATAAGGCAAAACAGCTTGCCGGCATTCATGTGCTCCAGGCAGGTGCCATTACGCAGGGGGAGAAGGGACAGGAACTTTCTGATATCGAAGGAATGGTAAAAGCGGGAATCCCGGCATTATCTGAAGACGGCAAATCTGTTATGAATACCAGACTTTGTAAAGAAGCTATGGAAGTGGCAGAGAAATTCAATGTTCCGATCTTTGCTCACTGTGAGGATATTGATCTGCGCGGTGATGGATGTATGAATGAGGATGAGAATGCGCGGAGACTTGGTCTGCCAGGTATCTGCAATGCAGTTGAGGATGTGATCGCAGCGAGAGATATTCTTCTTGCCAGAGAGACAGGGGCAAGACTGCATCTGTGCCATTGTTCCACAGAAGGCGTTGCGAAGATGATGGAGATTGTGAAGGAAGAGGGATTGGACAATATCACAGCAGAGGTTTGCCCGCATCATTTTATCCTCACTTCCGATGATATTAAATGTGATGATCCAAACTATAAGATGAACCCTCCTCTTCGTACGAAGAAAGATGTAGATGCACTGATCCGAGGACTGAAGGATGGTTCCTTTAAAGTGATCAGTACAGATCATGCACCTCATGCAGTGCCGGAGAAGACAGGCTCTATCCGGAATGCGGCTTTTGGCATTGTGGGAATTGAGACAAGCTTTGCATTGTCTTATACTGCACTTGTAGAAACTGGAATTCTTACAATCTCACAGCTTATTGAGAAAATGAGCTGGAACCCAGCACAGATTCTGGGAAGTGACAGAGGTACACTTCAGAAGGGACATCCGGCTGACATTGTCATTGCAGACATTGATCACGAATATAAAATAGATAAAAATGAATTTGCTTCCAAAGGACGCAACACACCATTTGACGGATGGAAAGTAAAGGGAAAAATTCTCTATACAATCTGTGATGGAAAAGTTGTATACCAGAATGCATAAAAATACCATATCAATATTCAGGAGGAAAGACTCATGATCAACAAACTTATTGAAAACATTAAAAAAACAAACGCTCCTATCGTAGTAGGACTGGATCCGATGCTCAACTATATCCCGCAGCATATTCAGAAGAAAGCTTTTTCTGAACTGGGGGAAACATTAGAGGGAGCAGCAGAAGCTATCTGGCAGTATAATAAAGGAATCGTTGATGCGATCAGCGATCTGATCCCTGCAGTGAAACCACAGATCGCAATGTATGAGCAGTTTGGTATTCCGGGCTTAATGGCATATAAGAACACCATTGATTATTGCAAAGAAAAAGGTCTGGTAGTTATTGGAGATATCAAACGAGGTGACATTGGTTCCACATCTGCTGCATATGCAGTCGGACATCTGGGTAAAGTTCAGGTGGGGAAGTAACAGAATCGCAGGTTTTTGACGAAGATTTTTGCGACAATCAATCCATATATGGGATCTGACAGTGTCAACCCGTTTATCGATGTATGTAAAGAAGAGAACAAAGGGCTTTTTGTACTCGTAAAAACATCCAATCCGTCCAGCGGAGAGTTTCAGGACAGAATCATTGACGGACGTCCGCTTTATGAGTGGGTTGGAGAGAAGGTTGCCCAGTGGGGAGAATCACATATGGGAAATGAATACAGCTATGTAGGTGCTGTAGTAGGTGCAACCTATCCGGAAATGGGAAAAACTCTCCGTAAGATCATGCCGAAAACCTTCATCCTGGTACCGGGATATGGTGCACAGGGCGGAAAAGGTGCCGATCTTGTTCATTTCTTTAATGAAGACGGACTTGGTGCGATCGTCAACTCTTCCAGAGGAATCATTGCAGCTTACAAACAGGAAAAATATGCTTCCTTTGGTGAATTAAATTATGCAGATGCATCCCGCCAGGCGGTAAAAGATATGATCGAAGACATCAGTACTGCTTTAAACAATCGCTAGGAGGCATGAAATGAGCGAAAAGACAAGAGAAATCTGCACTGTTGTAAGTCAGGAGAGCATTGGTGCAGGCATTTACAGTATGTGGATCCAGACTGACAGAATCGCAGCAGATGCGAAACCGGGACAGTTTGTATCTCTTTATACAAATGATAAATCCAAAATTCTTCCCAGACCGATCAGTCTTTGTGAGATTGACAAAGAAAATGGTCGTCTTCATCTGGTTTACAGAGTGACCGGACAGGGAACCGGAACCGATGAATTTTCACAGATGAAAGCCGGAGATACCATTCCGGTACTGGGACCTCTGGGAAATGGTTTTCCTGTAGAGAAGGCTGAGGGGAAAAAAGTTTTCCTTATGGGTGGTGGAATCGGTGTTCCTCCGATCCTGGAACTTGCAAAGCAGATGAAATGTGAGAAAAAACAGATCATTGCAGGATACAGGGACTGTCATACGTTCCTCAGAGAGGAATTTGAGGCGGCGGGAACACTTTATATTGCCACAGAGGATGGCAGTGTGGGAACAAAGGGCAATGTTATGGATGCTATCAGAGAGAATGCTCTGGAAGCGGACGTGATCTATGCCTGCGGACCAACTCCGATGCTTCGTGCAATCAAGAAATATGCCGAAGAAAATGGGATTGAATGTTATATTTCCCTGGAGGAACGTATGGCATGCGGAATCGGTGCCTGCCTTGCCTGTGTGTGCAAATCCAGAGAAAAAGATGCACATAGCAATGTGAATAATAAGAGAATCTGCAAGGATGGCCCGGTATTTCTTTCTACGGAGGTGGAAATCTGATGGATATGAGTGTAAATATTGCCGGCGTAGAGTGGAAAAATCCGGTAACAGTGGCATCCGGAACCTTTGGTTCAGGAGCAGAATTTGCTGATTATGTAGATATTAATAAGCTGGGAGCAGTGACTAACCAAGGGCGTAGCCAAGTGTCCCGTGGGTCGGAATCCGAACTCCGGCGTGATGGCTGAAGTTTACGGAGGATGATGAATGCGATTGGTCTGCAGAATCCTGGTATCGATCTTTTCTGTGAGAGGGATATTCCTTTTTTGAAACAGTATGATACAAAGATCATTGTAAATGTATGCGGTCATGCGCCGGAAGAATATCTGGCAGTGGTGGAACGTTTGGCAGATCAGCCAATTGATATGATGGAGATTAATATTTCCTGCCCGAATGTAAACGCAGGATTCCTTGCATTTGGTCAGGATGCACATCATGTAGAGGAACTTACCGCTCAGATCAAAAAGATTGCAAAACAGCCTGTGATCATGAAGTTAACACCGAATGTCACAGATATCACAGAGATTGCAAAAGGTGCACAAGCAGGCGGTGCAGATGCGGTATCCCTGATCAATACACTGACAGGAATGAAGATTGATATCAACAGGAAGACTTTTGCGCTTGCAAATAAAACCGGTGGTGTTTCAGGACCAATCGTGAAACCGATTGCTGTCCGCATGGTTTATCAGGTCGCACAGGCTGTTAATATCCCGATCATCGGAATGGGCGGAATTTCCTGCGCAGAGGATGCCATTGAGTTTATTCTTGCAGGAGCCAGTGCGGTATCTGTGGGTACAGCAAATTTTCCACAATCCGGCAGTGACACTGGAAGTGATCGATGAATTGAAGCGTACATGAAGAAGAATGGATTCAATTCCGTAAAAGAGATGGTTGGTATTGTAAAATAAAACAGATACAGGAGGCATAACATAAGATGGAACAGTATAAACAGGAATTTATTGAATTTATGGTAGACAGTGAAGTTCTGAAATTCGGAGAATTTACCCTTAAAAGCGGAAGAAAGTCCCCGTTTTTTATGAATGCAGGCGGATATGTGACAGGTTCTCAGTTAAAGAAACTGGGTGAGTACTACGCACATGCCATTCATGATAAATATGGCGATGATTTCGATGTGCTTTTCGGACCTGCATATAAGGGAATCCCGTTAAGTGTTGTAACTGCAATTGCATTCAGCGAATTATATGGAAAAGAAATCCGCTACTGTTCAGACCGTAAGGAAGAAAAAGACCATGGTGCAGATAAGGGAAGCTTCCTCGGAAGTAAATTAAAAGACGGCGATCGTGTAGTGATGATCGAAGATGTAACAACATCCGGTAAATCCATGGAAGAGACAGTACCGAAGGTAAAAGGTGCGGCTGATGTGGAAATCGTCGGTCTTATGGTTTCTCTGGACCGCATGGAAGTCGGAAAAGGCGGCGTGAAGTGTGCCCTTGACGAAGTCCATGACCTTTATGGGTTTGAAACAAATGCGATTGTTACAATGAAAGAGGTCATTGAACATCTTTATAATAAAGAATATAAAGGAAAAGTAATCATTGATGATACATTGAAAGCCGCAATCGACGCATATTATGAGCAGTACGGTGCAAAATAAGCAAATACAGGTAACAGCGATTTATAAATAAGATATCATGATCTGCGAAAGCAGATCATGATACTGATGAGGACGATTATGAACGAAAAAATTTATAAAACCATGTCTTCCACAGGAGCCTGCAGTCTGACAGTCGGGATCATTGTACTGGCAACGGGAATCGTAACAGGGATCATGATGATCGTAAACGGTGCAAGACTGCTGAAAAAGAAATCAGAGATATTGATATAAAAGGCTTCAGAAACAGGAGAAAACATTGAAAAAAGAAACGAAGCATATCATACGGACACTGGGAACCATTTTGTTTATCCTGTATGTTCTGGCACTGATTTATTTTCTGTTCTTTTCAGAAGAATACGGAAGAGCAGCAATGGAAGAAAGACAGTACAGATATAATCTGATACCGTTTGTTGAGATAAGGCGTTTCTGGGTATACAGGAAACAGCTTGGACTTATGGCGGTAGTTACAAATCTTTTTGGAAATGTAATTGGTTTTCTTCCATTTGGATTTATACTGCCGGTTATTCTGGACAAAATGAGAAGCGGATGGCTGATCGTACTGGCAGGATTTGGGCTTAGTGTTACGGTAGAGGTCATCCAGCTTATTACAAAGGTTGGGTGCTTTGACGTAGATGATATGATATTGAATACAGCAGGGGCGGCTCTTGGATATCTGCTTTTTGTTATCTGCGATCACCTGAGGAGAAAAATTTATGGCAAAAAGATATAGATATGCGTTTGCAAAGAAAAGAGAGGCACAGCAGGGAAAACTGTCAGCAGTGCTGGCGGCTGTTTCACTGGTTTTATTTGTGACTGCAGTTTTGCTGGCATTTTTTTTGCAGGGACAATACGGATATATTGTAGGCGGGATCAGTCTTTGCGCAATGCTTCTGTCTGTATATGGATTTGCGATGGGACTGAAAAGCTTTTCAGAAGAAAACCGGACACACAAAGCAGGTATGATCGGCTCTATTGCAAACGGAATCATAATGATCGGATGGCTGGGAATCTTTCTGATGGGAATTTCCGGCTGATTAACAGGGAAGTCTGATAGAAAAAGGAGAAATATAGTTTGGACGAATGGGTTATGGAACGGTATGAACTGGCGAAAGAAAGAATCGCTCAGATACCGGACGAGAAAATGGTAGAAGAACCGTACTGCGATTTTTTTACAAAAGAAGCAATGTTTTTACAGCAGGTGATTCATGTGATGGACCATGGAATTGCGGGGAAAAATCTTGAAGAACTTCAGGAACAGAATCATGAATTATATCAGGATATTCTGCCCGAAAATTATGAAAATTCTTATGGAAATCCTGCATATGCACAGAAAATGCTGGGAGAATACGGAAAAGTATTTACCTTTCTTTATACAGAACTTTTATGGCACGATTGCTTATGCGTTTGAAAAAAAGCATGGGATATTACGGTTGTACTTGAATTGTTTCTGGAAATCTATTCTGCATTTACGCAGGAAGAAATTCCTGCTGAGAAACAGGTGAAAGAAATTCTCGTTTCCTATGTGAATGACTACTGCCAGGATATGGTGGAAAATCGGATCAGAGAGGCGATTGATCCTGAGAATAATTTTGTGGTTGAAATGATCATGGATTCTGATCTGAGCGATCTGAGTTATCTGTATCAGTCCGGCGAATATGTATCGGAAAATGAACTGAAAACAGCAGAATTTATGAATTCACTTTCCCAGAGGGAAATTGATGAGATGGCACGTACTTATACAGAAGGCTATCGGATGGGATTCATCACAGGAAGAAAAGATATTACAAAGAAGAAAACGGTTAATATACGTTATCATCTTGGCTTTGAGCGTATGGTAAAAGCGGCTGTTCTTCAGTTCCGGGAGATGGGGCTGCAGACGGTTATTTACCGCCATGCACTTCATGCGGTGAACAGACGGAATCAGTTCAGAAATGGATTTACAGGAGGAATTGCAAATCCGCAGTTTGATTATGACCACAGACAGGACAGTGCGCTGTTTCTGGATCCGGATTTTGTAAAGCGTAAACTTCGTGCCATGCAGACTTCTTATGATGAATATGCAGATCTGGCAGATGTACATGGCGGACCGGCTGTGATCGAGACATTTGGAGAGAAACCGTTTTCACCGGTAAGTAAACCGGAAAGCTGGGCGTTTACAGAAGCACAGCAGAAGCTTCAGCTGGAACTGGACAATGAATCCGGTCAGATCACAAATCGTTATATCAAAGGTGAGGAAAGAAGTTTTACGATCATTGCTTATCCGATACCTGAGATCGGGGAGGATTTTCCGGAAATTTTCCGCGAGATCGTAAAGATCAATACATTGGATTATAAGAAATATCAGAAGATCCAGCAGACGATCATAGATACTCTTGATACCTGTGAATGGGTGGAAATCAAGGGAAAGGGAGAGAATGAGACAGATCTGCTCATTCATCTTCATACATTAACAGATGCGAAAACACAGACAAATTTTGAGAACTGTGTGGCAGATGTAAATATTCCTCTGGGTGAAGTATTTACTTCACCGGTACTTGCAGGAACAGGCGGAATGCTTCATGTTTCAAAAGTATATCTTAACGGACTGCAGTTTTGTGACCTGAAGCTTGTGTTTGACTGCGGACAGGTGATCGATTACAGCTGTTCTAATTTTGAGACAGAGGAAGAGAACCGTAAATATATTGAAGATAATATTCTGTTCCATCATCCGAAACTTGCAATGGGAGAATTTGCGATCGGAACTAATACAACAGCTTATGTGGCAGCGCAGAAATATAATATCGCAGACAAACTTCCGATTCTGATCGCGGAGAAAATGGGACCGCATTTTGCAGTTGGTGATACCTGTTACAGCTGGTCAGAAGATACTCCGGTCTATAATCCGGATGGTAAAGAGATTATCGCAAGGGACAATGAGATTTCCGAGATGCGAAAAGAAGACGTCAGCCTTGCTTATTATGGATGTCACACAGATATTACGATCCCATATGACGAACTGGGAAGCATCCGTACGATTGATGATGAGGGGATATGATCTCTATTATTGAAGATGGAAGATTTGTCCTTCCGGGTACGGAAGCTCTGAACGAGCCGTTTGGGGAATAAAGGCATTTTCCTGTTAAGTTCGGAATACAAAAAAATTTATTAGTTCGTTAAAATATTTCTTTGCATTAATTTTATTGACAGAAAAAGGGAATCTTAGTAGAATCTACGGTTAGAGAGGGTTTTGATAAAATCTTTTCTGACCGTACTTTTTTTTTTATCAATAAAATAAAAACAAAGTCCCGGACAGATAAAATCTGGTCTGTCTGAGAATACTTGAGAAGAAAAGGAGAATAATCATGGCAAAAGTAGGAATTGTGATGGGCAGCGACTCAGATATGCCGATCATGAGCAAAGCAGCAGACATTCTGGAGAAACTGGGAATTGATTACGAGATAAAGATCATTTCCGCACACAGGGAACCGGATGTCTTTTTTGAATATGCAAAAACAGCAGAGGAAAAAGGCTTTAAAGTAATCATTGCAGGTGCAGGAATGGCAGCTCATCTGCCGGGAATGTGCGCAGCAATCTTCCCGATGCCGGTTATCGGAATTCCTATGCACACCACTTCTCTGGGAGGAAGAGATTCCCTTTATTCTATCGTACAGATGCCGTCAGGAATCCCGGTTGCAACAGTCGCTATCAACGGAGGCGCAAACGCAGGACTTCTGGCAGCTAAGATACTTGCAACATCAGATGAGGAACTTCTTGCAAAATTAAAGGCTTACAGCAGGAATTAAAAGAACAGGTGGAAGCAAAAGACGCCAGATTACAGGAAGTCGGATATAAAAATTACTAAGATAACTCAGGTCCATAAACAGGATCAGGGGTAAAAACGGAGGATTATCATGGATTACAAGACCGCTGGAGTAGATATTGAAGCAGGATATAAATCAGTAGAGCTGATGAAAGAGCATGTAAAGAGAACCATGCGTGAAGAAGTGCTGGGAGGACTGGGAGGATTTTCCGGTGCCTTTTCTCTTGCTAAGATCAAAGAAATGGAAGAACCGGTATTATTATCAGGTACAGACGGATGTGGAACTAAAGTAAAACTTGCTATGGTCATGGACAAGCATGACACCATTGGCATTGATGCAGTTGCCATGTGTGTCAATGATATTGCATGTGCAGGCGGAGAACCATTATTCTTCCTTGATTATATTGCATGTGGTAAGAATTATCCGGAAAAGATCGCAGCTATCGTAGGCGGCGTTGCAGAAGGCTGTGTGCAGTCAGATGCAGCTCTGATCGGCGGTGAGACAGCAGAGCATCCGGACTGATGCCGGAAGACGAATATGACCTGGCTGGTTTCGCAGTAGGTGTCTGCGATAAAAAAGAGATGATCACAGGTGAAGAACTGAAAGCAGGAGATGTTTTGATCGGTATGGCATCCACAGGTGTTCACAGTAACGGATTTTCTCTTGTCCGTAAAGTTTTTGATATGACAAAGGAATCTCTTGATACTTATTATGAAGAACTTGGAACAACACTTGGTGAAGCACTTCTGGCACCAACCAGAATCTATGTAAAAGCATTAAAGAGCATTAAAAATGCCGGAGTTCGTGTGCACGCATGCAGTCATATCACAGGCGGCGGTTTTTATGAAAATATTCCGCGTATGCTTAAAGAGGGAACACGTGCAGTTGTGGAAAAGAACAGCTATCCGGTACTTCCAATCTTCAAACTTCTTGCTGAAAAAGGCAATATTGATGAACAGATGATGTACAATACTTATAACATGGGACTTGGAATGATCCTTGCTGTAGATGCAGCAGATGTGGACAAAACAATGGAAGCGATCAAAGCAGCAGGTGACACTCCGTACGTAGTAGGACGTATCGAAGATGGTGAAAAGGGAGTGACTTTATGTTAAAAGTCGGTGTACTGGTTTCAGGAGGCGGCACGAATCTGCAGGCTATCCTGGATGCCATTGACTGTGGAAAGATTACAAATGCAGAAGTTTCTCTGGTTATCAGCAATAATCCGAAGGCTTATGCGCTGGAGAGAGCAAAGAATCACAACATAGAAGCTGTATGTATTTCTCCAAAACAGTATGAAAGCAGAGAAGAATTTCACAAAACACTTCTGGAAAAGCTGAAAGAGAGTGGCGTAGAGCTTATCGTTCTGGCAGGATTCCTCGTAGCAATCCCGCCGATGATCGTGGAAGCATATCCAAATAAGATCATTAATATCCATCCGTCACTGATTCCGTCTTTCTGCGGAGTTGGTTATTACGGACTTCATGTGCATGAGAAAGCGTTAGCAAGAGGGGTTCGTGTTACAGGTGCTACGGTACATTTCGTTGATACTGGCACAGATACCGGTCCGATTATTCTTCAGAAAGCAGTGAAAATTAAATCTGATGACACTCCGGAAGTTCTCCAGAGACGTGTCATGGAGAAAGCAGAGTGGAAAATTCTTCCTAAGGCAATCAATCTCATTGCCAATGGCAAGGTGAAGGTTGTGGATGGAAGAGTGGAAATAGAAGAATACGATACGGAAGAGTAGATACAAAAAGGAGCGGCAAGATAAAATGAAAGTCTTAATTGTAGGCAGCGGCGGCAGAGAACATGCGATTGCATGGAGTGTTTCAAAAAGCCCGAAAGTAGATAAAATTTATTGTGCACCTGGAAATGCAGGAATTGCTGCATTGGCAGAGTGTGTGCCGATCGGAGCCATGGAGTTTGACAAGCTCGTTGCATTTGCAAAGGAGAAATCCATTGATTTTACCATTGTTGGTATGGATGATCCGCTGGTTGGCGGAATCGTGGATGTCTTTGAGGCAGAGGGCTTAAAGGTATTCGGACCGCGCAAAAATGCAGCGATTCTGGAAGGATCGAAAGCATTCTCCAAGGATCTGATGAAAAAGTATCATATTCCGACGGCTGCTTACGAGAACTTTACCGATCCGGAAGAAGCTTTAAAATATCTTGAGACGGCAAAGATGCCAATCGTGTTAAAGGCAGAGGTCTGGCACTCGGAAAGGGTGTGCTGATCTGTAATACACTCGAAGAGGCAAAAGAAGGCGTGCGTACGATCATGGAAGATAAGAAATTCGGAAATGCCGGAAATACGATGGTAATCGAAGAATTTATGACCGGACGTGAAGTATCGTCTTGACCTATGTGGACGGAAAGACATCCGCATCATGTCTTCCGCACAGGATCACAAACGTGCCAAGGATGGAGATCAGGGACTGAATACCGGCGGTATGGGAAATTTCTCTCCAAGTCCGTTCTATACCAAAGAAGTAGATGAATTCTGTAAGAAGTATATTTATCAGCCAACTGTAGATGCTATGGCTGCGGAGGGAAGACCATTTACTGGAGTTATTTTCTTCGGACTGATGCTGACAGGGGAAGGACCAAAGGTTCTTGAGTACAATGCCCGTTTTGGAGATCCGGAGGCACAGGTCGTTCTTCCACGTATGAAAAATGATATCATTGATGTCATGGAAGCATGTGTCGATGGAAAACTTGACACGATTGATCTGCAGTTTGAGGACAATGCAGCTGTCTGTGTTGTACTTGCATCTGACGGATATCCGGTTTCCTATGAGAAAGGATTCCCAATCAGCGGACTTGAAAAAGTTCGAGGGCAAGGATGATTACTTCTGTTTCCATGCAGGAACTGCATTCGATAAGGAAGGACGCATCGTAACAAACGGCGGACGTGTCCTTGGCATTACTGCAACCGGAAAAGATTTAAAAGAAGCAAGAAAGAAAGCCTATGAGGCAACCGAATGGGTGGATTTCGCAAATAAGTATATGCGCCATGATATCGGAAAGGCAATTGACGAGGCATAATGAAAAAAGGAATCATATTTGATATGGACGGAACACTCTGGGATTCCGCTGCGGAAGTGGCAGAGTCCTGGAATGAGACCGTAAAAAGAGCTGGCTACGACAGAAAACCGATTACTGTAAAGGACATCCAGGTCAAGTAATGGGAAAGACGATGGATGTATCGCACGGATCTGTTTCCGGATCTGGAAGAAGGCGAACGTCAGAAACTTCTGGCACAGTGTGGGGAAGAAGAAAATGATTATCTCCGGATACACGGAGCAACTCTCTACCCGGATATCCGCAGGACAATGGAACAGTTGAAGAAAAATATCATCTGTATATTGTAAGCAACTGCCAGTCCGGATATATAGAGGCTTTTCTGGATTATTACAAACTGCACGATCTGATAGAGGATACTGAGTGCTACGGAAATAATGAAAAATCAAAAGGAGAGAATATCGCGTTACTGTACAGGCGGAATGCATTGGATGATGCGGTATATGTAGGTGATATTCAGGGAGATTACGATGCAAGCATGGATGCGGGGGTTAAATTTATTCATGCGGCATACGGGTTTGGTACAATAGAAGACAAGGTCCCTGAAATTCACAAATTCTGTGAATTGGAGAACGTGGCAGATCAGGTTCTGCAGTAGATAAGAGGTTACTATGCGGGAGCAGAAAGAACAGGAAAAGCAAAATGAACTTCTCAGGGTGGTTGCAGAGCAAAACCATGAGAGATTGATAGAATATGATGTAAAAGAAGACCGGGCAGTGGTTTATGCGATAGAAAATGACCGGTTCGAGGTCCTTTTTGATATCGAAGACTATGTAAAGAAGAACCATTATGGATCTGTTTTTATTGATCCGGAAGATAAAAAGGTATTTCGCAGAGCGATGCATGCATGCCTGCAAAAAGAAGGGACTGTTACGGTCGATGTCCGTTATTGCGAAAAAGAAAATCAACCGGAATGGTACCGTTTTTATCTGGTGAGTATTGCGGAAGAAGATGGAAAAACAGACCGTATGGTGGGGCGTTTTTGCTGTGTGCAGCAGGAGAAAGCCATCACGGAACGCATGCGGCGCCGGGCAGAGATTGATGTACTGACGAATGTGTATAACCATAAGGCATTTGAGGAATACTGTGCAAAAGAACTTGCGGAATGTACAACAAATGCCTTATTTGTCATGCTTGATATTGATGATTTTAAAATGATCAATGATACGCAGGGACATGCGGTAGGGGAGTATGGTCTTAAGCCAGACCGGAAGTATTTTAAGTGAAGTGACCGGTGACCGGGGAATTGTCGGCAGGCTTGGGGGAGATGAATTCGCGGTGTTTGCTTCCGGCTTTCAGAATTCTGTTGAAATGGAAGAATTTTGTGTCTCCCTGCGTGAAAATTTGAAAAAGATTATCTTTGATATGGAATATTCCGTATCTATCGGTGCTGCGAAACTGGACGGACGAAGAATCAGTTTTCCGGATTTTTATTATGAGGCAGACCGGGCAGTTTACGCGGCGAAAAGAGGCGGAAAAAACCGGATTGTTTTTTATGATCAGATCAAAGAAAATCAGGGGCCGGAAACGGCAGATCCGGTGGAACCGATTCTCGCACAAGGCAATGAAAAATCCATGTTAAGACAACTCCGTACCTGTATGGAAGCGCTTGGAAGCGAGGGAATCGGAGATGCCCTTATGCAGACATTTGAAGCGCTGCGCCAGTATTTTGACGCGGACTGTGTTGTGCTTGCCTATGCAAAAAGAGGGCGGTATCCGCTATGTGGAAGAGTGTCACAGGGATACGCACAGATGATGGCAAGACTTGTGACCGAGGAAATTGAGTCAGGAGATGCAGAAGGAGTTATTCAGGAAATAGGACAACTCGGGGACGTGGTGATTCCGGATATCAAGTCGCTGAGAGAAAGTCATCCGGTGATCTATGAATATCTGGCAGAACTACGTGCATGGTCTGCAGCCGGGATTTCTTTGTATACCGGAGATCATCTGCTTGGAATTTTAATGGTTTTAAACCCACACAGACACCTCGAGGAGGCCGATGTTCTTTCCATGCTTGGCACGACACTGGCTGCGCGGATTGAACTTCGCAATCTTCAGGAACAGCAGGAATATGACCGCACACATGACAAACTGACAGGTCTCTGGAACCGGGAGGGATTGTCCGTTATGGCACGCACTGGTGCGGACAATATGTTTCGTTCACTTGGCGTAATCACGACCGATGTGATCCATCTGTCGGAGATTAATAAACAGTTTGGCTATATCAGCGGCAACCGCAGACTGATGGAAGTTGCGGAACTATTGAAATCCATGTTTCCCAATTACCGGATTTACCGGTATGATGAGGATGAGATGCTGATTTTGTGTATCAACATTAAACGGCAGGAAATGGAGCAGCAGGTGGAAAATCTGCAGAAAAGGCTTGCCGGACTTGGCTTTGGCGTGGCGATGGGATACAGCTGGAGTGCGCATCCGCAGACACGCAGCCAGATTGCAGAGGCAGAGGTTCTTATGAGCAACGATAAGCTTAAGCTGATGCATGGCACAACCGTGATGAAGCGCATGGAGCAGAGCGTGATAGATGAGATCAACGATCTGATGGAGCGTGGAAGGTATCTGGTATATCTGCAGCCGAAAGTGGATATCCACACAGGGCGCACAGAGGGCGCGGAGGCACTGATCCGGCAGCTGGATGATGAATTGGGCATTGTGGGACCGGGGATGTTTATTCCGGTGCTGGAACATTACAATCTGGTGCATATGATTGACCTGTTTGTTCTGGATGAAGTATTTCGTTATCAGAAGGAACAGATCCGGGAAGGACATCGTACGGTGCCAATGATCCGTGAATTTCTCGAAGATGACGATCATGTATCCGGAACTTATTGAAAAAGTAACGCAGATGGTTCAAAAATATGATATTCCGGTGGAACTGATCCATATTGAGGTAACGGAGACCGTGGGAGACATGGATCATGTTCTGATTGAAAATGTTGCAAACAGCCTCAAAGAACTCGGATTCAGACTGTCAATGGATGATTTCGGAAGTCATTATTCCAATCTTGCGGTACTGATCCAGTATGATTTTGATTCTGCAAAGATTGACCGGTCCATGGTAACCGAAATTACCAATAACCGCAAAAGCCGGATTCTCCTCGACTATATGACTTCCATGATCAATGATCTGGGAATTCACTGTATCGTCGAGGGAATCGAGACAAAAGAGCAGGTAGATATTTTAAAGAAAACAAAGGCAGAGATGATCCAGGGATTTTTACTTTGGAAAACCTGTGCCAAAAGAAAAATTTTATGAAGCCTTTATCGCAGAATAGTGGAGCATATCACACAAACGTCAGGCTGCTGCTGACGCAGAGTGCTCCGTATCCGCTCTGCGGATTGGGGTAGAAACGGAAAATGGAGCTGTCTGGCACCTCGGATCAGATATGCTTTCATTTTTTCGCCATATAGAAAGGGATCATTGTTCTGTAGAATGCCCCACTGCATGAGCAGTGCGCAGCTGCCGCTTACAAAAGGAGCAGCCATGGAGGTGCCGCTTCGGGATTCGTAACCGCCCCCGACAGCACAGCTGGTGATGTCGACACCGGGAGCGACCAGATCCGGTTTGACCTGTCCAGTATTCCAGGTATATCCTCTGCCGGAAAAAGGGGCGAGCGTATTGGTGGAAGAATCGTAGGCACCGACGGTAATGACATTTCCGGCGGTGGAAGGTATCGTGAGAGTGGTTTCCGTTGTCGGCGTGAGAAATTGTGTGGCAGTCCCGCGGATAGCGGCCGCCGGCATCCACAGATCAATAATTCCTTCGATGACAGACCGTGCTTCTGCGGTAAAAAACCAGACACCTCCCGAAATATAGTCCCGCCGCGGCAGCAGATCGATGGCAATTTCCTGATACAGACTATAAGGGAGGGAAGTCCGTAGTACACCAGAATCTGTGTGGTGCCAAAGGAAAAGCGCCAGCTGCCGGGCTGATTGGGAATTTTAAATGAGGTTCCGAGTCCCGGAGGAGTCAGCTGAAAACGAATATCATCCCAATAATTTTTCCAGATCTGAATCGAAAGAGAAGATTCATAATTTCCAACGGCAAATTCAATTCTGGCAGATTCTAAAGAAGCCAGTCGGGCGCTGGCATGCCCGCCGTTGTTTCCCTCATTTCCACTTCCGACAACAATATTAATGCGTCCGAGATTTGAGACATAGTCCAGGTAGGTTTCCAGAAGGGATGTTCCGCTATGGGAGCCGTAAGTATTTCCAAAACTCAGGTTGATGACAAGAGGCACGGTATGTTCGATGGCATATCTTACGGAAAAATCGACCGCCTGCATCAGTTCGATCGTGTTTGGAAATCCCTTTGGATCGGGCGAGCCGAGTTTGACGGCAAGAAGTGAGGATTCCGGGGCAACTCCGCGGTAGAGTCCGCCGGAGGCACGGCCGTTTCCGGCGGCAATACCGGCGACATGGGTTCCGTGCCCTGTGACATCTGTGCTGGGTACAAGTTCCATGCGCTGCTCAAAAGTGTCTGCCTGAAGTGCCGCATTGATCTGTTCCGGAGAAAAAAGTGTACCCTGTGAATAACCGGCGGGGGCAAAGCGTCCAGCAGAAGGATCAGCGAGGATGGTCTGGTCCCAGAGAGCAACCAGCCGTGTGGTTTTGTCCGGATTGCAAAATCGGGATGCGCATAGTCAATACCGGAGTCTATCACAGAAATCAGAATGCCTTTTCCGGTCAGACCATAGCTGCTGTTTTCCTGAATGGCACTCAGACAGGAAGCCTGCCGGGCAGAAACAATCTCAAAGAAAAGCTGTCTTGGACGTTCGATATATATTACTTGTGGAAAGGCGGCAAGTGATGGAATGTCGTCCTCGGAGATTTTCACTATGGCATAATTTCCAAGGAGAAAGGTAAAGGAAGAGGAAGGAAATTCATTCTGTAACGTCTGTGGAGAACCGGTGTACAGAACAATCAGGTTCCAGAACCCGTCAGAGCTGCTCCCTGTGGACAGATCATCGGAAGCGTTTCGTTCGACGGGAGTTGCCTCAAGCGAAGCGCGCAGAGAAACATCAATTTTCTGATTGAAGTCCATCGTATTCATATTATCCATAAAATCGCACCGCCTGATGTATTTTGATAGATACATCTATAGCTTTTTAATGAAAATTTATGTACAATAAGAACATATTATGCTTAATAGAAACCACGAAAAAGCAAAGGAGATTTTATGTACGCTGATGAAAATGTAATCAAGATCAAGCATGCGGTTCTGCGTGAAGTCGCAAAACTGGCATTTGAAGGGACTCTTGATGCTCAGAGAGACCACATCGCGGTTCGTCTGATTCCGGGCCCGACACCACAGTTCCGTTGTTGTATCTACAAAGAAAGAGAAATTATCCGCCAGCGTGTCCGTCTTGCAGAGGGCAAAGCCCCAGGACCGGAGGATAATGGAAATGTGATTCAGGTAATCAGTGCAGCCTGTGAGGACTGTCCGATTTCCAGTTATACCGTTACAGAAAACTGTCAGAACTGTATGGGAAAAGCATGTATCAATGCATGTAAATTTGGTGCTATTGAGGCAGGTCGTCATCGTTCCCATATTGATCCGCAGAAATGTAAAGAGTGTGGACGCTGCGCAGCCGCATGTCCTTACAACGCAATTGCACATTTAAAGAGACCGTGTAAATTTGCATGTCCGGTCAATGCGATTTACATACAATGAAATACGGTATTTCTGTAATTGATGATTCCAAGTGTATCCGCTGCGGAAAATGTATCCATAGCTGTCCGTTCGGAGCAATCGGATCTAAGACATTTATGGTTGATGTCATCAATGCCTTAAAGTCTGATAAGAAAGTATACGTGATTGCAGCACCTGCTACCGAGGGACAGTTTGGTGCAAACATCACAATGGGAAGCTGGAAGAAAGCTATGCAGGAAGTTGGATTCAACGGATTTATCGAAGCCGGATTAGGTGGAGATATGACCGCTGCTTCCGAAGCCGCAGAGTGGGTAGAGGCATACAAGGCAGGAGAGAAGAAAGTAACTTCCTGCTGTCCTGGATTTGTTAATATGGTTCGTCTGCACTTCCCGGAGATGGCAGATAAGATTTCCACAACCATCTCTCCAATGTGTGCGGTATCCCGTATGATCAAAGCACAAGATCCGGATGCTGTGACCGTATTTGTCGGACCATGTGTAGCAAAGAAATCTGAGGTTGTCGATCAGAAGATTGAGGGCAATGCAGATTATGTGCTGACATACAGTGAGATGCGTGCCATCATGAGTGCCAAGGGCGTAGAACTGCAGCCAAGCGATACCAGCTATCAGGAGTCTTCCGTATACGGCAAGCGTTTCGCAAACTCCGGTGGAGTTACCGCAGCAGTTGTCGAGAGCATGAAAGAGATGGAAGCTGGCATTGAGCCGAAAGTATGCAAGGCAAACGGTGCCGCAGAGTGCCGCAAGTTCCTGATGCTTATGAAGCTGGCAAGCTGCCGGATGACTTCATTGAAGGTATGGCATGTGAAGGTGGCTGCGTCGGTGGACCAAGCTCCTTTAACGATATGCTTGTGACAAAGAAGTTCCGTGACGAACTTCTTCAGAAAGCAGATGATCGTCAGATTCTTGACAATTTGAAGAATTATCATATGGAAACATTCTCCATGCACAGAGAAGAAGAGTAATATTAAGATGGGGCCGTCGCTTGCGATGGCCTCGTTTTTGATTCCACAGTGGTTAAGGACAATAACAGTAGCTGGTGAGCAGATGCAGTCCTTTGTAAATGCACTGGCAGATAATGAGAACGCATGGCTTATTACAGAAAAACAAAGTGGAGCATGCATCGGATATGTTACGATGGATATTCCACATCCACAGCTTGCAATTGGGGAGACCGGTTATGTGATTGGCGAGAAATACCAGAGGAAGGGCGTGGACAAATGCGCGAAGAGATATTAAGGAAGCGTTAAGGTTTTTTAAGGAAAAGAAGATGGTTTGCAGCAAATGAATGTGATATCGTAAACACATGGAACATGTTAGTAAGAAAAAGAAAGGGAAATGGTTATGTTAGAAGTTGTACATGTGACGAAACGATACCGCAGGGTGCTTGCAAATGATGATATCAATCTTACCATAGAGGATGGGCGCATCGGAGTACTGCTTGGACCTAACGGTGCAGGAAAAAGCACGATTATAAAATGTATTATGGGATTTCTGAAATATCAGGGACAGATACAGGTAAACGGTCTCGAAAATAAGTCCATCGAGGCGAAAAAGATCATGGGATATATTCCGGAAATTCCATCGCTGTATCCGAACCTGACTGTGGATGAACATATGGAATTTATTGCACGGGCATATAAATTAAAGGATTATAAAAGCCTATAAAGATGCATTGCTGGAACGGTTTGATCTGACAGATAAGAAGAAAAAATTCGGGGATGAGCTGTCAAAAGGGATGCAGCAGAAACTGTCCATCTGTTGTGGACTTTTGCCGAGACCACGGCTGGTACTGTTTGATGAGCCAATGATCGGACTGGACCCACATGCCATCAAAGAACTGAAAAAGGTGTTTGAGGAATTGCGGGACAGTGGCTGCATGGTACTGGTCAGCACGCACATGATTGACAGTATGGAAGAATTATGGGATACCACTTATATCATGAAACAGGGGCGGGTAGCCGCTGTGGTTGAACGTGAAAATTTAAAGGATAACAATAAAAGTCTGGAAGATATTTTCTTTGAGATTACAGAGGGCGCGGCTCTGGAGAGAGAGGTGTAGGCGATGCGGTTATGGGGTTATTATGCATGGCATACCTTTTGGAACACGATAAAAAAGATGTTTCGAAGTACATTTCTCGTGATCATTCTTGCCATTTTTGGATTTGGAATCATATTTGGACTGATTGCTGGCGTGGTCGGTTCCATGGTAGAAAAGCAACAGTCGGTGGAAACCGTGGAATCGTCTTCGGAGGCTGATCGCGTACAGGAAGAAGCAACGGAAGAGGAAGAAACGCAAAAAACGCCACAGGAGATTGCCGCAATCAAAACCTATGTGGAAGCCGGAGTGATGATTGTTTTTCTTGCGATATTACTTTGGGG
>ENA-OQCF01000272-OQCF01000272.1-human-gut-metagenome-genome-assembly--contig:-NODE-272-length-19840-cov-5.461979_pt1 | contig 19840 bp, 27 predicted proteins | sample MGYA00242756_ERZ504573 | MGnify/ENA primary metagenome ERZ504573 (study PRJEB26092, sample SAMD00036240) | human gut metagenome | host: Homo sapiens | study: EMG produced TPA metagenomics assembly of... | reverse complement strand
CCTTAGCACCGATGGTGTTGGAAGGATCATGCCCTTGACAGCGTAGGTCATGGCAGATCGCTGTGCTCAGCCATCAGCTTGCTGTACTGGACCTTCTTCAGGCCGCCGATGTACTTGCTGTGGGTGATGTGGAACTTCTGCTCAGCCTTCTTGCCGGTCAGAACAGCCTGATCGCAGTTGATGACAACAACGAAATCGCCGCAGTCCACGTTGGGGGTATAATCAACCTTCTGCTTGCCGCGCAGCAGAACAGCGGCCTCAGCAGCGACGTGGCCCAGGCTCTTGCCGGCAGCGTCGAGCAGGTACCACTTGCGCTCGACTTCAGCGGGCTTCACGAGAGTAGTGCTCATATCTATTTCCTCCTGATAAGCTTTTTGTACGTTTCAGGCGCCTTTCTGGGGCGCGAGTGTCAGTATACATCATAAAAAGGTGCCTGTCAACAGCATTTTTTGATTTTTTCATTGTAATTTTTTCAATCTTGCAAAATCTCACGTTTTCTCTTGAATCCTCATTATTTCTAAAAACGCATTTTCTGCAAAATTTTCTGCCCACGGCCGCACATTTTCTGCCGCTGCCCGCTACAATTTTGTCTGCCGGTGTGGTATACTATAAAGGATATGGCAGCTTTTGCTGCGCACTGATACAAGGAGAATTTTTTACATGCCAAACGACATCGACCACAACGCCTCTGCCCAGCGCCGCACCTCCAAGCTTCTGGCCGCTATGGGCATCTTTGTTGCTCTGGGCATCATTGCTTACATTATTTTAACGCTGCTGGTCAACCGCAGCGTGCCCGCAAACCCGGACACCCACTACACCGGCACAAACGGCGTTTCCGTCTACTATGACAGTTCCATCTGGAAGGTATGCCAGATGACCGAGGACAGCACCCTTGGCACCGTGCTGGAACTCGCCACGGCAGACAGCGCCGACGGTGAGGACTACGAAGCTGTGCTGCTGCAGCGCGGCACTGCCGACAGCTATACGACTTTATCGATGCGTCCGAGAAGGACCTCAAGCAGGCCTATGGCGTCATCAAGCCCCGCAAGGTGAACCTGACCGTGGACGGTGCCGAGGTGGAGGCCGTGCGCTGCGACATTCAGGCGTATTATGCGGTGCTGGCCACCATTACCTACCCCAGCGGTGACGTGGTGTATGTTTCCGGCCTGACAAAGCTTGCCTCCATCAATGACATTGTGAACCTTGTGGAAAGTGTGACCCTGTTATGAGCAGTTCCCGTGCAATGCAGCGTCTGTGCGGCCTGATGCGCAAGGCTGTGCAGGACTATGAAATGATCGCCCCCGGCGATAAAGTAATGGTGGGCGTTTCCGGCGGCAAGGACAGCGTGCCCTTACCATCGGCCTTGCCGAACTGCGCAAGTACATCGGCTTTGATTTTACGGTGCAGGCCGTCACGCTGGACCCGCAGTTCGGCGGCAGGCCCATGGATTATACCGTATTGCAAGAGCTGTTTGCCCAGTACGATATCCCCTATGAGATCCGCCGCACCGAGATCGGCCCTGTGGTGTTCGACTACCGCAAGGAGAAGAACCCCTGCGCCCTGTGCGCCAAGCTGCGGCGCGGTGCACTGCACACGGCAGCGCAGGAACTGGGCTGCAACAAGGTGGCGCTGGGCCACCATCTGGACGATGCCGTGGAGACCTTTTACATGAATCTCTGGCGGGAGGGCCGCATCGGCTGCTTCTCGCCGGTCACTTATCTTTCGCGCCGGGACCTCACCCTCATCCGGCCCATGCTGCTGGCCACCGAGCAGGAGGTCATTTCCGCAGTGAACGCCGAGGGGCTGCCCATCGTCAAGAGCGTCTGCCCTGCTGACGGCGTGACCGTGCGCGAACAGACCAAGGAGTTCGTCAAGGAGCGCTGCCGCACCGACCACGCTTTCCGCCAGAAAACCCTGCACGCACTGCAGGAGAGCGGCATCGATGGCTGGCGGCCCGTCCACACCGGGCGCGGCAGCTTTGCAATTACAAACGAGGAAGAATGAATCATGAAGACTCAACCTTTTGAAAAACACGTCTGGGCCGAGATCGACCTCGATGCCCTGCGGCATAACTTCCGGGCCGTCAAAGCCCGGGCCGGCGACCTGCCGCTGTGCGCGGTGGTCAAGGCCGACAGCTATGGCCACGGCGCTGTGCAGTGTGCCCGCGTTTTTGCGCAGGAGGGTGCAGCATGGCTGGCAGTGAGCTGCCTGACCGAGGCCGTGCAGCTGCGTCAGGACGGGCAGACTCTGCCCATCCTTATTTTGGGCCATGTTCAGCCGGAGTACGCCCAGACCCTCATCCACGAGGATATCACCGTAGCGTGCTACTCCACCGAACAGGCGCAGAACCTTTCCGCTGCTGCCGTAAAGGCAGGCGGCAGAGTAAAGATCCACCTCAAGGCAGATACCGGCATGGGCCGCATCGGCTTTGCCCTGCGCACCGATTTTGATGCCGCCATCCGCGAAATGCTGGCTGTGTGTGAGCTGCCGGGCCTTGAGATGACCGGCCTGTTCCAGCACTTCTCGGTGGCCGACGACACCGCCGAAGAGAACGTTGTCTATACCGCGGAGCAGCACGCACTGTTCGTCAGAGCGTTCCATGCGCTCAAGGCGGCAGGCCGCGAGCCGCAGACCGTCCACTGTGACAACTCTGCGGGCGTGATGCTGCACCCGGACTGGCCCGAGGGATTGGCCCGGGAGCGCTGCATGGCGCGGCCCGGCATCATCCTCTACGGCTACGACCCCAGCGACGAGGTGCGCTTTGGGCAGTTCCGGCCGGTGATGACCCTCAAGACCGTGGTGAGCATGATCAAGGAAATGCAGCCCGGTCAGAGCGCCAGCTATGGCCGCCGCTTCACCGCCGAAAAGCCCACGCTGGTGGCCACCCTGTGCACCGGTTATGCGGACGGTTATCCCCGCCAGCTGAGCTGCGGCAAGGGCATCGTGGAGATCCACGGCAAGGCCTGCCCGGTGCTGGGCCGCGTGTGCATGGACCAGATGATGGTGGATGTGACCGGTATCCCGGACATCCACGAGGCGACGAAGCCATCCTGTGGGGCGGCAGCGTCAGTGATACTGCCGAGACCATCGCCCGCAAGACCGACACCATTTCCTACGAGGTGCTGTGCGGCGTGTCCCGCCGCGTGCCCCGCGTCTACCTCGAGCACGGAAAGATCGTGGATGTCGAGGATTGGATACTGGAAGCTTAAATTTCTCCCGGAGGAACTACATGGCAAGAGACAATATCCGCAATTTCTGCATCATTGCACACATTGACCACGGCAAATCCACCCTGTCGGACCGTATTCTGGAGCTGACCAAGAGTGTGGACGAGCGCACCATGGAAGACCAGATTTTGGACAACATGGACATTGAGCGCGAGCGCGGCATCACCATCAAGGCCCGCGCTGTCACCATGAACTATACCGCCAAGGACGGCAAGACCTACGAGTTCAACCTCATCGATACCCCGGGCCACGTGGACTTTGCCTACGAGGTCAGCCGCAGTCTGGCCGCCTGCGAGGGCGCCATCCTTGTGGTGGATGCCACCCAGGGCGTGGAAGCTCAGACGCTGGCCAACACCTACATGGCGCTGGAGCATGATTTGGAACTGGTGCCCATCCTGAATAAGATCGACCTGCCCAGCGCCCACCCGGACGAGGTGGCGCAGGAGGTGGAGGACGTGATCGGCCTGCCCTGTCTGGATGCGCCCCGCGTCTCTGCCAAGACCGGCCTGAATGTGGATCAGGTGCTGGAGCGTGTCGTCACCGACATTCCTGCTCCCACCGGCGACCCGGATGCCCCGCTGAAGGCGCTGATCTTCGACAGCATCTACGACAGCTACAAGGGCGTTATCGTCTATATCCGTGTGTTTGAGGGCACCGTGAAGCCCGGCGATACCATCCGCATGATGGCCACCGGCGCGGAGTTCACGCTGGTAGAAGTGGGCCACATGGGTGCTACCAACTTTCTCCCTGTGCCCAGCTGCAGGCTGGTGAGGTCGGCTATCTGACCGCCAGCATCAAGACCGTGCAGGACACCCGCGTGGGCGATACCGTCACGCTGGCCAATAATCCCACCGCCGAAGCACTGCCCGGCTACCGTCAGGTCAAGCCTATGGTGTTCTGCGGCATCTACCCCGCCGACGGTGCCAAGTACCCCGACCTGAAGGATGCACTGGAAAAGCTGCAGCTGAACGATGCCTCCCTCACCTTTGAGCTGGAGACCAGCGCCGCGCTGGGCTTCGGTTTCCGCTGCGGTTTCCTTGGCCTGCTGCACATGGAGATCATCACCGAGCGGTTGGAACGCGAGTTCGATCTGGATATCATCACCACCACGGCCCAGCGTCGCTACCGCCTTACCCTGACCGACGGCACTGTGGAGATGATCGACAATCCTTCCAGCTACCCCGACCCCTCCAATATCGTCAAGCAGGAAGAGCCTTTTGTGGATGTGCACCTGTACACCCCCAACGACTATGTGGGCGGCCTGATGGATCTGTGCCAGAACAAGCGCGGCGTGCTGATCGACATGAAGTATCTGGACGATGTGCGCGTTGATCTGCACTATGCTCTGCCGCTGGGCGAGATCGTGTACGACTTCTTTGATGCCATCAAGAGCCGCAGCCGGGGCTACGCCAGCTACGATTATGAGTTTAAGGAGTACCGCGAGAGCGACCTTGTCAAGCTGGACTTCCTGCTCAATGGCGACCCTGTGGACGCGCTGTCCATGATCGTGTTCCGCGATAACGCCTATGCCAAGGGCCGCCGCATCTGCGAAAAGCTGCGGGACAACATCCCCCGCAACCTGTTCGAGATCCCGGTACAGGCTGCCATCGGCGGCAAGATCATTGCCCGTGAAACGGTCAAGGCCATGCGCAAGGACGTGCTTGCCAAGTGCTACGGCGGCGACATCTCCCGCAAAAAGAAGTTGCTGGAAAAGCAGAAGGAAGGCAAAAAGAAGATGCGTCAGCTGGGCAGCGTTTCCCTGCCCAGTGAAGCCTTTACCGCTGTGCTCAAGCTGGACAGCGACGACGATTAAAAACTTTATAGATCAAAGAGAACCCGCGCTCTGGTAGGCTGCAATGCACCCAGCGCGCGGGTTCTATCTGTTTTTTTACAACCTCAGTTTACAACAAAAATGAGATAGGCACCCCCTTTCGGGGAAACCTATCTCATTTTTTGTTGTTGGGACTATTTTGCAACAGTCCCTTTACGTTGGGGCGTTAGGGGGCCGCTTACAGTCTCTTGACTGCTCTTTTCCGATTTGCTTCTGCCCGGATTATACATGATTTCAGTGCAAAAGTCATCGAGACCTGCGCGAAACGTTCTTGAATCTGCGTGAACGAATCATCTGGGCAGCAAAAAAGCCCCGGAAAGGCTGTCTGGGTGCCTTCTGGGGCTGCTGTGAAAGATGACTGCATCAGTAATACTTATCAGTCAAAAAGTACTACTGATACACTGCTTCGAGGGCTTTCTCACTCACTTTTCTGCTTCAGGCGGGCGTATTCGGCATCGGCCTGAATGGCTGCAGAGGTGAAGCTGTTGTTGTTCCACCAGCTGATCAGCGCGGCCACGGTGGTGATGCCGGCGGTCACCAGCTGTTCCACAGTCTGGCTCTCAATGGGCAGCATAGGTTTGCCCAGAGCGCTCAGCACCTGATTGGTCAGGGCAAGCAGCAGCACAGCGGTGCGGGCGATGGTGGCGGCAGAAATTTTACCAAAGTTCATATCAATTCCTCACTTTCTCATTTTGTTCAAGGTCAGCGATGCGGTGGTTGGCCACCTTCATCTGTTCTTCTAAAATCGGTACGCGGCGGGCAAAATTGTTATGCTCGCGCACCTCGCGGGTCAGCTCTTCGAGCTTGGTGTCGGTCACGGCCTGACTGCGGCTGTTGGCGATCAGCACGCCGATCAGGGTCACGGCCCCGGCAATGACAGCGGATAAGATCGTTTCCATTCCGTTCACCGCCTTTACCCGACCCACCGGCTTTTTGCTTTGCGCACATCCACATGGACAAAGCCTTTTGCGGGGTAGCGGCCGATGCCGCCGGTGCCGGGCAGCAGGTCTCGGCGTAGGCGGCAAGCCGCTCCACCGGTACGCCGGACACCCGGATATCCGCGGCACGGCCATACTGATGCTGGCTGTAAACCGCCCCGCCCACAGCCCTGTTGTGTGCAGCGGTGCGGTAGCCGCTGGTAATGACCACCGGTGCGCCAAAATGGTCACGGATGGCCTGCAGCACCTGCACCAGTTCGCTGTCCACAAACAAAGGGTCGGTGCCGTCTTTGCAGGCAAATTCCTTTGCGCGGAAGCTGCGGCTCAGCAGCGTTTCGCCATCCCTTGCGCGGGAGTAAACGTTAAGCATGGCCGTCCTCCTGCAGCAGCGCTGCCACGGCATCCCTCAGCCGGGCGGGCACATCCTCCAGCGTTTTGATGCCCTTGCGGATCAGGGCCGCATAGATCCTTGCCATTACACACCACCTCCTTCGTACAGTTCACACAGGGCCAGCTGCAGGTCGGTCAGCTGGCAGGTCAGGCTGGCAATCGTCTCGGGCAGACGGGCTGCTTCCTCGGCCTGCTGGCGCTCTTTTTCCCGCGCGGCCAATTCTTCTTCCGTATAGCGGATGTATCTCTGCACCGGCACCTGTTCGGTCCATGCGGCCTGCGCAGGCACGCCCGGCACGTCGATGACCTTCCGCACATCCCTGCCGCCGCCGGGATACTCCGTTACGGTCTCGTAGTGGCTCACTTCCTCCACGCCTTCCACGGCGGGGTGCTCCACTGGCTCGGTGTCGTCCACCAGATACCCAAGCGTCAGGTCAGGGTTTTCAATGGCTGCACCGTTCTCGTCAATGATCTTCATGGTTCAAAACCTCCTTTCTCAGGCCACGCGCCGCCAGATGTGCACATAGTAGGCGGCAGGCTGCACGGTGGCGCTGCGGCCGTAGATGGCATTAGACTTGGATGCATCCAGACTGAACTTATATACATCAGAAAAGGAATTGTATTCGCCCGTAGATGCGATCACGTTGCCGGCAGTGAATGCGCCGGATACCTTATGTTCACCCTTTTTTACATCCGCGACAAAAGAGCCTGTGATGTTCGGCAGTCCGGCCTTCACGGTGGTGCCCGCTGCGTGGCTACTGCTGGCACCCATCAGCACGCGCTCCGATGCGATCTGCTCCCATGTGCCGCCAAACAGGGCGGCAGGGCTGGTGGGGGCGGTGCTCTGGTAGATGCTGCCCACCGGGTAGGCAGCGGAGCTGGGTGCGGCCAGCAGAGCATCGACATCTTCCTTTGTATAATAGGAAGAAAAATCGGCACCGAAGGTGCGCAGGGCGTTTGCCTTTTCGGCAGCGGTCCATTCCCCGGCGGCTGCGGCGGTGGTCAGAGCCTTCTTCACGCCATAAGGCAGCAGGGCTGCGGTCAGCGGCAGAAGTGCATCCGTCATGCTGTCCAGCTGTTTGCGGGCAGCTGGTGCGGTGATCAGGGTTCCGTCGCTGCGCACGTTGATGCCGCAGGCGGGGTCCACCCGCACTGCGCCGGGGGCCGAAGCCGTGGGCACCGTGCTGCTGCGCAGATAGGGCGACAGATCCGGCATGGCGGCAGTATCGGTCAACACGGCCCCGGTGTTGGGGTCCACGCTCAGCACCCGAAGCAGCTGGCCGGAGACCGGAACTGCCGGGCAGGGAAGCGCCCCCACATCCTGCGCCGTCAGTTTTACGATGCCGCTTTTGCCGTTCACGCTCACTACCTGACCGTCGGTAGGCACCAGCTCCTCTGCCCGTGCGGCAGCAGCCTCGGCACGGGCTGCACAGCGGGATGCAGCGGCACTGTCGGCGCTGGTGCGCTGTGCCGCGGTCTGGGCCTGTGCCGCATTGGATGCCGTGCTTGCAGCACTGGCTGCGGCACGCTGTGCGGCGGTGGAAGCGGTACTGGCACTTTCCAGCACACGCGCCACGAACTGCTCATACTGCGAGGGCGGCAGCTCTTCCGCGCCGCCGTCGGTGGGCAGGATGGCGTAGGTGTCGTAGCTGCCGGGCCGGGTATAGGCGGCGTAGCCGCTGGCATCGATGGCTGCCAGCATCCACTGTCCGCCGGTGCTTCCGGTCAGGCGGCGGTCCACGGTGACGCAGTGCTGCGTGTCCAATGAGACCGGTGCCAGCAGGGTGCCGTCGCTGCGGCGCAGGTAGAGTGCAACGGTGCACCCGGCCCATGCTTCCGGCAGCGTGAAGCACAGCTCGTCCACACCGGCAGCGTTCTGTGCACCGAGGTGCAGGCGGTGCGGCTGGGACAGAAATTCGGTGCCGCCGCACTGCCTTTGAATGATCTTGATGTTCACTTGAAAACCTTCCTTTCTGTTTTTTGTTTGATTGTACAGCCGCTGCCCGGCAGCTGCCAGTGTGGTCTTTTGCTGAACAAATTTCTGTGCTTCGGCATTTTGCCGGGAGGCGCTTTTCATGAGTAATTCGCACAGTTCTTTGTGGGTGAAAAATGGGATGAAAAAGAGGTGGCTTTGTACGGAAAACCAGCGATTTTTGGCCGCTTGCCGCATGGGAAAACGAACCCAAAAGTGCAGTTTCCGGTGCAAAAAGTCCAAAATAAATGTTAAAAATTCGTGAACAAAACACCCCAGAAAACAGGTCGAAAATCGGAAGGAAATAACCGAAAAAACAATATTTTGGAGAAAACAATGTTAAAGTTGCACAAAAAATAACGTCAAAAAACTAACAAAGTATGAGAAGGTGATTTGACAAATGGCCATTGGACTGGTAAAATAAGAGCCGCTCAACGGAACCAACAGACGTTGCAGCGTTTAAAATTTATCTGGATGAAGTAAAAAGCCGTCTTATATACGGCGCGGCGCGGGCAGATGGGGTCCGGGCCGGGAGGGTAACTGCACCCTCCGCAGCGGAGTCCAAATTGTATACGATGCTCGATTTTACCAAAAAGAGGGCATCGTATTTGATTGTGGGGCCAGATGGCTTCTGCCCGCCCCGCAGTCCGGGCGGCCGGGGCATGAAAAACATGTCCGCAGCCGCAGCCAATTTTGAAAAGAGAGGAGTTGTCTCGTATCGCTTCCGTAAAATTGAAGAAAGCATTGTCTGACTGCAAGCATGCAGTCTCTCCCCGTGTGCTGGCGTTTTGTGTCATGGTCGTGTGCCTTGTGGCTACACTCAGTGTGACCGCTGCGAATCTGCGGCTGACCTACGTCACAGACTCCAATGGTGCCCGGCAGGTGATCCTCACCTCCGAGACCGACCCTGCACAGGTTATGAACCTTTCCGGCATCCAGTCCGAAGAGGGCGATCAGGTCTATTACACGGCCTACAGCGGCAATCTTGCCGCCCTGAACATTGAGCGCGCATTCTCCGTCAGCATCACTGCCGACGGTCAGGAGTACCCCGTCAAAATGGTGTTCGGCACCGTGGCGGATGCCTGAAGCGTGCCGGTATCACCCTGGAGGGTGACGACTACACCGAGCCTGCTCTGGACCAGCTGGTGAGCGCAGGTTCCACCATCACGGTGCACCGCGTGGACTACACCGACCGTGTGGAGACGCAGGCCATCCCCTACGATACCGAGTACGTCTACACCAGCCTGTATTTCCGCAACACCGGCCGCGCCACCACGGTGCGCATGGTGCGGAAGGCCAGCAGACTATCACCACCCGCGACCGCTATGTGGACGGCGAGCTGGAAAACAGCATCGTGGTGGATTCCACCACCACTGTGGAGCCGACCAACCACATCGTAAAGACCTATGGCGCAGGCGCGCCGGTCTCCCCGCTGACCGGCCCGGACGGCACCACCAATGCACCCGCCTCTTACAGCAAGGTGCTCACCGGCAAGGCCACCGGCTACTATTCCAAGACCGGCAAGGGTTCTTCCGGTCTGGGTCTGGGCTACGGCACTGTGGCTGTGGACCCGGATGTGATCCCCTACGGCACCAAGCTGTATATCACCTCCACCGACGGCAAGTTCGTGTACGGCTATGCGGTGGCTACCGATACCGGCATTGCCGTGCAGAAGGGCCAGATCCTTGTGGACCTGTTCTACGAGACCTACGCCGAGAGCGTGATCAATGGAGCCATTCAGGTGAACGTCTACGTGGTGGACTGAGCAGGCTGAAAAGAACCGGGGAAACCGGAACTGAAAATTTTCAACAGAAACAGAGAGCTTCTGTACACCTTCCCTTTGGAGGGTGCGCAGAGGCTCTTTTTTATTGTTAGATTGGCAGGATTCACCATAAAATTTGTAAAAATTTGGCGGGTATGTATATAAGGAAAAAATATCAACGAAAAGATTATGGTAAATTTTACAGTAAAATGCGGCGAAACTCTTGAAAAACAGACCGAAATTCTTTAATATAAAAGGGTAAAAAGCTACAGGTGCGCTTTGTGCATCTGTACGGGGAGGAGCAGTCTATGAAACCGACCGAGGAGAAGATCCAAAGCAATGCATCGGACCTGCCGGTGTATTTGTTCAAACAGGGCAATAACTGTGAAGCATACCGCTACTTTGGCGCACACATGGAAACGCGTGCCGGTGAAGCAGGTGTGGTGTTCCGCGTGTGGGCACCCCATGCTGTAGCCATCAGCGTGGTGGGCGACTTTAACAGCTGGAAGCCGGGCAGCCACCCGATGCGCAAGGTGGATGGCGATTCCGTATGGGAATTGTTCATCCCGGGCATGAAGGAATATGATGTTTATAAATACTGCGTGACCACCCGCGCAGGTGATCTGGTCTATAAGGCCGATCCCTATGCGTTCCACGCCGAGACCCGCCCGTCCAACGGCAGCAAGGTCTACGATATCAGTGGTTTTGCGTGGCACGATGATGCATGGCAGGCAGCACAGAAAAAGGCTGATGTGATCAACAGCCCGATGAATATTTACGAGATGCACGCCGGCAGCTGGAAGATGAAGGAGGGCGGCAAGCCCTACAATTATTCCGAGCTGGCAGACGAGCTGATCCCGTATATCACAGAGATGGGCTATACCCATGTGGAACTGCTGCCGGTCATGGAATATCCGTTTGACGGCAGCTGGGGCTATCAGGTCACCGGCTATTTTGCACCCACCAGCCGCTACGGCACCCCCAAGGACCTGATGGCTTTTGTGGATAAGCTCCATGCCGCCGGCATCGGTGTGATCATGGACTGGGTGCCTGCTCACTTCCCGAAGGATCAGTTCGGCCTGTACAACTTTGATGGCGAAGCTGCTACGAGGACCCGAATCCGAAGCGCGGCGAACATAAGGAGTGGGGCACCATGGTGTTCGACTTCGGCCGCAGCGAGTGCAGAGCTTCCTGATCTCCAGCGCACTGTATTGGCTGGAGCAGTACCATATCGACGGTCTGCGCGTGGACGCGGTGGCATCCATGCTGTATCTGGACTATAACCGCAAGCAGGGCGAGTGGGAGCCGAACAAGAACGGCGGCAAGGAAAATCTGGAGGCTGTTGCTTTCCTGCGCAAGCTGAACGACACCGTGCTGGGCCGTCACCCCCACAAGTACATGATCGCGGAAGAATCCACTGCATGGCCCATGGTCACAAAGCCTGCTTCGGACGGCGGCCTTGGCTTCAACTTCAAGTGGAACATGGGCTGGATGAACGATATGCTCAGCTACATGAAGACTGACCCGCTCTTCCGTTCCGGCAACCACAACAAGGTCACCTTCAGCTTCTTCTACGCCTTCAGCGAGAACTTTGTGCTGCCCATCAGCCACGATGAGGTGGTGCACGGCAAGGGCAGCCTGATCAACAAGATGCCCGGCGAGTACGACGCCAAGTTTGCAAACCTGCGCACCTTCTTTGGCTACATGATGGCCCACCCGGGCAAGAAGCTGCTGTTCATGGGTCAGGAGTTCGGCCAGTTCGCCGAGTGGAACGAGACAAAGCCGCTGGACTGGATGCTGCTGGGCTACGATAAGCACACCGAGCTGCAGACCTACGTCAAGACCCTGAACGCCTTCTACAAGGAGCATCCCGCCTTCTGGCAGGTGGATTACAGCTGGGAGGGTTTCCAGTGGATCGTGCCGGATGACTCGCAGCAGAGCGTCATCGCCTTCCTGCGCAAGGACACCTCCGGCAAGCAGATCCTTGTGGTGTGCAACTTCAACCCCGTCCTGCGCGAGGGCTACACGCTGGGCGCACCGGTGGCAGGCTCCTACAAGGAGATCCTGAACAGCGACGATGCAGAGTTCGGCGGTTCCGGCGCAGTCCACAACAAGGCCGTGCGCACCCACAAAAAGCCGATGCACGGGTTTGAGCAGAGCATCACCATCACCCTGCCGCCCATGAGCACCCTGTATTTTGAAGTGCCCGCCAAGCGCACCCGCAAGGCCGCAGCGGACAAGACCGATAAGGCGGGAAAAAAGACCGCAGCCAAAAAGACAAAGACCGTTGCGGAGAAAGCTGCAGCAAAGGTGGTAAAGAAGCCGGGCCGCAAGCCCAAGGCAGAGGCAGAACCCAAGGCGGAAAAAGCACCCGCAAAACGCACCCGCAAACCGAAGGAGCCCAAGGAATGACCCGGCACTTCGGCCGACCCATACCGCACATGTTGACGCTCATTTCCGAACAACGGAAATGTTAATGTTAAAGGGGAGAATAAAGCTATGGCAAAAGAAATTGTGGCAATGATCCTTGCCGGTGGACGTGGCTCGCGCTTGTACGCGCTGACACAGAAAACGGCAAAACCCGCAGTGTCCTTCGGCGGTAAGTACCGCATCGTGGACTTCCCGCTGTCCAACTGCGTGAACTCCAACATCGACACCGTTGGCATCGCGACCCAGTATCAGCCCCAGAAGCTGAACGAGTACATCGGCAACGGCCAGCCCTGGGATCTGGATCGTCTGCACGGCGGCGTGCACACCCTGCCGCCCTACGAGCAGGCAAAGGGCACCGACTGGTACAAGGGCACTGCAAACGCCATCTACCAGAACATCGGCTTCATCGACAGCTACGATCCCGAGTATGTGATCATCCTGTCCGGCGACCAGATCTGCAAGCAGGACTATGCCGACTTCCTGCGCTTCCACAAGGAAAAGGGCGCAGAGTTCTCTGTGGCTGTTATGGAAGTGGACTGGAAGGAAGCCTCCCGCTTCGGCCTGATGGTGGCTGACGAGAACGACCGCATCACCGAGTTCCAGGAGAAGCCCCCGGTACCCAAGTCCAATCTGGCTTCCATGGGCATCTACATCTTCAACTGGGATGTGCTGAAGAAGTATCTGGAAGAGGACGAAGCAGACCCCAACTCTAAGAACGATTTTGGCATGAACATCATCCCCGCCCTGCTGCGCGACGGCCGCAAGATGTACGCCTACCGCTTTGCCGGCTACTGGCGTGACGTGGGCACGATCGACAGCCTGTGGGAAGCAACATGGAAGTGCTGGACCCCGAAAACTCCGGCATCGATATCTTCGACGAGAAGTGGAAGATCTACAGCCGCAACCCGGTCCTGCCTCCGCAGAAGATCGGCCCCCGCGCTGTGGTGCAGGATTCTCTCGTCACGGAGGGCTGCAAGATCTACGGCAATGTGCATCACTCTGTGCTGAGCGCAGGCGTGTTGTGGAAGAGGGCGCTACCGTTGAGGACGCAGTCCTGATGGACGGCGTTGTGGTCAAGGCTGGTGCTGTTGTCAAGCGCTGCATCCTGGCGGAGGATGTTGTGGTCGGTGCAGGTGCACGAGTGGGCGGCGATGGCCCCATTGCCCATGTGGGCACCGGCCTGACCGTCGGCGCAGGCGCAACCGTCAAGGAAGGTGCCAAAGTCTTTGAATCCGTCAAGGAGGGTATGGAAGTATGCTGAGCCAGAACACCAATGCGTTGGGTATTATTTTCCCCAACAGTTATGATAATACCGTCCCCGAGCTGGTGACCGAGCGCGCAATGGCTTCGATCCCCTTCGCGGGCCGCTACCGTATGGTGGACTTTGTTCTGTCCAGCATGGCAAACTGCGGTATCTCCAATGTCTCCATCGTGGTGCGCAAGAACTACCACTCCCTGATGGATCATCTGGCACCGGCCGTGAGTGGGATATGGCCCGCCGTCACGGCGGCCTGAACATCGTGCCGCCTTTCGCTGAGAAGGGCGTGCGCATCTATTCCGGCCGTGTGGAAGCTCTGGCTCTATCATGAACTTCCTGGAGAACCAGAAGGAAAAGTACGTGGTCATGAGCGACGCCAATGTTGCCCTGAACTACGACTTCAACGCCCTGCTGGCCGCCCATCAGGCAAGCGGTGCCGATGTGACCGTCGCTTACCAGAAGACCGAGATCCCCGAGGGCCGCAAGAATGACAACTACACCCTGACCGTTGATGCTGATGGCCGTGTGACCGAGCTGCTGTTCAACGATTACCGCCCCGGCGTGCAGAACCTTGACCTGAACATCTATGTTCTGGAGCGCGAGACCCTGCTCAAGCTGGTCCGGGATGCGACCTCCCGCGGCCTGATCTACTTCGAGCGCGATATTCTGGCCCACAATGTCAACATCCTGAACATCCACGCTCTGGAGTACACCGGCTATGTGGCACATGTCTGTGACATGAAGAGCTACTTCGACGAGAACCTCAAGCTGACCGATGACGAAAATCTGGAAAAGCTGTTCCCCAAGAAGAGCCCGGTCTACACCAAGATCCGCGACGACAACCCCACCCGCTATGTGCCGGGTTGCAAGGTGACCGACTCCATTCTGGCCGACGGCTGCGTCATCGAGGGCACGGTGGAGAACTGTGTGCTGTTCCGCGGTGTCAAGGTCAAGAAGGGTGCCGTCGTCAAGAACTGCGTGCTCATGCAGGACACCGTTGTGGAAGCCAATGCCGAGCTGGACTGCGTTGTTACCGATAAGAACGTGAAGATCACTGCCGGCAAGAAGCTGTCCGGCACCGAGAGCTTCCCGGTGTACGTGCAGAAGAAGCACACCGTCTGATTTTACTGAGTTATCCATAGGGGCGGCTTCCTCCCCGGTAGCCCCTCTTGAGAGGGGCGGGGGCATCTGTGTGCCCCCGCCTGCTCTTTTGTAAAAATGGTTCGTGCTGCCTGCAAGGGCGGTGGGGGAGAACGAAAATATCCCACTATATGAAAGGAGCGATCCTATGAGAATCCTGTATGCTGCTTCGGAAGCTGCCCCTTTTGCAAAGTCCGGCGGTCTGGCCGACGTTGCGGGTGCCCTGCCCAAGGCTCTGGTCAAGGACGGCGTGGATGCCCGCGTCATTATGCCCCTGTACGGCGATTTGAAGTTCCGTGATACGCTGGAGTACGTGACCAATTATTCCGTCCCCGTGGGCTGGCGCAGCCAGTACTGCGGCCTGTTCAAGACCGAGCGGAACGGCGTGACCTACTACTTCCTGGACAACGAGTATTACTTCAAGCGCCGCGGCCTGTACGGCTTCTACGATGACGGCGAGCGTTTCGCCTTCTTCTCCCGCGCCGTTTTAGAGACCCTGTTCTACATCGATTTCACCCCCGATATCATCAACTGCAACGACTGGCAGACCGCTCTGGTGCCGGTGTACCTGAACCTGTACTATCGCCATCTGGATAAGTTCAACCGCATCAAGACCATCTTCACCATCCATAATATCGCTTATCAGGGCAAGTACGGCACCGACATTCTGGAGGACACCTGCGGCATCGGCCGCCGCGACCAGCACATCGTAGAGTACGACGGCTGCGCAAACTTCATGAAGGGTGCTTTCGAGACTGCCGATAAGATCACCACTGTCAGCCCCACCTATGCCATGGAGATCCTCGACCCGTGGTTCAGCTATGGTCTGGACGCTCTGCTGCGCGAGAAGCAGTACAAGCTGTGCGGCATCCTGAACGGCATCGATACCGATTCCAACGATCCCGCTACGGATAAGAACATCCCCTTCAACTATGACATCACCAACTTTGAAGAGGGCAAGGCAAAGTGCAAGGAAGCCCTGCAGGATAAGTTCGGCCTGAACAAGGACGGCAGCCCCGTCTTTGCCATGGTCAGCCGCATGGTCGGCATGAAGGGCTTTGATCTGGTGCAGAGCATCGCCGATGGTCTGGTGGATCGCGGCATCGAGCTGGTCATTCTGGGCAGCGGCGAGAGCCAGTACGAGAACTTCTTCTCCGACCTGTGCGCACGCCATCCGGGCCGCGTTGGCACCTACATCGGCTTCGAGCCGGCCCTGTCGCAGGAGATCTACGCAGGTGCAGATGCCTTCATCATGCCTTCCAAGAGCGAGCCCTGCGGTCTGGCACAGATGGTGGCCTGCCGCTACGGCACGCCTCCCATCGTCCGCGAGACCGGCGGTCTGCGCGACTCCATCCACGACAGCACCATGGGTGAGGGCAACGGCTTCACCTTTGCGGGCTACAATGCCCACGAGCTGTATGTGGCTTGCTGCAATGCACAGAATGCTTACTATGACAAGGAGAACTGGAAGAACCTCGTGCATCACTGCATGGAGTGCGATTTCAGCTGGGATGTCTCCGCCAAGAGCTATGAGGCCTGTACAATGAGACCGCAAACCTCTGGTAATGTTCTGAAAACTGCATAACAGCTGCCGCCCGGTTCCCAAAGAGCCGGGCGGCTTTTTCGTGTGACCCTCTCAGTTCGCTTCGCTCAGCAGCTCCCCCGAAAGGGGGAGCTTTATTTGTGCTGCCCGAAAGATGCATAAAAGCTCGCCCTTCGGGAGAGTTGGCGCGTCAGCGCCTGAGAGGGTTCGCCCGTTTTTTGCATTCTGCACAACAGATCCATCAAACTTTTGGTATTGATGCGCCCGCAGACGCACAAACTCCATACAGGGCGTACAGTTACGGCATTAGTGTAAACAAACTATGAAATTTTACTAGAAAACAGTGGAAAATTGATTGAAAAAACGATCGGTTTGAATTATACTATCGTTATAAGATTTTTTGCTGACTGCAAATCCTTGGCAAAGAATCCAGAATCTGGCTTTTGCAAAGGCACATCACACAGGGAGGAAACGCAGGTTGAAGGGCTGGTATAAGGCACTGGAGGATCTTGTCTGGCTGACCCAGCTGGGCCTGAATATGCTGCTGCCGCTGGTCATGTGTCTGGGCGGTGCATGGTGGGCGGTGAACAACTGGAGCTGGCCGGAATGGGTGTTCCTGCCGGCCATCCTGCTGGGGCTTGCTGCCGGGGCACAGAACTTCTGGTATTTTGCAAAGGAACATATGGACCGCACCAAAAAGGAAAAACCAAAGCGGGTGGGGTTCAACTCGCATCAGTAAACTTAACAGGAGGTTTCCCTTTATGAAACTGCAGCCGGAATCCAAAAAGGAGCTGACCCGCATCGCCTGCGGCACGGCCATCTGTACCGCCGTCATGTGGGTGATCTTTGCAGCTCTGCACCTGGTTGGCTGGGTGAAATTTGATTACACTGTTGTTCTGGGCAGTCTCATCGGCGCGGCCGTGGCCATCGGCAACTTTGCGGGCATCTGCCTCGTATGCCAGAAGGTCATCGACGAGCAGGATGAGAAACGGCGCAAAGCGACATTGCAGGCTTCCTACAATGTCCGGATGCTTTTGCAGGCGGTGTGGATCATCGTTGCCATCGGGGCACCGGTGTTCCAGCCGTTTGCCGGTGTTCTGCCACTGCTTTTCCCGCGCGTTACGATCTACTACCTGCAAATAACCGGAAAGTACAAGCCTCTTGCACCGGCCGGGCCTTCGGTGGATGTCTCTGTGGAGGACGACCCCGAACCCGCACCGGAGCCGGAAGCTGAACCCCGTGACGAAGGGGGTGAAACGTAACAAATGGAACTGAACGGCGCAAAGATCCTGTATACCATCCATACAGACATTCCCGTTCTGGGCGATTTCAAGATCACCCAGACCCTGGTCAGTACCTGGATCGTCATGGCGCTGCTTTCGGGTTTTGCCATCTGGCTGGGCAGCAATCTCAAGCTGGAAAATGTCTCAAAGCGGCAGGCCGCAGCCGAGTTCATCGTAGAACGGCTGGACCAGTTCGTGCACGACAACATGGGCTATCACTTTGATAAGTATATCCCGCTCATCGGCGCGATCTTCGCTCTGAGCATCGGCTGCAACCTCATCAGTGTCATCGGCCTGTGGAGCCCCACAGCCGACCTGAACACCGAGGCGGCGTGGGCCATCGTGGTGTTCGTGCTGATCATGTACTACAAGATCAAGACCAACGGCATCCTTTCCTACCTGAAAGGGCTTTTGGACCCCATCTTCATCATGGCACCCATCAATGTGCTGTCGGAGGTTTCCACCCCCGTCAGTATGGCGTTCCGTCACTTTGGCAATATCTTGTCCGGTACGGTCATTTCCACACTGCTGTACTGGGCGCTGGCAAGCCTGAGCCATGTCATTTTCGGCTGGCTGCCCGGTGCTTGAGCCAGATCCAGCTGTTCCAGATCGGTATCCCGGCCTTTACGGGCCTGTATTTCGACTGGTTCGGCGGCTGCATTCAGGCGTTCATCTTCTGTACCCTGACCGCAATTTTCATCAAGCGTGCTGCCGGTGAGGAATAAGCCCTCACAACGGCATCTCCCAAAACAAAAAACTTTTTTGGAGGACAAATCTTATGACTGACTTTCAGTACCTCGCTCGTGGTATCGCTCTGGCAGGCTGCGGCATCGGCGCAGGCTGCGCACTGATCGCAGGTATCGGCCCTGGTATCGGCGAAGGCAACGCAGCAGCTGCTGCCTGTGAAGCTGTGGGCCGTCAGCCCGAGTGCAAGAGCGACGTTACCAGCACCCTGATCCTGGGCGTTGCACTTTCCGAGACCACCGGTATTTACGGCTTCGTCACCGGCCTGCTGCTGATCTTCCTGGCACCCGGTATGTTCATGAAGTTCCTGGCATAAGCGGAACCTTTTACAAAATAACGAAAGGAGACGCTTATGGAACTGTACCAGGCGTTGATCACGCTGGACGGCTGGACCTTTCTGGCCCAGATCTGCAACCTGATGATCCAGCTGTTCATCTTCAAAAAGTTCCTGCTGAATCCGGTCAAAAACGTGATCGCAGAGCGCAAGGCGAAGGCAGACAGCCAGATCGCCGATGCCACCAAGCTGCGCACTGAAGCCGAAGCCATGAAGGCAGAGTACGAGCAGAACCTGCAGAATGCCCGCACCGAGGCCAACGAGATCGTTGCCAATGCGCAGAAGACGGCCACCGCCCGCGGCGAAGAGATCGTGGGCGAGGCCCGCGCGCAGGCTGCTGCCCTCAAGCAGAAGGCTGAAGCCGACATTGCGCAGGAGCGCAAGAAGGCCGTGAACGAGGTCAAGGACGAGATCGGCGGCATCGCATGGAGATCGCCTCCAAGGTGGTGGAGCGTGAGATCAGCGAGAAGGACCACAAGGATCTGATCGACGAATTTATCAAAAATGTGGGTGAAGCATCATGACCGAGACTGCAAGGATGTACGGCGGAAGCTGTACGATCTGGCGGCGGAGGAAGGCTGGAGGCCCGCATTCTGGGTGAGCTGGACGAAGCGTGGCGCTTTTTAAGGCAAACCCGGACTACCTGCATCTGCTCAGCACCCCCAGCATCCCCAAAAAGGAGCGCTGCGGCCTGCTGGATGAAGCACTGCGGGATCAGGTCCACCTCTATGTGCTGAACTTTTTGAAGATCCTGTGCGAGAAGGGCACCTGCGGGAGCTGTCCGGCTGTGCACGGGCTTACCGTGTGCGCTACAATCAGGCGCACGGCATTCTGGAAGCAACGGCGACACTGCAGTGGCAATGACGGAGCAGCAGGCAAAGAGCCTGCACGAAAAGCTGGAAAAGCTCACCGGCAAGACCATCGACCTGAAAAACAAAGGTCGATCCGGCAGTGCTGGGCGCATCCGGCTGGATATCGAAGGCACCGA
>ENA-OQCF01000271-OQCF01000271.1-human-gut-metagenome-genome-assembly--contig:-NODE-271-length-19846-cov-4.470460_pt1 | contig 19846 bp, 35 predicted proteins | sample MGYA00242756_ERZ504573 | MGnify/ENA primary metagenome ERZ504573 (study PRJEB26092, sample SAMD00036240) | human gut metagenome | host: Homo sapiens | study: EMG produced TPA metagenomics assembly of... | reverse complement strand
TACACCACGTCTTTATCGTGGATTGCCGGCATCTACCATGGCTGTCGCCGTGGCAGGTCAGGGAAAAATCCGCACCGGATGTTCCCCGGCACGTCCACCATTTTTTCAATGTTCTGCTCTGCGGTCGATGGGTTCCCCGCAGGCAATGCTGCCGATCAGCGGGATCTTCTTCATCTTTGGCATCGGCTCAAAGCCGGGGGATGGTGGGCTTCTTGGGTGCTAGTACAATCGGTCAGCAATCTTAATATCTGTACGTCCGTACAGATAATTCATATCCACATTAAACAGGTCAGCGATTGCTCCATGGTTTCAAACCCCGGCTCCCGTTCTCCGCGTTCATACATGTTTACACTACTCTTGGACAAATCCAGCTCATCCGCAAGCCGTTGCTGTGACCAGCCTTTTTCACGGCGCAGCGATTTTAGCCGCTCTGCAAAAGTTGCCATCAGGCCACCTCCCTATATTATTACAATCAAATAATAGCACATATCGTGCACAAGTTCAAGCACAAAAAGTGCACCATTCTTTTGCGCACATTTTGTGCACTCTGCGAATAGATTTATTTTTTGGTTTTGAGTACAATAAGTGCACAGAAAGGAGGTGACCCAATCAGATGGACGGTAAGACCATTGGCCACAAGCTGCGCGCGTTGCGTGGCGAAATGGACGCGAAAACCGTTGCTGATGCGCTTGGGATCAGCACTTCGGCGCTTTTTATGTATGAGCGCGGCGAACGCATTCCCCGCGACCAGATCAAAAAGCGCATCGCTCAGTATTTCGACCAGAGTGTCGAAGAAATTTTTTTCGCAGAATGAGCACATATTGTGCGCAAGTTCATCCAAAGGAGGCGAAGAAGATGAAGAACAACATCCAGAAAGAAATCCAAGAGCGCCGCGAACACGCCGAGCGCTTAAAGAAAATCGCCCTCAAGCTGTTCGAGCAGCTCAAGAGCGAAAATGTCAGTTTTTCGGACGCAGAGCGAATCATTAGTCTGCTTTCTGCATCCGTAAAAACTGAGCGCGATGACCGGATTATTTAATCCATGCTGGAGGGACTATAAATCTTACTATCCTCAAGATTGATTAGTTGCTCCAGACAGTCGCTGTACCAAGAAGCCAGTACGCAGGCCGCCTGTGCAGGGTCATTCAAGTCAAGACCCTGCGGACGCTCACCGCGCTGCAACGCAATCTGCAATTTGTTGTTTGCATAAGCAAGTGCCAGATTGTGCCGAATTTTATTTCCATCACTCATGATTTCCACCTCCCTTCTGCCCAAGTATACCGCAGGAGGGAGCCAACCACAAGGAGGTGAACCACATGGACAACAACAAAAAGCCCAGCGGACCTGTGGAAGAGGAACGCTGGGCGAAGATAGAAAAGGAAGTTCAGGAGCTTAAACGGAGCAGGTCAATCCTCAGCATCGGCTTGTTCCTGCTGAGCGGCCTGTATGGAATCTTGATCCTCTGCATCATCTTGAGAATCATCCGAATCGAGGACACTTTGACCTCGATCATCCAATTCAACGCTCTGGTTGGCGAGCATCTCCAAAGCCTCGGCGATTCGCTCATTCGTATCCTCAACGATTTTGAAATGCTCCTCCGTGCGCTGTCTGAAGTTTTCTGATCTTTCTGCTTCCTCTCGCTGTATTTCGAGCATTTCCTGTTGATATTCTGCCGTTGCAGACCATGAAGATTCTTCCTTTTTGTCATGTTCGCTGGACAATGCCTGACCTGCCAAAAACAGAAGAATTGTAACGATGATGCTGATAATTCCAACCCAGTCTTTTTGGGGGATTGCATTATCCGGAGTTTTTACTTCGGCGATTTTGGCGTTGATAGTTTCAACCGCCTCTGTAGGTAGAAGTGGTTCGACTTCATCCAGAACAGCTTGAGTACTTGCCAGCGGCACGGTTTCGGATTCTTTTTCGCTGTAAGTACTTTCGCTCCATATCGAGTCTAACTGATCCGCAAAAGCCGCAGCATTTGAGTAAAGATTTGTAATGTTGCTTGTTCGGAGTGCGGTGGTGAGATTTAGCACATTGGAATTCAGCATTTCTGTCGATAACCGGAAAGCGGGACTTTCCATTGCCGATCCGTAGAGCGCCGAAATCTGATTGGTGAAATTGAGATTTGCTCTGGCCTGACCAGCCAGATTCTTGGCGAGATTGGATAGTTGATACTCTGGCACACATAATCTGGCATCTTTCGCCAAGCGGTACGCCATGTTGTTCCATTCTGCGGTTTGGTAAATCGATTTCATCTGGTTGCTCACCATGCGAACAGAATCCGCCATTTTCGCTGCTTCGGACACATAATTGCTGAGTTCTGACAGCTGGTATGCTGCCGTCTGAGCTGCAGAGCTCAACTCGTAAAAATTTTGCATTTTATCACCTCCCTTCTGCCCCTCTATTCTACCGCAGAAGGGAGCCACCCACAAGGAGGTACATCTTCACCATGAACGACATCATCTTATCCACCCAGAACGGCGAACCGGTGGCATCCAGCCGGGAAGTCGCTAAGCGCTTCGGGAAGAACCACCGAGATGTTCTTCGCGCAATCGAGGACATTCTGGAGGGGGTGCGCAAAATTGCGCAGACCCCCAAAGATATCACAGCGCAAAATTGCGCTGTGACCCAGAGCGCTGAAAATTCAGCTGTGACCCAGATGTTCTTCAAATCCGAGTACACCCACCCTCAGAACCACCAGAAGTACCCCATGTACCTGATGAACCGGGACGGCTTTTCGCTGCTGGCCATGGGCTTTACCGGCAAGGAGGCGGTGCAGTGGAAGCTGAAGTACATTTCCGCGTTCAATGCAATGGAAAAGCAGCTGGCCGCGCAGCACAAAGGGCAGCGGGCCGTGCAGGATGCCAACATCCAGAACGCCATCGACCGGGTGATCGAAGCCCGGAAGAAGCTGGACGAGAACACCGCTTTTCTGGACGAGTGCCGCAAGAACCGCGAGGACAGCAAGGCCAAGTATATGCAGGTCAAGGCCCTGTGCGGCGAGTTCAAGGCCATTTACGGCCAGCATTGCGACACGGTGCGCACCATGGAGAACGTGGTGCGCGGCTCCCAGAGCTTCCTCACCAGCGCCATTGACAACCTGACCATCGTTTCCAAAGGCTACCCGTTCTACGCCGCCTGATGGACAGCCTGCTGGATGGGCTGCCCGCCGAAAAGAAGGAGGAATAAAATGTTGAACACATCAACCATTCGCGGCACTTTCAAGCAGATCCCATACTGGAAGCTGCGGGGACGGTTCCACAGCTGCGGCTACCGCGATCAGGAAGTGGCCGAGTACATCGGCATTGGCCGGGACACCATGAGCGGCAGGATGCAGGGACACAACCCGTGGACCAGCACGGAGATCACTGCAATGTGTGAGCTGCTGGGCATCCGGCAGAATGAAATCGGGGAGTATTTCTTCCCGCGTGTCGAGGAAGGAGAATCCACATGAGCAAACAGTACACCCTTGCATCCGAGCGGGCCGACGCGCCCACCGGATGCGCGTACGTGGCACCGACGTTCTGGAACAAGTGGTTCCGCTGGGATGGAAGCCGGGCATCCGGCTGCTACCAGCTGGGCGGGCAAGTCAAGGACGAAACCCACACCGGCCTGCAGGTTTTTGCAGATGGCGAATGGCACCCGGTCATTGGATGGACATTGGACAGCTGCGGCCCCGCAACTGACTATCAGGAGGTAGGAGCATGAAAATCAACCCGAACGCTCAGTTGAAAATCCAGCTGGGATCGGATGGCAACCCCAAAATTTACGCCTGCGGCACACAGATGGAACAAGCGGCTCTTTGCACCGCATTGGTCGCGGGAATCTGTATGGACAGCAAAGACCCAGCAGAGACAATCATCAACATCATGACAGCTGCCGCTGATCTTATGGACAGAATGGAGGAAACCCACCAATGAAGATTAAATCCTTTGTCTGGTACTGGCTGGCAATGGCCTGCTTTGTGGTGGGCCTGCTGTACGGCATGGGGCTGGAGGGCAGCTTCCAGACCGGCGGCACCGTCTCGGACGGCGCGTTCATCACGGCCATGGTGCTGATCCTGCTGGCGGTATTCTTTGCCCGGCTGGCTTCTACGCCGCCGATCAGGAGAAAAAGCGGAGTAAGAAGGTGCACCAGCAGCCCCGCAACACCGTGAAGAGCGGAAGGAAGGCGGGCTGACACCACCCATGAATAAAGGAAAGCACTTTACCCGCGTTTGTTTGGACTGCGGCAAGGTGATGGAAAATGTTGCTGGCAACCTGCGCTTTTGCGCTTCCTGCCGCAGAGAGCGCCACAACCAATATTGCAGGGATTACAGGGCGCGCAATGAAAACCCTGCCCGCGTCATGTGGTACACCGTCTGGGACGCAAAGACCGGCGATCTGCTGGCATCCGGCACGTCTGAGATGTGTGCCTGGCGGCTGGGCTACAAGAGCGCGAACCGCTTTGCGTCTGCCGTCAGCCATGGGCTCAACGGCAGCCATCGAACTTACAAGTACACATTTGCGCGGGAACGTATCGACCGCAGCGAGGTGGACAGCCTGCCGCCGGTACGCACTATACGAAAAAAGCCCGCCGGTGCGCCAACACCGACGAGCTGCAAGGGATGATGAGTTTGAACGACTTCATCACCCCGATGATATCACAAAATCGGAGGTTTTACAATGAAAGGAATTTTGATCGAACCGGGCAAAGAGCCGGTAGTCACCACCCTGCCGGACACGCTGCAGGGCATCGAAGCACTGCTGCGGTGCCCCTGTGAGCAGAAAGTCCTGCCACGCACCCCGGCGGTGCTGTTCGTGGGCCGGTACGATGGCCCCATCCAGCCCGCCAGCCTGCTGAACCGGACGTACCGGGGCCGTCAGCTTTACGGCCCCATCCTCTGCTATGGCTGGAAGGGCAACAGCATCGTGCCGCTGAACAAGGCTCTGCAGACCGAGATGCTGGACCGCCTCAAGGACACGGAGGTGCGGGTATGACGGACTACACCATCAGTTCCAAGCTTTCCAACGAGACGGTTTATGCCTATTACCGTGGCCGGTTCTGGCGCTGGGACGGCAGCATTTGGAAAGAAAGCCACCTCATGACGCAGAAATTCGAGCGGGCCAGAGCGGCAGACAAGAATCTGACCCCACAGGCGTTTCTGACCAATGGCGCGGAGTTCGCTCCGCTGGATGAGTATGAAATCGACTGCGCAATGCTGGACGCGTTGGAAAATGCCAAGCCCTGCAAGAACGCCCCCATCGAACCGGTGGAAGAACACCCTACCCCATCCGCGCAGTGTTCGGATGCTGCCACTGCTGCGGAAAGCCAAACTGCGGCATCCCCGGCAGCGCCGGAGGAGTCAAACCCTACGACGGAACTGGCGACTGCTGCCGACGCACCCGGTGTTCCGGTCAGTGCAGACGAAAACGCGCCTGTGCCCTCGAGTACCGCTCCCACTTTTGACTTTGGCGCAGACGACCAGACCAACGCCCTGTTGTTGCAGGATGCGCAGACCTTCATCACCGGCAACATGGCCCGCATTATGGCCGCAAAGCACGCTCACGACCTGACCGCAAACCACTATCAGGGCAGCTGGGGCAAGTGGTGTGCCGCCGTCGGCATCAGCCGGGACACCGGTGACCGCATGGTGAGCGTTGCCGCACAGTGCGGCAACATCCAGCTGGAAGGCAAGTCCATTCTGGACGTGCAGCCCCTGAAACTGCTGTATGCTGCGGCCAAGCCCAGCACCCCGGAGGTGGTCAAGCAAGCCGTTTTTACCGGTGACATCACTACTTACAAAGAGTATCAGGAGCTTATGGCCCAGCTCAAGGCCGAAAAATCCCGTGCGGATGCTGCCGAGAAGTCCGCTCAGAACGCCCGCAAGGAAAATGCCTATTTCAAGGAGCTGGTGAAAAGCGCCGAAGCTCAGACCCATAAGGACGCGGAAAAGCGGGAAGAAGCAGAAAGCCGCTACGAATCCGCTCTTGCCGACATCAACGGTCTGAAAGAGCAGAACGCCCAGCTGAAAGAGCGTGCCGACTCTGCCGAAGCCCGCGAAGAGGAAGCGTGGAAAATGCAGAGCAAGGCCGAAGCCCGGGCCAAGAACGCCGAGGGCCAGCTTTCCGGCTCCCGGCAGGTGGCCGAAGCGGCAAAGCTCCGGGCGGATAAGCTGCAGGAAGAAAATGCGGCCCTGAAAAAGCAGCCCATCGCCGCTGTGGTGGATGAGGAAGAGGTAGACCGGCGGGCAGGCGAAAAAGCTTACGAGATTGCGGCCGGAATGACTGCAGACTATAAGGCACAGCAGGAACAGGATGCCCGCGATGCCTACGACAGCATCATTCTGGCCGGGCGCTCCATCACAAGCATCGTTCAGTCCGCTAAAATGCAGTTCCACAAACTGCCGGACGACCAGCGGGAGACCGCGATCAACCAGTTCGTTCACACACTCGCATCCGCTCAAGGGGAGGTATCCGCATGTCTGTAAAGATCATGGCCTTAGAGGCCGAAAACGTCAAACGCATCAAGGCCGTTGCACTCACGCCGTCGCCCACTGGCCTCACCATCGTGGGCGGCAACAACAATCAGGGCAAAACCAGTGTTCTGGATGCTCTGGCATGGGCCCTCGGCGGCGACCGTTTCCGCCCGGACGCTGCCCAGCGGGACGGTGCCGTGGCTCCGGCGCATCTGAAGGTCAAGCTTTCCAACGGTGTGGTGGTGGAACGCAAGGGCAAGAATGCCAGTCTGACCGTCACTGACCCCACCGGGCGGCGCAGCGGGCAGCAGCTGCTGAACGCCTTTGTGGAGCCGCTGGCACTGGACTTGCCCCGCTTCATGGAAGCATCCGACAAGGAGAAAGCAGACATCCTGCTCCGGATCATCGGCATCGGCACCGAGCTGCACACCCGTGACATGGAGATCAAGGCCCTGTACGACAAGCGCACCTTCACCGGCCAGCTGGCCCAGCAGAAAAAGCACTTTGCCGAGGAGCTGATCTCCTACCCGGATGCGCCGGATGAGCCGGTCAGCGCGTCCGACCTCATCCGCCAGCAGCAGGAAATTCTGGCCCGCAACGGCGAGAACCAGCGCAAGCGCCAGCAGTTCCATGAGCTGGCCCGCCAGCGGGATGCGGCGCTGGAAGAAATGCACCGTCTGGATGAGCGCATCGCCGAATTGACTGCACAGAGGGAAGAAGTGAGCAAGAAGCACACGCTGCTGTTCACGCAGGCCATGGATGCCAGCAAAACGGCGGAACAGCTTCAGGACGAATCCACTGCCGAACTGGAAGCATCCATCCGGGATATTGAGGAGATCAACCGCAAAGTCCGCGCCAACCTCGAAAAATCCCGCGCCGAGGACGAGGCTGCCCAGTATGACAGTGAATATAAGCGCCTGACTGAAGCCATCACGCAGAAGCGTGCCGACCGTATGGCCCTGCTGAACGGTGCCGACCTGCCCCTGCCGGGCCTTGGCGTAGAGGACGGTGCCCTTACTTATAAAGGCAAGCACTGGCGGGATATGTCCGGCAGCGACCAGCTGCGGGTGGCCGCTGCCATCGTCCGCCGCCTGAACCCGGACTGCGGTTTTGTACTGCTGGACAAGCTGGAACAGATGGACATGACCACCCTGCAGGAGTTTTCCGCATGGCTGGAAGCCGAAGGCCTGCAGGCCATCGCCACCCGCGTTTCCACCGGCAGTGAATGCCAGATCATCATTGAGGACGGCATGGTGAAGGATGCCGAACCCACCCTGCCGCCCGTCACCGAAAAGCCCCAGCAGAAGAGCTGGACGAAAGGAGCGTTCTAAATGAGCAAATATGCAGTTACCACCGGCATCCAGAATGCGCCGGTCAAGACCGTGCTGTACGGCCCGGAGGGCATCGGCAAAAGCACCTTTGCCTCTTACTTTCCGGACCCCGTATTCATCGACACCGAGGGCGGCACCAAGCGGCTGAACGTCAAGCGCCTGCCCCAGCCCACCAGCTGGACCATGCTGCTGGATGAGGTGGCCGAGGTACGCAAGGGCAGTGTCCCCTGCGGCACGCTGGTCATTGATACCGCCGACTGGGCTGAACGCCTGTGCATTCAGGCCGTGTGTGCCAAAGCCAAGGTGAACGGCATCGAAGATTTCGGCTACGGCAAGGGCTACACCTATGTTAAGGAAGAGTTCGGCAAGCTGCTGGACGCTTTGGAAGAGGTGCTGCAGGCCGGGCACAACGTGGTGGTGCTGGCCCATGCCGCTATTACCAAATTTGAGCAGCCGGACGCTGTGGGCAACTACGACCGCTGGAGCATGAAAACTTCCAAACAGGTGGCCCCGCTGCTGCGCGAGTGGTGCGATATGCTGCTGTTTGCCAACTACAAGACCGTTGTGGAAAAGGTGGGCGACGGCAAGAACGCCAAGAGCAAGGCCAGCGGCGGCAGGCGTGTACTGTACACCGCGCATCACCCTGCTGGGATGCCAAAAACCGCTTTGACCTGCCGGAGGAAGTACCTTTGACTATGCCAGCATTGCCGCCTGCATCCCCGGCGCTATGTCTGCACAGGCACCGAAACCGGAACCGCAGCCGCGTTCCCAGCCGGAAGCCGACATCCTGCCCAGCCCGCAGCAGGAAGCAAAGCCGGTGGCTCAGCCGCAGCCCGCACCGCTGCAGGAAAGCTCCGAGAAAAATGTTCTGCTCAGTCTGGGCGTGCCGGAAAAGCTGGCCGCTCTGATGAGCGCCAACAAGGTCAGCTGTGAAGAACTGCAGGGCGTTGTGGGCAAACGGGGCTATTTCCCGGAGGATATGCCCATCAAGGACTACCCCGCTGACTTTGTGGAGGGCTGTCTGATCGCCGCATGGCCGCAGGTGTTCCAGATGGTGCTGGATAACCGTGATATCCCGTTTAACAGGCTCCCTCACGGAGGGAGCTGGCACGTGTAAGCGTGACTGAAGGAGTTTTATAATAAAGGAGTAATTACTTATGAACGAAATGAACACCACCGACCGCGCCCTGAGCTGGGACGACGAATTTACCAACGAGCAGCAGGAGTTCGTGCTCCTGCCCGAGGGCGAGTATGCCTTTGAGGTCACCGGCATGGAGCGTGCCCGCTTTGAGGGCAGCGCAAAGCTCCCGCCCTGCTCCATGGCAAAGCTGACCCTGAAGATCTTCGGCGGGCCAAGGGTGATACCACCGTGACCCACCGCCTGTACCTGCACACTAAAACGCAGGGCCTGCTGGGGGCTTTCTTTGAGAGCATCGGTCAGTGCAAGCGGGGCGAGACCTTCCGCCCCCGCTGGAACGAGGTCGTGGGTGCCAAAGGCATCTGCAAGCTGGTATCCACGAGTACACCAGGCAGAGCGGTCCTCATGCAGGCGAGACCGGCCAGAGCAACGAAGTGCAGCGCTTCCTGCCGCCGCCCGAACCCAAAGCTGCACCCACTCAGGGCTGGACACAGGGGGCGTTCTAAATGGCCGAGACACAAACCCTGCGCCCCTACCAGCAGCAGGCCCGTGAACGCATCCACGCAGAGTGGGAGAACGGCCACACCCGCACCCTGTTGGTGCTGCCTACCGGCACCGGCAAGACCATCGTGTTTGCATCGGTAGCAGCCGATCAGGTGCGGGCGGGCCACCGGGTGCTCATTCTGGCGCATCGCGGTGAGCTGCTGGAACAGGCAGCGGACAAGCTGCAGCGCTCCACCGGCTTGTCAGCGCGGTGGAAAAGGCAGATGCCACCTGTCTGAATACATGGTTCCGTGTGGTGGTGGGCAGCGTGCAGACCCTGCAGCGCACCGCCCGGCTGGAACGCTTTCCGCATGATTACTTTGGCACTATCATCATCGACGAGGCCCACCACGCCATTACCGACGGCTACCGCCGCATCCTCGACTACTTCGGCAGCGCAAGGTGCTGGGCGTGACCGCCACGCCGGATCGCGGCGACATGCGCAATCTGGGCGAGGTGTTCGACAGCCTTGCCTTTGAGTATAAGCTGACCGATGCCATCAAAGAGGGCTATCTGTGCCGCATCATGGCCCAGACCATTCCGCTGAAGCTGGACATTTCTTCTGTCACCATGAGCGGCGGGGACTACGCCGTGGGAGACCTCGGCACTGCGCTTGACCCCTATCTGGAACAGATCGCCGCCGAGATGGCCCAGCGCTGCAAAGGCCGCAAAACGGTGGTGTTCCTACCCCTCATCAAGACCAGCCAGAAGTTCCGCGACCTGCTGAACTCCCATGGATTCTGTGCCGCCGAGGTCAACGGCCAGAGCACCGACCGCAAGGAAGTGCTGGCGGATTTCGATGCAGGCAAATACAACGTGCTGTGCAACTCCATGCTGCTCACCGAGGCTGGGACTGCCCGTCTGTTGACTGCGTGGTGGTGCTGCGGCCCACCAAGGTACGCAGCCTGTACAGCCAGATGGTAGGGCGCGGCACCCGGCTCTCCCCGGGCAAGAGCGATCTGCTGCTCCTCGACTTTTTGTGGATGACCGACAAGCACGAGCTGTGCCGCCCGGCTGATCTGGTTTGTGAGGACCGCGCCGTGGCCCGGCAGATGACCGAAAATCTGGCCGAGAGCGGCTGCCCGCAGGACATCGAGGAAGCCGCCGTGCAGGCCAGCGAGGACGTGGTGGCCCAGCGGGAGGAAGCCCTTGCAAAACAGCTGGAAGAACAGCGCCGCAAAAAGGCCAAGTTGGTGGACCCGCTGCAGTACGAGATGAGCATTCAGGCCGAGGACCTTGCCGGGTATGTGCCGGCCTTTGGCTGGGAAGCAGGCCCGCCCAGCGCTGAACAGACTGCTGCTCTTGAGAAAATGGGCATCCTGCCGGACGCGGTGGAATCCGCAGGCAAGGCTTCCCTGCTGCTGGACCGGTTGAACAAGCGCCGCGCTGAAGGCTTGACCACACCCAAGCAGATCCGCGTGCTGGAACGTTATGGTTTCCAGAGCGTGGGCACGTGGAGTTTCGATGCAGCCAAACACATGATCGACCGCATTGCGGTGCAGGGCTGGCGCGGCGTGCCCAAGGGCGTGAACCCAAAGACTTACACTCCTGCACAGGAGCCGCCCACATCAGACATTGACTTCGGATGGTAACGCGAATGGAACATGAAAATGAACTCAAGGAAGCATTGGACTTCGTATCCCCGTCCGCCCTGACCTATGACGAATGGCTCATGGTGGGCATGGCCCTGAAGGATTCCGGCCTGCCCGTTACCCTCTGGGAACAGTGGAGCACCCGCGATGCGGGCCGCTATCACAAGGGCGAGTGTGTCAAGAAATGGGAAAGCTTTCACGGCGGCGGGGCCAGCCCCGTCACCGCAAGCAGCATCTTCCAGCTGGCCTACTCCCACGGATGGAGCGGCCCCGCAGGCCACGCTCTGGACTGGAACGATGATATTTCTGCCGGCACCGGCGCACAAACCGAGGGCCGTCTGGTAGACCCACGCTGGGTGGAAGCCCACGAGCTGGCCCTGCCCGAAGAGTGGCACCCGCCGACCAGCTCAAGCGCTACCTGCAAGCCCTGTTTGAGCCGGACGAATATGTGGCCTATGTGACCGAAAGCTTTATGGCCGCCGACCGCCGCCGCCCTGCAAAAGGCAGCTGGACCCGCACCGCAGGGCAGCTCATCACCGAGCTGGATGCCTGCGGCGGTGACCTCGGCAAGGTGGTGGGCGACTGTGATCCTGAAGTAGGTGCATGGATCTGCTTCAACCCTGTGGACGGCACCGGACGCAAGGATGCCAATATTACTGCCTACCGCTATGCCTCGTGGAGTGCGACAACATGGAGCTGGGCAAGCAGCAGGCCATCATCAAGCAGCTGGAACTGCCCTGTGCCGCGCTGGTCTACTCCGGCGGCAAGAGCGTCCACGCCATCGTCAAGGTGGATGCCCCGGACTATGCCGAGTACCGCAGGCGTGTGGATTATCTCTATTCCGCCTGCCAGAAAAACGGCCTGACCATCGACCAGCAGAACCGCAACCCTTCTCGCCTTTCCCGGATGCCCGGCATCCTGCGCGGTGACAAACGGCAGGTGCTGCTGGAAACGAACATCGGAAAATCCTGCTGGGATGAGTGGCGGGACTGGCTGGAAGCGGAGACCGACGAGCTGCCCGAGACCGAGAGTCTGGCCGACGACTGGGAGAGCCTGCCCCCGCTGGCCGATGCCTCATCACCGGGGTGCTGCGCAAGGGCCACAAGATGCTGCTGGCAGGCCCCAGCAAGGCGGGCAAGAGCTTTGCCTCATCGAACTGTGCATCGCCATCGCCGAAGGCAGGCCGTGGCTGGGCCGGTTCTCCTGCGCACAGGGCAAGGTACTGTACATCAATCTGGAGCTGGACCGGGCCTCCTGCCTGCACCGCTTCAAGGACGTGTACACCGCCCTCGGCCTGCCCCCGCAGAACCTGCGAAACATCGACATCTGGAACCTGCGCGGCGCGTCCGTGCCCATGGACAAGCTGGCCCCAAAGCTCATCCGCCGGGCCCAGAAAAAAGGCTACACCGCCGTGATCCTCGACCCCATTTATAAGTCATCACCGGCGATGAGAACTCTGCCGACCAGATGGCAAAGTTCTGCAACCAGTTCGACCTTGTGTGCCGCGCGCTGGACTGCGCTGTGATCTACTGCCATCACCACAGCAAAGGTGCCCAGGGCGGCAAGCGCAGCATGGACCGCGCATCCGGCTCCGGCGTGTTCGCCCGCGACCCGGATGCCATGCTGGACATGACCGAGCTGGTGCCCACCGATGCCATCCGGGAACAGCTGCATAACAAAGCCGCCTGCCGCGTGATCAAGGCCATGTTGGACAAACGCGGTCATGCGGATGCCTACGGCTTGGATGATACCCTCAGCCGCCACCGGATGCTGACCATCGCAAAGGAAAAACTGGGCCTTGCAGATCTGCGGGCCATCGATGCTGAGGTCGCGGCTGCCGAGAAAAAGGCAGACGGCATGACCGCATGGCGCATCGAAGGCACCCTGCGCGAGTTCGCCCGCTTCGACCCGGTGAACCTCTGGTTCGACTACCCCGTGCACAAGCTGGACACCGGCCTGCTGGAGGACCTGCAGCCGGACAGCGATTTCAAAACGCTGGGCAGCCGCGGTGCCGCCAAGCGCTGGGGCGATAAAGGCAAGGTGACCAAGGACAAAAAGGCCGAACTGGACACCGCCTTTGAAGCCTGCATGATGGACGGCGAAGTTACCGTCTATGCGCTGGCCGAGTACATGGACCTGAAGCCCCGCACCATCAAGACGCGGCTGAAAGATGACGGACGTTTCTGGATCGATGGCGAGAAAGTGGGACGCAAGGAGCCCGGCAGCGCAGGTTAAACAAACCGTAATAAGTCCGATTACAATTTGTTGTAAAAATGCAGAAATAGCCGCTATTTTGCACGACACGAAAAACTGCAATTTTGCAGTTATAGCCGCTATGACTGCAGATTTTGCAGTGCAAAATAGCCTATATATAATAGCTAAAACTGCAACTGCAATTGTGATGGGGTCTCCCGAAGGATGGGGCGACCACAGCCCCCATCCATTCGGGGAACCCTCCCCATCACGTTGGCGAACCCTGAGAAAAAGAAAAACGAGGTGAACCCCATGTACATGCAATTCTTTCTCCCCATGCAGCCGCCCACCACTACCCACAATGCAAAACAGCTGCACGCCTACATGAAGGGCGGGCAGCCGCACGCGGTGCTCCACGACAGCCCGGAACTGAAACAAACCCGTGCCAAGCTCCACGCCCATCTGGCACCCCACGCGCCGGAAAAGCCCATCCCCGCAGGCCGTCCGGTGCGTCTGCTGGTCAAGTGGTGCTTCCCTGCCGAGGGCCGCAAAAACGGCAGCTGGCGCACCGCAAAGCCGGACACCGACAATCTGGAAAAGGCCCTCAAGGACGAAATGACCCGCCTGCACTTCTGGGCCGATGACGCGCAGGTGTGCAGCGAGATCGTGGAGAAATTCTGGTCGGACCCCTGCGGCGTGTTCGTCCGGGTGGAGGAACTGTAATGACCTACGAAGAGAAAAAGGCATGGCTCTGGCGGTACCGGACAGCCAAGCGGTTCGAGCTGCTCAAACTGGACGAACTGGCCACGCTGCAGACCGATGCCACCCACACCACCCAGCGCTTTTCCCCCGTGCCGGGCGGCAACGGCGACGGACAGGCTCTGCCCCGCAGTGTGGAACGCATCGACGAGGCCCGCCGGGCCGCTGAGGCGCAGTCTGCCGTGTGCGACGCCATCCGGGCCGAGATCATGGAGGTGTTCCGCCAGCTGGACGATGAGGTGGATTTCATGATCCTGTTCCGGCGGTATGTCCTGCTGGAGGACTGGCCGGACATCGCGGTCATCGTCCGCATTTCCCGCAGCCAGATGTTCCAGCGCCACAGCGCGGCCATAAAAAGACTGGATATCAAAAGTCCGGACTGAACCGGAGCGAACCGGACTTGATAATACTGTCAACCCCTGCTAAAATTTAAAATGCCGAAGCCCGCAGGAAAGACTTACTCCCTTCATTCCTGCGGGCTTTGTGCTGCCCGGCTGACGCAGAGGATCACCTTTACCGACCAACAGCCTGAATGTACCAGCCGGGTTTCTTTGTTATATCCTGCCGTTCGGATCTTCCGGGCGGCTTTTTGATTTTACGGCAAGAGAGGTGGTGAGGATGACCGACAAGCAGGCGCGGTTCTGTGAAGAGTATATGATCGACCTGAACGCCACTCAAGCGGCCATCCGCGCCGGATACAGCCCCAAAACCGCAAGAGAACAGGCACCCCGGCTGTTAGCAAATGTTAGCATTCAAAATCGCATTGCCCAGCTGCAGGCTGAGCAGAGCCGCCGGACCGGTGTATCTGCTGATCGTGTCGTTCGAGAGCTTGCCAAGATTGCATTTGCCAACGCCAGCGACCTGATCGACCCGGAGACTGCTTCTGTCAAACTGGATGCCTCCCGGGATGATCTGGCCGCAATCCAGTCCATCAAGGTCAAGAGCTTTGGCGAGGACGGTTTGGAACACGAGGTCAAACTTGCAGATAAGCTCCGAGCACTTGACCTGTTGGGCAAGCATCTGGGCATGTACAAAGACGCATCCGAAAAAGAAAATGCCGCTGCTCAAAATAACGACATGCAGACCCTTGCTGATCTGCTGCAGCACCCTGTGCCAGACCGTGACATCAAGGACTTTGAGACATGAACATACCTGCACCTTTTTCACAAAACCAGATGCGTTTCTTCTGGAACTGCTTCGACCACTGGTTCAATGTGGCTGAGGGCGGCAAACGCGGCGGCAAGAACGTGCTTATTACTATGGCCTACTGCACCATTCTGGAAAAGCATCCCAGCAGAATACACCTCATTGCGGGCGTATCCACTGCGACGGCCCGGCTGAACATTCTGGACTGTGACGCTTCGGCCTGAAAAACTATTTTGAGGGCCGCTGCCGTGAGGGCACCTACCAGAACCGCGACTGTCTGTACATCCAGACTGCCACCGGCGAAAAGGTGGTGCTGGTGTCTGGTGGTGGCAAAGCCGGTGACGAAAAGCTGATCAAGGGCAACACCTACGGCACCGCGTACATCACCGAAGCCAATGAATGCAGCGAAACTTTCATCAAGGAAGTATTCGACCGTACCCTGTCAAGCCCGGACAGAAAGGTATTTCACGACCTGAACCCCAAGGCAGAGGGTCACTGGTACTATGAAAATATCCTGAATCTGCACGAAAAGAAGCAGAACGAGAACCCAGAATACGGCTTCAACTATGGGCATTTCACAATTGCCGATAACATGAGCATTTCGGACGACCAGCTCCGGGCTGTGCTTGCAACCTACGACCGCAGCACGGTCTGGTATGCCCGTGATATCCTCGGTAAAAGGAAAGCTGCCGAGGGTCTTGTATACCCTTTCTTCTCCGCCGGGCAGGACACCTACCTCTTTCACGGTGATGCTTCCCACATCGACGGGCAGTTTTACGTGTCCATCGACTACGGCACGCACAATCCCTGCAGCATTGGCCTGTGGGTCATTCATGATGGCAAGGCCCTGCGCATCAAGGAAAGCTATTTTGACAGCCGTGCCGAGCGTGTGCAGCGCACGGACGAAGAGCACTATGCCGAGCTGGAACGCCTGACCAAGGGTTATTACATTCAGGCGGTGGTGGTTGACCCGTCCGCTGCTTCCTTCATTGAGACCATCCGGCGGCATGGCAAGTATCTGGTGATCCCCGCTGATAACGACGTGCTTAACGGCATCCGCTGCGTGGCATCCCTGATGCAGGCCGGGCTTGTGACTATCCACGAAAGCTGCTCGGCATCCCGCCGGGAGTTCGGCCTGTACTCGTGGGACGACAAAGCCAAAGAGGACCGCGTTGTGAAGGAGAACGACCACGCCATGGACGACATCCGCTATTTCTGCTATACGATACTGGCCCCGCTGATCCGCTGGGCAGATTGGAGACGAAAGTAATGTTTGACAGACTGCTTTTCTGGCTGCGGGAGAAAGCACGGCTGCTGTTCGGTGAAAATACCACTGTCAGCGCCAGCGTGTCCTACAGCATGGAGAATGCGATCATCCTGTGGGCGCAGATGTACGATACCGGCGGACCGTGGTGCCACGGCGGCAAGAACGCCCTGCACAGCCTGAAGCTTGCCCAGAGTGTTGCATCGGAGCTGGCCCGTCTGACCACGCTCGAAATGGAATGCATTGTTTCCGGCAGTGCCCGCGCCGACAGCATCAACACCATGCTGCAGCCTTTCATTGCAGATCTGCGCACCCCGGTGGAATACGGCTGTGCGCTGGGCGGCATCCTGTTCCGGCCCTTCCTCGATGCAGATGGACTCATCCAGATCGATGCTGTGCAGGGGGATTGCTTCTGCCTACCAGCTTTGACAGCTCTGGCCGCATGACCGGGGCTATTTTTTATGACCATCTGGTGCGCGGCAACCGCATTTACACTCGTCTTGAAGATCACGAGTTTTCCGGCAGCACGTACAGCATCACGGTCAAGGCGTTCCGTTCCATGACCAGTACAGACCTCGGCATCGAGGTGCCGCTGACCGATGTGCCGGAATGGGCCGCAATCTCGCCGCACACCGAATTCTCCGATGTAGACCGTCCGCTTTGGGGCTATTTCAGAGTGTCCAGCGGCAATTCCACTGATCGGCACTCCCCGCTGGGCGTGAGCGTCTATGCCGCTGCTGTTGACACCATCCATGATACCGATGAACAGTATGGGCGGCTGCTGTGGGAGTATGACGGCGGGCAGCTGGCCCTTGACGTTGACCAGACCGCCCTTCGGCCCGACATCAACGGCGAGAGCGTTATGCCGCGGCGTGAGCAGCGCCTTTACCGCAACTGGTTGAACGGCAGTTCCGGGGCCAATGGCCGGAACTTTTACGAGGTGTTTGCCCCTTCCTGCGCGATGAAAGTTATCGTCGGGGGATGGATACCATGCTCAAGCGGGTGGAGTTCCAGTGCGGCCTTGCCTACGGCACCCTGTCCGACCCGCAGAACGTGGATAAGACCGCCGAGGAGATCAGGAGCAGCAAGCAGCGCAGCTACACTACCGTCAAGGATCTGCAGCGGGCGCTGGGCAATGCGCTGACCGATCTGGTATACTCCATCAGCAAGCTGCTGGATGCCCAGTGGAACAGCGGCACAGCCGTTTCCCCGCCGGGCGACTGCAACGTGACCTTTGACTTTGACGACAGTATCATCTCCGACCCCAAAGAGCGCAAACAGATGTACTGGGGCTACGTTACCGCAGGCAAGTTCCCCTTCTGGCGGTATCTGGTGGAGTTTGAGGGCTACAGCGAGGACGATGCCAAGGCCATTGCCGCCGAAGCGGCTGCTGAGAACCGCAGCCCTGAAGCCCTCACCTTCGGGGGTGCCTGATGCTGCCGCCGTCTTACCTCGACCAGATGCCGGATGCCTTTGTGCAGCTCTGGCAGCAGGTCGAGGATGATATCCTGCGGGACGTGGCCCGGCGCATCTCCAAAATGGAAGCCCTGACCCCCACGGCTAACTGGCAGCTGTGGCGCTACCAGCAGACCGAGGCGCTGCGCAACGACGTGGTGAAGCTGCTGGCGAAGTACACCGGCAAGAGCGAAACGGCCATCCGCAAGCTGCTTTTGCAGGCCGCCACCGAAGCATGGAGCGGGAGGACGCGATCTATTACCACTACGACATGGAGCCGCCCCCTTTTGAAGAGAGTGCCGCCCTGAACAACCTGCTGGATGCCGCGCGCGGCAGACCTGCGGCACATGGCAGAATCTGACCGCCACCACGGCAAACACTGTCACAGGGGCCTTTGAACGCACACTGGACGCTGCGTGGCTCAAAGTGAGCACCGGCCTTTGACTACAAAGCCGCCGTCAAACAGGCTGTGGACAGCCTTGCAGACGAAATGCCCATGGTCACATACCCCAGCGGGCATAAGGACAGCATCGAGGTGGCCGCCCGCCGTGCCATCCTGACCGGCGTGAACCAGACAGCTGGCAAGCTGCAGGTGGCCCGCGCCGACGAGATGGGCGTGGAGTTCTTCGAGACCACCGCCCACGGCGGGGCACGACCTTCCCACGCTGAGTGGCAGGGCAGGCAGTTCCACCGGGGCGGCGCGGTCGATTACAAGGGCAAGCACTACCCGGACTTTGAAGCCGCCACCGGCTACGGCACGGGAGCAGGGCTTTGCGGCTGGAACTGCCGACACCAGTTCTTTGCCTGCTTCCCGGAGCTGGGCGACCCGCCCGCGTGGACGCGTGAGCAGCTGGAAACCCTGAACGCCCGGAACATCGAGTGGAACGGCAAAAAGTACACCGCCTACGAGATATCCCAGATGCAGCGTGCCCGGGAGCGCAGCGTCCGCCGCTGGAAAAAGCGGTATCTGGCCGAGGACGCCGCCGGGTTGGACCCCACCGACGCCGCTGTGCGCCTGAGAGCGGCCCGCCAGAGCCTTGCAGAGTTTGCACAGGCCACGGGTGGCCGTGTGGACAGCGCCCGTGTCAGCGTGCCGAAGTTCGGCAGGAGCGAAGCCGGCAGGGCAAGCGCACGGCGCGAAAGGCAGAGCTTCCTGAGGCTAAAAGTACACGAGGAAGCGGCGGCGCATCTGGACAGAATGGAAAAACCGTGCGTAAAGTTTTGGGAAAGGTCGATACGACCAACACGAAACAGGTTGACGCGCTTAAAAATTCGTTCTGTTCTGGCTATGCAAAATCTGACGTTGAGCATATGATGGTCATTACAAAAGATGGCGAAGTCCATTATATGACCGACAACAATCCCAGAGGGGTTGACTGTTCGTATCTGGGTGGTAAACTGGAAGGTAGTTACAACATTCACACCCATCCACCGAAAACCACGCAATATTCTTTTAGCACAGACGCAGATATCCCCGGCGCATTCGCTGACGGTACTGCTGTCATGGAAGCGGTTGACTACAAATACCGCTATCGTTTTGTTGTACCTGAAAATATCACGTTTGAGCAGTGGGAAGCCGTGTGTGAGGAAGTTCGCGAGGAGCGAAATGCCGTAATGGAAAGCAGAGGGTATGGCTTCGATGATTATGAAGAAAATATCCAGCATGTCATTATTGACGAAACATGCCGCAGACTTGGCTTGAAGTGTTATCACAGGGAGAAGCGAACATGATTTATACTCTGGAACAGATTGACCAGCTCACAAAGGAAAGCGTCCGGCGTGAAAATGCGCTAATAGCTGAATATCGGCGCACACATACAGTCCCCGGCAGAGGGTTATTTCTACTCCCGAAATTGATGCCGAGCGTGCAGAGCAAAAGCGTCTGTATGGGGAATACCTCAAAGCTCTTGCCAATAAGGATTAACCACCATCCACCCGGACGGTGGTTTTCTTTGCCCATTTTACA
>ENA-OQCF01000270-OQCF01000270.1-human-gut-metagenome-genome-assembly--contig:-NODE-270-length-19952-cov-6.661942_pt1 | contig 19952 bp, 20 predicted proteins | sample MGYA00242756_ERZ504573 | MGnify/ENA primary metagenome ERZ504573 (study PRJEB26092, sample SAMD00036240) | human gut metagenome | host: Homo sapiens | study: EMG produced TPA metagenomics assembly of... | reverse complement strand
ACTGGAGAACGGTGCTACCACTTTCAGCACTTCTCTGCTGAAGAAAGTCCCCGCTGGCTATGAACTGTGCGAGACCGGCGATGTTTACATCGGCACCAACGACACCGTGAACGTTAAGGTTCGCGAGATTAAGAAGCCTGCTAAGGTTGTCTACGTCAGCTACATTCTGGAGAGCGGCGAGCCTCTGGCCGACGCTATCGAGCAGATTGAACTGGAGAACGGTGCTACCACTTTCAGCACTTCTCTGCTGAAGAAAGTCCCCGCTGGCTATGAACTGTGCGAGACCGGCGATGTTTACATCGGCACCAACGACACCGTGAACGTTAAGGTTCGCGAGGTCAAGAAGCCTGAAGCCTCCCTGACCAAGATCAAGATGATCTTCACCAAGGCTGACGGCGCTACCTCTGTTTTCGCTACCGGTGAGCTGACTGCTGCTTCCGAGTGGTACGTCCTGCCCGACGCTGCTGGCGTCATCAACCTGACTGCCAGTGAGAAGCTGACCGGCTGGACTCTGTTCCAGAACGGCGCTAAGTATGCCGCTGGTGAGAAGGTCACCTTCGAGTCCCTGAAGGAACTGGCTGGAAAGAACGTCGATAAGGACGGTGTTGCTTACCTGAACTTCTACGCTGACCTCAAGACCGATGTCGAGCTGAAGAACATCACCATCAAGTATGTCGAGGATAAGGACGGCGCTCAGGAAGATGTTGCTGCTCCGCAGAACAACTTCACCGCTAAGGACGAGTTCACCATCCTGACCGACAACCTGTACGATGGCAAGGTTCCCGCTGGCAAGAAGCTGATTGGCTGGCAGTACAAGAACGGTGGCAATACCACTAACTTTGTCAAGGGCGAGCATGTCAAGTTCGACACCCTGAAGGCGCTGCTGAACGGCAACTGGGATAACGAAGGCAATGCCTGGGTTACCCTGACCCCCGTCTTCCAGGATGTTAAGAGCAACAATGGCAACTCTTCCTCCAGCTCTTCCTCCAACTCTTCCTCCAGCTCTTCCTCTTCCAGCAACAAGACCACCACTGCTTCTAACGAGAAGCAGGTCGTCAAGGCTGCCGCTGCCCCGGCTAACACCACCAAGGTTCTGCCTAAGACCGGTGCTACCAATGCTGCTCCGCTGATCGGCGGCAGCCTGGCAGTTGTTGCCCTGCTGATGGGCTACGGCGTTTACGGCCTCGTTCTGCGCAAGAAAGACTAATTGTGTGGTTTCCCCATAGGGTAGCGGTACCCAATGCTGCCGCTCCTGGTTGGGCGCGTTAGCATCCACCAAGCCCCATGTGATTCAACACAACAACACTCCCGCACGGTGCAAGCCGTGCGGGGGTACTTTTTTGTCATACAGGCATAAAATATGGCGGTATAGCAGGCGGGCAAACAGCAAATACTGGCTATGACGGGGGGATTGCTATGAAGATCGTCTTTTACGGGACGCGGGAGTATGACCATTATTACTTTGATGTGCTGGCGGCGGACCCGGAATATGGCTGCGAGATCAGGTTTCTGACGGCGAATCTCGATGCGGACACCGCGCCGCTGGCGCAGGGCGGGGACGCTGTGTGCGCGTTCGTCAATGCGGATTGCTCGGCTCCGGTGCTGGAAAAGCTGGCGCAGGTGGGCATCCGCTGCTTGCTGCTGCGGTGCGCGGGGTACAATAATGTGGACCTGGCTGCGGCGCAGAAATGCGGCATCACGGTGCTGCGCGTGCCGGGCTACAGCCCGGAGGCCGTGGCCGAGCACGCTATGGCGCTGGCGCAGGCCGCGAACCGGCGCATCTGCAAGGCGTATATCAAGGTGCGCAACAACAACTTTGCGCTGGACGGTCTGCTGGGGTACAACCTGTACGGCTCGTCGGCGGGCATTGTGGGCACGGGGCGCATCGGCGCGGCCATGGCGCGCATCTGTCACGGGTTTGGCATGACGGTGCTGGCCTACGACCAGTACAGGAACCCTGCGCTGGACGGCATTGTGCGCTATGTGGAGCTGGATGAACTGCTGCGCACGGCAGACCTTATCAGTCTGCACTGCCCGCTGACAGCGGAAACCTACCACATGATCAACGCTGACACCATCAAAATGATGCGTGACAACGCGATTCTTGTCAACACGAGCCGCGGTGGGCTGATCGACACCAACGCGCTGATCGACGCGCTGCGGGCCCGCAAATTTGCGGGCGTGGGGCTGGATGTCTACGAGGCCGAGGACGGGCAGGTGTTCGAGGACTTCTCGGACGACGTTTTGCAGAACGAGGTCGTGCCGATTTTGATGAGTTTCCCGAATGTAGTGGTGACGAGCCATCAGGCATTTTTCACGCGGACGGCATTGCAGAGCATTGCCATCACGACGATGGAGAACGCGCGGGCGTTTGCGAGAGGGGAGAAGCTGGTGAACGAGGTGAAGGGGTAAGGAAGGCAGAAGGGCGGTAAAGGCAAGGCTGCGGGAATCCCTCCGGCCTCGCGGGCTCGGCCACCTCCCTTTGACAAGGGAGCGCGGGCGGCATATATGCCGCCCCTACAGAGTGAAAGATAAAGCAGCGGTAGGGGCAAGGTGCGGCGGAGGGGTCAAGACCCCTCCTACAAAGGGAGGATTCAATGGCAGCAGCCGTGAGGTGAAAAGGGTAAGGTGTCGGGTAGGGGCAATGGTGGCAAGGAGGCAAAGCGGCTCATCATACAATAAAATCCAGACAAAAAAGGACGCTGTATCGCTACAACGTCCTTTTTGTTATACAGCAATTTGAGGATGGCAAAAATTACTTGGACTTTTCTTCGTCCAGGCGGTCCAGCAGGTCCCAGACACCCAGCATGTACTGCACGCCGAGGGCGCGGTCATACTTGCCGTAGCCGGGGCGGCAGTTGCCGGGGCCTTCCTCCCACAGCTGGCGGCCATGGTCGGGGCGGATGCAGCCGTCAAAGCCACAGTCATGGTAGGCGCGCAGGATCTCAATGATGCCGGTCTCGCCGCAGCAGTCGCGGTGGGCAGCCTCAGAGAAGTCACCGTTCTCGAAGTGATGGATATTGCGCACGTGGGCAAACGGGATGCGGTCGCAGTGCTTGCGCACGATGGCGGCCACGTTGTTGTTGGGGTTGGCGTTCATGCTGCCGGAGCAGAGCGTCAGGCAGTTGTACGGGTCATCGACCATCGTCAGGAAACGGTCAATGCTCTCGGCGTCAACCAGCAGACGGGGCAGGCCGAAGATGTCCCATGGGGGATCGTCCTGATGGATCGCCATCTTGATGTCGCACTCGCGGCAGGTGGGCATGATGGCCTCAAGGAAGTACTTGAGGTTATCCCACAGCTTCTCCTTGGTGACGGGGGCGTAGGCCTTGAACAGCTCGTCCAGCTTGGCCATGCGCTCCGGCTCCCAGCCGGGGAAGGTCATGTTGTACTTCTCGGTGAATTCGAGAATGTAGTTTGCCATGCCCTTGTAGTCGTCCTGGATCAGGTCCTTCTGATAGAACAGGGCGGTGGAGCCGTCGCCGACGGGGTGGAACAGGTCGGTGCGGGTCCAGTCAAAGATGGGCATGAAGTTGTAGCAGATGGTCTTGACGCCGAACTTGGACAGGTTGCGGATGCACTGCTTGTAGTTCTCGATGTACTTGTCGCGCGTCGGCAGGCCGATCTTGATGTCGTCGTGGACATTGACGGACTCGACGACGGTGGCGTCAAAGCCGGCAGCATGAATCTGGTCTACGACCTCCTTGATCTCAGCCTCCTCCCAGATCTCGCCGGGCATTTTGCTGTGCAGGGCCCAGACGATCTCCTCAACACCGGGAATCTGCTTAATGTCGCTCAGGGTGATGGGGTCATTGCCCTCACCATACCAGCGCCAACCCATTTTCATAGACATGTGGTGCTCCTTTTGTTTGTATAGTCGTTTGCGTAGGGGCGAGGCATGCCTCGCCCGCAAGTTTCCGGTTGCGAACCCGTGAGCGGGTTATACATTTTACGTGGCGGGCCGGACATGTCCGGCCCCTACAGCGTAGCTGCAAAGGCTTCCGGGTCATGCGAGCATCGACCTCTACGCGTAGGGGCGGATTCTATATCCGCCCGGAAAGGCTGCGTTGGCCGCAAGGTCCCGCGGCGGCCAGAGGGCTGGCTGCCCTACATATGACCCGGGAAGGACTGCTGGCCTGCGCGGCGTCGGGGACGCCGCCCCCGACAACAACGGTGCTCTCAGCCGTTCACGGCCTCGTGCAGGGTCTTGCGGACGGCACCGGCACCGGCGATCTCGGCCTTGAAGTACGCCTTGATCTTGTCGGCCAGGACGGTCTTGGTCAGGTCGCTGCCGAAGATGGACGCATTGGACAAGATGCCGTCCAGCTGGTCGGTGACGGTCTCGGGCTTGCCGAACTCGATGCCGGAGAGCTTGGCCTGCAGCTCGTCCTTCAGCGGGTCAGCACTGACCTCAAAGGCGTTGCCGTTGTCGTCGATGGCCAGCAGGTAACGCAGCCAACCGGCGATGGCCAGAGGAATGGAGACCAGGCTGTTCAGGTCGCGGCCCTCGGCGACGTAGCTCTTGATGGTCTCGCCAAAGCGGATGCCGACCTTCTGGGACGTGTCGGTAGCGATGCGCTGCGGCATGTCGGGCATGAAGGGGTTGGGCAGGCGCTGCTCGATGACCTCGTCGATGAAGGCCTCGGGTCAAGGATCTTCGGGTCAACGACGACGGGCAGGCCCTCGACGTAGCCCAGGCGCTTGATGAGGCGACGATGTCCTCGTCCTTCATCTCGGCGCAGATCAGTCATAGCCCAGCATGCAGCCGTACACGCTCATGGCGGTGTGCAGCGGGTTCAGGCAGGTGGTGACCTTCATGCGCTCGGTCTTGTTGACGGTCTCGCGGTCGGTCATGTAGACACCGGCCTTCTCCAGCGCGGGGCGGCCATTGGGGAACTTGTCCTCGACGACCAGATACTGCGGGCGCTCGGCGTTGACGAACGCGGCAATGAAGGTGTTCTTGGAGGTGACGATGGGGGTCATGCCCTCGATGCCGTCCTTCTCCAGGGACTCCTCGACGATCTTGTGGGGGCGCGGGGTGATCTTGTCGATCATGGACCAGGGGAAGGTGATCTTGGTCTCATCGGACAGGTAGTCGATGAAGTCCTGACCGACGAAGCCCTTCTCCAGCCATGCCTTGGCAACGGTCATAACGCTGGCCTGCAGCTTCTCGCCGTTGTGGGAGCAGTTGTCCATGCTGACGACGGCCAGAGGATAGGCACCGTTCTGGAAACGCTCCAGCAGCAGGGCGGCGACCATGCTCATGGCGTGGCGGGCGTGGGCGGGGCCCTCGTCGATGTCAGCCTGCACGACGGGCATCAGGCTGCCGTCGGGACGATACAGAGCGTAGCCCTTCTCGGTGATGGTGAAGGAGATCATCTGCAGGCTGGGATCGGTGAAGATCTGCTTGAAGCGGGCCATCATCTCCGCGTCGGCAGAGTTGGCGCGCAGGCCCTCGGCCACAGAGCCGATGATCTCGCGGCTGGTGGTGCCGTCCGGGTTCAGGGTGACGTTCATCGTCAGGTTGTCATACGGGGTGTAGATCTTGTCGATGATGTCGTAGTCGAAGGTGTCGGCTGCGATGATGCCGCGGTCAGCGGCACCCTCGTTCAGCAGGCGCTGCTGCAGCGCGGCGATGAAGCCGCGGAAGATGTTGCCCGCACCGAAGTGGACCCAGATGGGGTGCTCCTTGGTGGCGGCAGTCATGGCAGCGTGGTCAAAGGCGGGCAGCTTGACGCCCAGCTTTTCCCACTCGGCTTTCTGGTTGACGATGGATGACGCATTCATCTGCATAATGATTTGCTCCTTTTGTTGCTGTGGGGGTGGGCGGCACACGACCGCCCGCGATGTCTATAGTATACCGCGTGATTTTTTGCAAGAAAATAACGCTGATTGCTTGAAAAATTGCGAAAATTGCGGTAAAATCATAGCAACGCAGAAAAGGCTTCTCCCTTGGGGGAGAAGCTGCCGCCGCAGGCGGCTGATGAGGGGAGAGCTGGCCGCAAAATCCCGCTTGCAGGGCGGCAGCGGCAAGGTCGGCCCTCATCCGGCTTCGCTTCGCTCAGACACCTACTCCCCTTCTGGCGCTATGCGCCACCTCCCCCGTACCGGGGGAGTCTGTCCCGGAGGGGAAGGCTTTTTGGGAGTCACCTATGTCAAACTACAATCCCTACACCAAGCGCCAGACGATGATCGCGCCGGATTATGAGGTCTACCGCTATCGCTCGACCTACATGAACGAGGTCGAGCTGCACCACCACGACTTCTATGAGATTTACCTGCTGCTGCGCGGGCGGGTGGAGTACATCGTCGAGAACCAGCTCTACCGCGTGCGCCCCGGCGACTGGATGCTGTGCAGCCCGCTGGAGCTGCACCAGGCGCGCATTGCCACCGACGCGACGCCTATGAGCGCATCGTGCTCTGGATCGCGCGGCCCTATCTGGAGGGCTTGTCCACCCCGCGCACAAGTCTGACCCGCTGCTTTGACACGACAGTCCCCGGCCACACGAACCTGCTGCGGCTGCCCGGGGCCACCGGCGCGCCGCTGCGCACAACGGTGGATAAGCTGTGCGCGTTAAAGGCGGACAAGGCGTACGGCAGCGACCTTTTGGCCAGAGTGCGCTGGTGGAGCTTTTGGTCGGCCTGAACCGTGCCGCAGCCGAGCGCGGCGACGCCCGCCCCACCGGCACGAGTGACCAGGTCGTGGACGCGGTGCTGCACTACATCAACGAGCACTACAGCGAGGCCCTGACGCTGGACCAGCTGTCGGAGAAGTTCTTCATCAGCAAGTATCATCTTCTGCGGAAGTTCGATGCGCAGGTCGGCACGACGGTGCATCGCTATATTTTGCAGAAGCGGCTATTAAACGCGAAGCAGCTTTTAGCCGGCGGCGTCCCGCCGAATGAAGTCTGCCAATACTGCGGTTTTGGCGATTACGCAAACTTTTACCGCGCATTCCGGGCGGAATACAACCAGACGCCGCGGCAGTATATTCAGTCAGCGAGGGGGAAGTAAACAGAAAGTTTAATGTGAATTTTTGCCATAACCTTGCAAGAGGACGTCTTGATTTGATATAATTATAATGTAAAGATCTACACATTTAAAAAGGAGCACAGATATGGCGAAGAACAAACTGGTAGCACCCGTTGTGAAATGGGTGGGAGGAAAGCGTCAACTGATAGACGAAATAACTCCTTTGCTGCCTAAAAAAATTGAATTTTATTGTGAGCCTTTTTTAGGTGGCGGAGCTGTGCTTTTTTCTATGCAGCCTCCTAAAGCGATTGTCAATGACTTAAACGGGGATTTGATGATTGTTTATGAGGTTATAAGGGACAATGTTGAAGAACTGATCGAATCATTAAAGAAGCATGAAAACACAGCAGACTATTTTTATGAAATAAGGGATATGGACAGAGACCAAAGTGTTTACCAATCCATGTCAAAAGTTGATAGAGCGTCAAGACTGTTATATCTAAATAAAACATGTTTCAATGGTTTGTTTCGGGTGAACTCTTCGGGGGAGTTTAATTCGCCGTTTGGACATTATAAAAATCCCAATATAGTAAATGAACCGGTTTTGCGGGCGGTAAATAAGTATCTCACAAAAAGTGATATTGCTTTGTATAGTGAAGATTTTGAAAAGACCCTTGAACGTGTTCCAAACAATGGGTTCGTGTATCTAGATCCGCCGTATGATCCGGTTTCTGATACGGCTAGTTTTACGGGATATAATAAAGGTGGATTTGATAAAGAAGAACAGAAACGTCTGAAAAGCTGTTGTGACTTACTGGATAAACGTGGTGTAAAGTTTATGCTTTCTAATTCAGCTACGGAGTTTATAAAAAGTCTATATGGCGACTACGATGTAACGATTGTAAAAGCGAAACGAATAATCAACTCAAATGTAAACGGACGTGGAGCCGTTGACGAGGTACTAATTAGAAACTATGGGAAAAAATGATACAGCGTGGGAAGGTCTGTTTGAAAAGTATAGAATTCTCGATAAAATTGAACGGGAAGGACAATATATAATCACAGCAGATGAAATCAGAAAATTTAGAGAACCACGTTTGATGACAAAGTTTGACCATAAGATTAACCTTCCTGCGATTTTCCAAAATAATGGCCTGTCTATTTTGCCTATAACAAGAGGTGAGTATATTATATCTTCCTTTTCAGCCTATGAGTTATTTGAAGAACCTACACAAGAAGTTTATCGGATTTCAATTCCGCATTATCTCCAAAGCCTAGTTCCTCGTTTTTTAGTGAGCGAGTCGATTGCTTTAAACTGTGCTAATGCTTGTGGAGTCATGAAAGATTTTTTGGAAGATGACTACATCCTACCGACGGTTAATGGACGAATGAGTTCTGGACAATTTGATTTTGATATAAATACAAAGCATGGACTACGTACTGTTAATGTAAGCAATTCACAGATCGAAATAGATGCGGCTTATGAAGGGGCTAGTTATTTATCTCTATTTGAGGCAAAACATGATTTGGCCGATGACTTTATTGTTCGACAGCTTTACTATCCGTTCCGCGTATGGAATCAAAGAGTTACGAAAGAAGTTAAGCCAATATTCCTAGTATTTTCTAACGGTGTATTTAACTTGTATGAATATCGATTTGAGGAAGCGAGAAATTATAATTCTTTAAGATTGGTGAAGCAGAAGAACTATATGATTTCAACGTCGATAAATGCCGAGGATATTGGACATTTAGTACAATCAGTTCGATTAGTGGATGAACCTCAAATTGCGTTCCCACAGGCTGATCGGATGTCTAGGATTGTAAATCTTATTGAGTTGCTGAGCGAAAGAGGGATGACAAGGCAAGAGATTACATCAAAGTATGCATTTGACGAGAGACAAACAAATTATTATACGGATGCAGGACGATACCTCGGGTTAATTGAAAAAGGAGTTAATGAAGATAATGAGATTTATTTCTTTCTGTCTGAGCAAGGCCGTTATATTATGACACTTGACTATCGTAGTCGACAACTGGCTATCGCGAAGCAGATTTTGGAACACAAGGTTTTTAATGAAACACTAAGAATTCATTTAAACTGTGGTGAGATGCCAGACAGAACAACGATAATGCAAATAATGAAAAGATCAAATCTTTTTAATGTGAAAGCTGACAGTACATATTACCGTAGAACATTTACAGTGATAGGTTGGGTAAATTGGATTTTAGATACTATTGATGAATAAACAACTACTTGAAAGGAGCACAACATGAACGCGAACAATGACAGACCCATTATACAATCACATGGATATAATGGAAAAGAGCCGACAAGAATTTGCCCTCATTGTGGAAAAGAAAAGCCCATAAGTGAATTTGGATATCGAAAAATGAGCAAAGATGAAAAGGCGCAAATAAGAAATCAGTCATGGTGCAAGGAGTGCCGATAAATCTTTGAATTCACAAAGTTGAAAAACAGCCAGCCCCTTCCGAATCCCACTTCGGAAGGGGCTGGCTTACTGACCTTTATACCTTATTATAATAGGGATAATAGGGAGACGTTTACTCTACGTCCTGCAGCGCGGCGTAATCCTGTTCGCCGGTGCGGACCTTCACGACCTTTGCTACATTGTAGACAAAGATCTTGCCGTCGCCGATGTGGCCGGTGTACAGGGCCTTCGTGGCCGTGTCGATGATCTTGTCCACGGGAATCTTGCTCACGACGACCTCGACCTTGACCTTCGGCAGGAGCGTGGCGTCAACCTCGGCGCCGCGGTACTTCTCGCCGCTGCCCTTCTGCAGGCCGCAGCCCATGACCTGGGTCACGGTCATGCCGGTAACGCCAATGTCGTTCAGCGCCTTCTTCAGGGTCTCAAACTTGGCCAGCTGCACGATGATGGAAACCTTGTGCATACCGGAATTCAGTTCGGCGGGCAGCGGGGCGTCCTTGACGACCTTGACCGCAGCGGCAATCTTCTCGGGGCTGGCCTTGGTGATGTCGTCCTCGCCCAGATCGGTGTTCTCGTTCACGTCCAGCTCGGCGTAGGTCGGATCATTGATGGCGAAGCCTGCATAGGCGCTGGCTAGGCCGTGCTCATGGTAATCCAGGCCGTCAATCTCCTCCTTCTCGGAGACGCGCAGGCCGATGGTCTTTTTGATGACCGTGAAGATGATGAACATCGTGGCCAGCACCCAGGCCGCCACGCTGACAATGCCCAGCAGCTGGATGCCCAGCTTGGCAAAGCCGCCGCCGTAGAACAGGCCGCCCTCGGTGGCAAACAGGCCGACGGCGATGGTGCCCCACGCACCGTTCATGCAGTGCACCGAGACAGCGCCGACGGGGTCATCGATCTTGGCAACGTTGTCGAAGAACTCAACCGAGAAGATGCAGAGCACACCGGCGACGATGCCGATGATGGCCGCACCGAACGGGTCAACGACGTCGCAGCCCGCGGTGATGGCGACCAGACCGGCCAGCGCACCGTTGAAGGTCAGGGAGACATCGGGCTTGCCGTAGCGCACCCAGGAGACGATCAGCGCCGCAACGGTAGCCAGTGCGGCGGCCAGGTTGGTGTTGAAGCAGATCAGACCTGCGGAAACCATCGTGTCATCGCCGGTCATGCTGACGGTGGAGCCGCCGTTGAAGCCGAACCAGCAGAACCACAGGATGAAAACGCCCAGAGCCATCGCGGTCAGGTTGTGGCCGGGGATAGCGCGGGCCTTACCGGCCTTGTTGTACTTGCCGATGCGGGGGCCGAGCATCCAGCGCCCAGGCAGGCCGTGACGCCGCCGACGAAGTGAACTGCGGCGGAGCCGGCAAAATCATGGAAGCCGAGCTGTGCCAGCCAGCCGCCGCCCCAGATCCAGTGGCCGGAGATGGGGTAGACGATCAGGCTGATGGCGGCGGAGTAGCAGCAGTAGGCGCTGAACTTCGTGCGCTCGGCCATCGAGCCGGAGACGATGGTCGCGGCAGTGGCGCAGAACACAGTCTGGAACACCGCGTAGACCCAGACCGGCAGCGTGCCGAAGTCATAGCTGCCGCGGATGAACGGATCAAACCCGCCGATGAGCGCACCGGAACCGGCAAACATGATGCCGAAGCCGACGAGCCAGTAGCACGGCGTACCGATACAAAAGTCCATCATATTCTTCATCAGGATATTGCCGGTATTTTTTGCACGGGTCAGGCCAGCCTCGCACAAGGCAAAGCCCGCTTGCATGAAGAATACCAGAAACGCCGCAACCAGTGTCCATGTAACGTCTGCGGAATTGTACATAGAACAGAACCCCTCTCTTACTTTGCAAAACAGAAAGGCGCCGGACAGAATCACACTGTCCGCGCCTTTGCCGTTCTTTCGTTGCGCTTATGCTATCACAAAGTTGCGGACTAGTCAAGATGACAGGGACATGTTTTGTTCATATTTGTAGAAAATGCTGTACAACCAGCCGGAAATACCGCTGGAAAATTGTGCATCCTGTAGGGGCCGGGCATGCCCGGCCCGCAGCTTACCGCCATATCATTTTTGCGATTCAATCCGTAGGGGAGGGATTCATCCCTCCCGGGTGCTTTACTTTTCACGCACCGTCATACGGGAACATTGATTTAGGAAGCTGCCAAATGCCAAGGGTGTAGTTATGCCCTTGACTTTTACTTTTTAATAATACGGATAAATATACCCCTCCACAGGTTCGGCGGGAGCCACGGATTGCACTTGCAGTTGCGGTTCGCTGTGGTCGGCGTATTGGCGCTGATAGAGGGTGCCGGTCACGGTGACCCATGTGTCCGTGGCAAGAGTGTCGGCCTGCGCCCACTTGCAGACGAAGCCGCAAGGTGTAAGGTCGGCGGCACAGCAGGTCATAATCAGCCGCGCGGGAATGAACTCGTCTGCGTCCATCTCACGGCTGGCTTTATCCACCTCGCCCGTTACGGTCAGTGTCCAGCCGTCATAGTCGGCAGGATTTGCCCAAATCACGTCCATCCATGTATAAAACTCGGCATCGGAGATGGTAATATGGCGGTTCGCGGCATCGTAGCCGTGCAGCGTGGTCGCGTTGCGAGAAAATCCGTGGTTTCATACGTTCCTTCAATGTTTTCTGCATCGGCTGCACTGTCCGCAATATCCGGCTGCGGCGTTGCGGCAGGCTGTTCTTCTGTTTCCGGGCTTTCCACGGGTTCGGAGCTTTCGGCGGTTGCCGGTGCAGACGGCGCTGCGGTGGGCTGCGGGTCAGGTTGGCCGCCGCCGCACTGCCGCGCAGTGTCTGCACGGCGGCAATGCTCTGTGCCGGGGTGGACACCGAGGACACACTTACACTCCTGTGCGGTAAAATCAGCATCAGCAGCGGGAACACCAGCACAAAGCAGTGCAGGCAGTGGCGGCGATGCCGGACAACATACAGGTTTTCTATGGCTGTCCGTGCCCATACCAGCAGCACCACCGCCGCAAAAAGAAGATACGGCTTCATGCGTGGGGTAACATACTGCAAATACTGCCCAGAAAGCACCAGATACAGCAGCGCAAAGGCAAACAGCAGGTAGCAGATACATTCTACAAGTGCCTGCTTGTCGATTTTTGAGTTTTTTCTCATAAAACCGTCCCCAATCCCAGCCGAAACGCCGCGTACACTACGGCGGCATCTATCACGAAAACCGTCACGGCCAGCCGCAGGATAAACTTCTTCGGCAGGCTGCCAGACAGCATGATCACATTTTTAATATCCATCATCGGCCCGAACACGAGAAACGCCATGACCGCGCCCATCGGCAGCTGTGCCGAAAAACTGCGCCCCACCACGGCATCGCTGGAGGAACACAGCGACAGCAAAAATGCAAGCGCCATCATCGAGAGCAGCGGCAGCAAAAGGCCGTCGCTGCCGGTGAGCGGCAGTTTCTTTGTCAGGCTTTGCATGATGGCGGAGACAAACGCCCCCGCCGTAAGGTATTTTCCCACGGTAAAAAACTCCGTTTGCGTGTGGCGCAGGTAGCCAAGCAGCGCCCCGCGCCAGCCCTCTGCCGCCTGACCGCCGCTGCCGCATGTACACAGCACCCCGCTTAAAGCAAGCCCCGAACCCGCCGCAGAAACCGGCGTGCGGCAAAAGGTCAGCCCGACAAGCACCGCGCAGACGATGCCCAGCCCGGCGCGGCAGGCAACAACGCGCCAGTTTCCGGCAAAGGCCACATAGGTGCTGAACAGCACTACCGGGTTGATGACCGGCGTGACAAGCATAAAAGTGACCGCTGTGCTGACCGGGATGCCCTTGCGCAGCAGACTGCGGAAAATCGGGATGGATGCACAGTCGCATACCGGCAGCGCTGCCCCCGCCAAAATTGCAAACAGCGTGCCGCTGATGCGATTTTTCGGGAAAAATCGCTCAATAAATTGCTGCGACAAAAACAGCTGAATGGCCGAGGACAGCAGCACGCCGATCAGCAAGAACGGCACGGCTTGCAGCATGATGCCGAGAAATACGGTAATGGTCGTATTCAATTCAGCGCCAAGCAGCTGCCGCAGGCAAAGCGCCGCACCGCAAACCAGCGCAAGCAGCAACAGCGGCGGCAACTGCGGCTTTTCCAGTGCGCGGACAATTTCGCTGCGGCGGTTGCGCACGACCTGTGCGCCGGGGTTGGCGCTGTGGATCGCGGCGCGCAGCCCGGATAACGCCCGCGCGGTTTTGCACGCCGCGCAGCACAACCACGTCGGCGTTCAAAAGCTGCTCGGTCAACAGGCCTCCGGTCTGCGCCAGCAGTTCGGCCAGCCCTGCGCCCTGCGCGACAAACAGAATCCGTCGCAAGACGCACAGATCACCGGGTGTGCCGGTGTCCTGCAGCATCGTTTTGGGAAAGAACGACAGCAATGTGGAAAGCGGCTGCAAGCCGTTCCACTCCACCCAAACTTCATCGTAAAGGCCATCGCTGATGGTGTGATACAAAAGCTGCTCGGTTTTGCGGCGGTGTGTCTCCAACGCGCGGGGCGGTATCGTCAGCACACGCAGCTTGCCTTTGACCCCGGCAGGCAGGTCGGTTTGGCGCTGCCGCTTTCAAATTGGATACACAAAATAAACCGCCCGCGTTTCAGCCGCGGGGCGAGCAGGTGATTCAGCAGCGTGGTTTTGCCCGCACCGAGAAAGCCCGCCACCGCATACAGCGGCAGACGGCGGGCGTTCTCCTCGCAGTCCGCCTCATACAGCGGCGAACAAATCCCGGATGGCCTGTTCCTTGCTGAATTTTCCAATGACACAAAGTTCATTCCCTTCCAGTGCGGTTTGCGCAAGGCTCCACTGCCCGCAGACAAATTGCAGCAGCACCGCGCCTTTTTCGCTTTGCAGCACGCCTTTGGCGCGTAAAATCGTGCCCAGCGCCGGGTCTTGCAGTTTTGCCAGCTGCGCGGCAAGCCGCTTCAGTCTACGGCATGGTCAAACGAAACCGTGACAGTAGAAAACGGCGATGTCTCCGGCGTGCGACGCACCAAAATCGGGCGGCGAGGTGTCGATGCCGGGGTGGGCGGTGCAGGCTGCAAAATGTCCTGCGCCGAGAACGTATCCCAGCCCCCGGCAAAGCAGACAGCGTGGGGGTTCAGCTTCTGCGCAAGGCGGCGGGCGACTTCGGTCTGCGGCGTTCCGGCATCGCTGTGGCTGAACACCAGTGTGTCGGCGCAGCGCACCTGATCCTCAAAAAACGCGCCGAAGTTTTCACAGTAGGACGCGCAGTTTGCAGCATCCACACCGTGATTTTTGCTTTAGCACCGCCAGCGCCGCCAGCCTGTGGTCGCGGCAAAGGGCTTCTACATCGGAGAGCTTCGCCACGCCGGACGGCTCAATCAGCACCACATCCGGCTGTGCCCGCCGCAGAAGCGAGACGAGTGCCGACACAAAATTGCCGTTCAGTGTACAGCAGATACACCCGGCGCGCAGCTCCTGCACGGTGTAGCCGCCGCTTTTCAGCAGTTTTGCATCCAGACTGACCGCGCCGAAGTCGTTCTCGACCAGTGCACTTTTTGGCCGGCAAAGCCTCTCGCAGCAGCTTTTGCAGCAGTGTCGTTTTGCCTGCTCCGAGGAATCCGGAAATCAGATAGAGCTCTGTCATTTTACATCACGCTTTCTGCGGGAAAAGTGCGCCGCCGCTGTTTTGCCCGCAAGAATCACAAGCAGACAGCCAACACCCAGCAGCACGATCGTACCGCCCGGCTTCAGCCCTGCATAAAAAGCCAGCGTCAGCCCTGCGGCGATAAAGCCTCAGCAAACAGGATGCTGAACAACACGGTCTGGCGGTAGCTGCGGGCAACCTGCATGGCACACGCCACAGGCAGTACCAGCATCGAGGAGACAATCAGCGCACCGACCGTGCGTGCCGCTACTGAAACCGTAGCGGCCGTCAAAATCGTATAAATGCTGTTGACCGCGCCGACAGGCACCCCGGCGCGGTGCGCTGCATTTTCGTCCAGCGCGATAGCAAACAATTCCTTGTACAGCAGCACAAAGGCGGTCAGCACCAGTACACTGATAACCGCCGTTGCGGTCAGTTCCCCCGGTGTGATAGCCACGATGCTGCCGAACAGAAAGCTGTTGAACCCGGCTGCGTTCCGCACAAAGCCGGACAGCACCCCCGCCAGCCCGACACCGGCAGAAAGCATAACAGCAATGGAAAGCTCGGCGTACTGCGGTATCTTTTTGCGGATAACCTCAATGCCGAATGCCGCAGCAACACAGGCGGCCGTTGCGCCCAGCACAGGGTCAATGTCCAGCAGCAAGCCCGCCGCCACGCCCGCCAGTGAGGTATGGGAGAGGGCATCCCCCAGCATGGAAAGGCGTTTCAGCACGATCATCACGCCAATACAAGGCATAATGACGCCCAGCAGCAAGCCCACCGCAAAGGCGCGGCGCATAAAAGCATATTCAAACATAGGTGCGCATCTCCTTTGCGTCAAGACGGGTGATTTTTTGGTGGGACAGGCAGTAGATCGTATCGGTCAGCCGGGGCATTTCCTGTAAATCATGGCTGACGATCAAAATGCTCAAACCGCGCTCCCGGTTCAGATTCTTCAGCAATGTATAAAAATCTGCTGTGCTCTGCGCATCCAGTCCTGCGGTGGGTTCATCCAGCAACAGCAGCGCCGGGCGGCTGACAAGCGCCTGTGCCAGCTGCACGCGCTGGCGCTGCCCGCCGGAAAGCTCGCCCAGCATACGGCAACCATAGTCCTGCATTCCCACCAGCTCCAATGTGCGGCGCACATCCCCGCGGTGTTCCCGGCGCGGAAAGCGAAACAGCCCGATGCGGCTGTACAGGTTGGCTAACACGACTTCATTCACGCTGGCGGGGAAAGATTCCTTGCGGGTCAGTCCATCCTGCGGTACATAGCCGATACGCTGCCAGCTTTTGAAGCTGCCGATGTCCTGCCCCATCAGTGCGATATGCCCGCCCGTGGGTTTCAACTCCCCCAACAGCAGCCGTAAAAGGGTGCTTTTCCCTGCGCCGTTAACGCCAACGAGGGCGGCAAAGCCGCCCTCGCACATAGTAAAGCTGGCTGCATCCAAAACCGGGGTATTGCCGTAGGCAAAGCTCAGGTCTTTTGCTTCCAGTACGTTCATAAAACCTCTCCGTTTTACTGCAATGCGTTTTTCAGTTCTTCCAGATTCTGCCGCATGACCGTAAAATAGTCCTGCCCATCGGCAATCTGGTCATCGGTCAACCCTTCCAGCGGGTTCAGCTCCTGCATCTGTGCGCCGGTAGCATCGGCAATGGTCTGCGCCACTTTGGGGCTGACAAGCTCCTCCGAGAAGATGACCTTCACGTTGTTGGCCTTTACGAAATCCTCGATTTCCGCCATCCGCGCCGGGTCAGGTTCGGAATCAGCTTCAATGCCCTCAATGCCGACCTGATTCAGACCGTAGGCATCGCAGAGATAACCGAACGCCTCGTGCGAGACAACAATGTTTTTGTTGGGCAGGGCAGACAGTGCCTCGGTAAATTCCGTGTCCAGCCGGTCACATTCCAGCGCCCACTGCTCGTAGTTCTGCCGGTAGTATTCAGCGTTGGCAGGGTCGGCGCTGCACAGCACCTCGGCGATATTTTTCATCTCGATTTTTGCGTTGGCGGGGGCAAGCCAGACGTGCGGGTCTGCGCCAACATCGCCGTCCTCGTCCTCATAGCCTTCGCGCAGCGTGATGCCGTCGGAGGCCTGCACCACATCCAAGTCCTGATTGGTCAGGCTGCCCAGAACAGAATCGACCCAATGCTCCATGCCCGCGCCGCTGTAAATGAACACGTCGGCATCTTCCAGATTGGTAATATCGGTTGTGGACGGCTCCCAGTCGTGGGGTTCGATCCCGGCGGGAACCATATTGGTGACGGTCACTTTATCGCCGCCGATTTTCTGGGCAAAATCATACATCGGGTAAAAACTGGCCATGACCTTGAGCGGCGCGCTGTCCGTTGAAACGATGCTCTCCGCAGCCGAAGAGGATGCAGCAGAGGCACCGCAGCCGCCCAGCATAGCGGCGCACAGGGCAACAGGCAGGATGCGATAGCAAAAACGTTTGAATTTTTTCATCAGGAAATACCTCCGGGAAACAAAGGACAAAATGCGAACACTGACGGGAGTGGTCATCAGCGTTTGTCATTGTACCCGCTGCACAGCGCTAAATCAACGGTTTACGGCCATTCTTCAGATTTCTTCAGAATTGTACCCGTTGCCTTTTGGTGCTTTCGGCGTTATACTGGGAACAGATTTTTACAAGGATGAGAGGGTACATTTCATGGCAGAGTTTACCGCAAAGGGCGCGAATATTTTGGTTGTGGACGATGACGACGATATTCGGGAAATCGTGCATATCCTGCTGGCGCGGGAGGGCTTCACCGTGCGGGAAGCTGCCAATGCCGAGCAGGCGCTGCGCCGGCTTGATCCGCTGCCCGACCTTGTGATTCTGGATGTGATGATGCCGGGGCTGTCCGGCATTGAGCTTTGCCGCGAGATACGCACCAAGCCATGATGCCGATTTTGTTCTTGTCCGCCAAGACCCGCGATGTGGATAAGGCCGAGGGGCTTGCCAACGGTGGGGATGACTATTTGATAAAGCCGTTCTCGGCGCTGGAGCTTACGTCCCGCGTCAAGGCGCTGCTGCGGCGCAGTATGGTGTACCAGCCGCAAACGGCGGCAGCACCGCCCCAGACCGTGCAAAGCGGCGAGTTGTCCATAGACCTCACCACCGGCGCGGCGGCGCTGGCGGGCAACCCGCTGACACTGACCGAAACCGAAGCCCAGCTTTTGCGGCTGCTGGCACAGCATCGCGGCGATGTACTCTCGGCGCGGGAAATTTACGAGGCCGTCTGGAAAGAGAGCTTTTTGCCCAGTGCCAACAATACGGTCATGGTACACATCAAAAATCTGCGCAAAAAGCTGGAAACCGATTTGACCCAGCCTAAATACATCCACACGGTATGGGGAAAGGGGTATTACCTTGCCTGAAAAGCGAATCTCGCGGCTTTCTCAAAAATTGGTTGTCGGGGCACTGGCGGCGTTTGGCGCTTCGGCGCTGTTGTTTGCCCTGCTGCAATGGGGAACGCGGACAGCCCTGCAAGCCTACTGCGCCCGCCCGGAAGTCGTGACCGCGCACGAGCAGCAGACCGTGCAGGAACTGCAGGAGTATGTTGCCGCCAACCATTTGCGGCTGGATGATTTAGCTGAAATGAACGGCTGGACGCCCACCCGCGAACTGGTGGAAATCACCTTCGTGCTGGAAGAGCAGCCCCTCTACCACACTTGCAGCGAGGAACATGACGGCTGGAGCACGATGAACGCCTACCCCATACAATTTGCCGATGGAACGGCAACCGTGTACATCACAGACCTGTTTGAACACCGTTACACCGATTATGCTACCGCCGCCGACTTGCTTGTGTTTTTTGTCTGCTTTGTGGCAATTATGGTTGCACTGATTCAGCGCAAGGTGCGCGTTATCAAAACGCTGGAAAGCGAACTGCGGATTTTAGAGGGCGGTGATCTGGACTACGCCATTACCGTGCAGGGTCAGGACGAATTGGGTGAGCTGGCGCAAGGCGTTGAGGATATGCGGCGGGCCATGGTAAGCCGTGAGACGGAAAAGCGGCAGATGGAGGAAGCAACAAACCGCTTAATGACCAGCGTTTCCCACGACCTGCGCACTCCGCTGACCGCACTTTTGGGCTATCTGGAAATTTTGGAAGGCGACCCGCGCCCGGCCAGCGAAAGCCCCTACCTTGGCAAATGCCGCAGCGTGCCTTGCAGATACGCGGGATGCTCAACGATTTGTTTGAGTATTTCTTTGTGTCCACCTCAGACAAAACACAGGCGGATTTTCCGCCCTGCACAGTGGAACAGGCATTTGGCAAGCTGCTGGCGGAATTTGCCGACCTGCTGCGCCAGGATGATTTTGCCGTAAACACCCCGCCGCTACCCTCCGGCACGGTGCGGGTCAATGCAGGGCTTTTGCAGCGGCTGTTTGACAATCTGCTTTCCAATCTGCGCCGCTATGCCGACCGCACCCAGCTGTAAAAATCACACTGCTTGCGCGGGATAAAGAGCTGGCACTCATCGTCAGCAACACCGCGCGCCCGGATGCCAAACCCGGCACGGGTCTTGGCTTGCAGAGCTGCGCCCAGATGCTCCGCTTACACGGCGGCCGGTTTGAGCACAGCCTGTCCGATGGGGTGTTTACCGCAGCAGCGTATTTTCCGATGGAGTAATTCAGCGGGTAGGCTCCGTTGGTTTCCTAGTGAAAACAGCATCGTTATGGGTGTCTGCTGTAATTTGTTCCGCGCGCTGTTCAACTTTTGAGAACAGAATATCATCCACGGTAGCAGTGGTCTGTATCTGCCGGTAAATTTCAGCTGTGGATGGGTGACGCGGGCAGGCTGCTGCTTTTCTTTCAGTGCGCGGTTCACGGCATCCGCCACGCTTCTCGCCAATCTAGCAGTTGCTCCGGGCTGTTCCAACGCGCACACAGCGGGT
>ENA-OQCF01000268-OQCF01000268.1-human-gut-metagenome-genome-assembly--contig:-NODE-268-length-19976-cov-9.414731_pt1 | contig 19976 bp, 27 predicted proteins | sample MGYA00242756_ERZ504573 | MGnify/ENA primary metagenome ERZ504573 (study PRJEB26092, sample SAMD00036240) | human gut metagenome | host: Homo sapiens | study: EMG produced TPA metagenomics assembly of... | reverse complement strand
GCCGTGGCGGCCGCAGTGGCGGCAAGCGACCGCTGCCTGGTCGTGGGCGATCCATCGGTGTCGTCTGCGACGTCCGCGGCGCGCGTCATCGAGCTGGCGAGCCGTGTGGGCGTGCCGCGTACGCGCATGAGCGCCGTATTCAACCGGTTTGGCGCGCGCGGCGCCGACGAGGATGTCGCCATGCGCTTTGAGATTACCTGCGCGTTGAGCTCCAAGATTCGCATCGCCGACGGCGGGCAGGACTTGACGGCGCTCATGGCATTCGGCCGTGCTGACGAGGCGGTGGGCCAGACCAGCGCTTTTGCCACCAGCGTGCGCGAAGCCACGCGCGAGATGCTCGTGGAGCTGGGCTGCGCCGTCGGTCCCTGGAGTGACATGGTCACCGACCGCGCGACGCGCACCGAGCGCCCACGTATCCGTCTTCCCTGGTCGCGCGAGGGTGATTCGCGATGAGCTTGCAAACAAGGATTAAGGAAGCCGGTGCGGCCGCGGCGGCGGCGCCTGTTGATGCGGGGCGCCACCGTGCCGTCAAGCGCCGCACCAAGCGCGCCGTGATGGACCGCATGGGCTATGACGAGGTGGCGCGTATCAGCGCATACATCGATCCGGCGCGCGCCCGCTCGGAATTGCGTCCTGCGGTGGAGGCGGCGCTCAACGTGGAGGAGCCGGGCGACCTGGCGACGCCCGAGCGCGAGACCATCATCGACGAGATCTTGGACGACGTGGTGGGCCTTGGCCCGCTGCAGCCGCTCATCGAGGACGACACCGTCACCGAGATCATGGTCAACGGTTGCCGCTCGGCTTTCTTTGAACGCGGCGGCGTCTTATATCCCATCGAGCATGCATTTGAGGATGACGAGCAGATCCGCGTGCTCATCGACCGCATCATCTCGCCGCTGGGCAGGCGCATCGACGAGCGCAGCCCCATTGTCAACGCCCGCCTCAAGACGGGCTATCGCGTCAACGCGGTGATCCCGCCCGTGGCGATTGATGGACCAATCCTCACCATTCGCAAGTTCTCAGATCGCATCTGTTCGTTGGACGAGCTTGTGGGCCTGGGGTCGCTGCCGCTTTGGTATGCGCAACTGCTGTCGTGTGCGGTGTCGCTGCGTCAAGATCTGGCGGTTGCGGGTGGCACGGGATCGGGCAAGACCACGCTGCTCAACGCGCTGTCGTGCGAGATATCCACCGGCGAGCGCATCGTGACGATCGAGGACTCCGCCGAGCTCAAGTTTGCGCATCACCCGCATGTGGTTCGCCTGGAGGCGCGCGAGGCTTCAATTGAGGGCGAGGGCGCGGTGACAATCCGCGATCTGGTGGCCAACGCCCTGCGCATGCGTCCCGACCGTATTGTGGTGGGTGAGGTGCGCGGTGCGGAATGTTGCGACATGCTGCAGGCCATGAACACCGGGCACGACGGATCGCTCACCACGCTTCATGCGGGCACCGAGCAGGAGACCGTGGTGCGTTTGACGCTGCTTGCGCGCTATGGCATCGATCTGCCGAGCGAGCTTATCGAGGAGCAGATTGCATGCGCTCGACGGCATCGTGATGTCCGAGCGTCATGCGGACGGCAGGCGTTTCGTGTCCTCCTATTCGGGGGTGCGACGCGGCACGTCAGGCGGCGTGGAGCTTGAGCGCTACGTGACGTTCGATGCCGCCGCGCGCACCTGGACGCTCGATCGCGAGCTCCGTTTATCGCGGAGGGTCTGCGCTCGGGAACGCTCACACAAGAGGAGGTGGACGAATGGAGATCGTTGTGCCCCTCGTCGTAGGGGGCTTGACAGGGCTTTCTGCCGCGGTGGCGTGCGGGGCGGAGCTCGTGTGTCGCGCGTGCCGCCGGCGGAACTGGTCAGTCATGCGCTTGAGTCGGTGGTCGAGAAGCTGCCGCGCGAGTTGGTAGAAAACGACCTGCTAAAAAAGATTGCCCGCTCCTGGGCGGCGCTGGTTCCAGCACATCGCCTTGGCCTTGTTATCGAGGATGACGAGGCGCGCCTGGCATGCTTGCTGCTATCGAGTGGTGTCTGCGGCATTGTCCTGACTGTCGTATCGCTGTCGCCCATCGGCTTTGTCCTGGGGCTGCTCGCACCGTTTGGCGTAGGCGCCGCTCGCGACACCTTCGACCGTCGCCGCGAGCAACACGATGTGGAAGAAGCCATGCCAGAGGCCTTTACGGCGCTCTCTATGTCGCTCGCCTCGGGTCATTCGCTGGCCCAGGGCATGAGGTTTGTGGGAACTCACGCGCAAGAGCCGGTGCATACCGAGTTTTTGCGCGTGGCGGCGGCGATCGACTGCGGCGTCTCGGCGACTGATGCGTTGGATGACCTACTCGACCGTATCGATGCCCCCGGCCTTTCGCTTGTCACCTTGGCGCTTAAGGTGTCGCAGCGAACCGGTGCCCCGCTTGCCGACCTGTTGTCCGAGGCGTCGAGCATGGTGGGGGAGCGCATTGAGCTCAAGCGCCGCTTGGACGTCAAGACATCGCAGGCTCGTATGTCGGCACACATGGTCTCGGCGATGCCGGCGGGTATGTGCGCGGTGCTGGCGCTGCTTTCGGCCGACTTTCGCCGCGGCCTTGCAACGCCGGCGGGTGCCGGTGCCGTGGTACTGGGACTTGCCCTCAACGCCGTCGCGCTGGTGGTTATCCGGCGCATTATGCGGGTGGAGCTATGAGCGCCTGGTCGGGGTCGCGGCATGCCTGTGCGCGCTCAGCGTGTTTGTCGCGACGGGGCTCAATCGTGCGGACGCATGCAAGATCGCCCAGGTCTGCAAATGCGAGGCGCTGCTGGTTGTCGCGGCTGCCCGCTCGGTGACCGATGTCCTGGTAACACGGTTGAAGGGCATGCTCGGCACGGGTGGTACGGCGCAGGTGTCGCTTGGCGAGGTGTCCGAGATGATCGACGTGGTGCGTCTGGGGCTTTCGGCCGGCCTTTCGTTCGATGCGGCGCTTGAGGTTTTTTGCGCCAATCGCCGATCGACGTTGGCGATCCGCCTTGAGCGAGCCTGCATGGCGTGGCAGGTGGGCGTGGGGACGCGCGAGGACGAGCTTCTGGCGGCCGCGCGCGACCTGGATGTGCGGGCGCTCGAGACCTTTGCCATCACAGCGGGGCAGGCGCTTGCCCTCGGTGCCCCGCTTGCCGAGACGCTGGCGGCTCAAAGTCGCGAGATTCGCGCGGCCCATCGCGCTGCAGTCGAGCGCGAGATTGAGCGCGCGCCGGTCAAGCTGCTGATTCCCACCGGCACGCTCATCTTGCCGGCGTTGCTTCTGTCCATATTGGGCCCGCTGCTGGGAGCAGGCGGGATGATGTAGGGAGGAATACATGAATACGATGACTGACGTTGCTGGCAAGGTCTGGAGCTGGGCGTTTTGCCAGTCAATTCACGCTCGCCAGCGTGCCGAGGAACTGCTGCGGGAGGAGAGCGCGCAGGGCACCACCGAGTACGCCATCCTGGTCGGTGTGCTCGTGGTGATCGCCATCATTGCCATCGTCGCATTTAAGGGCAAGGTCCAAGATCTATGGAGCGCTATCAGCGAGGGCATCAACAGCCTGTAGAGGGCGCCCGTCCCGTCGGCGCGTTGCTGGTGCTCGCCTGTGCGGTCGTGGCGGTGGCAGTGGCGGTTTGGGGGCTTAACGCAGCACGGCAACAACGTTTAGGGGCTGCCGCGGATGCGGGATCGGGTTCGGCTGCGGCGTCTCAAATAGACGATGCGCGAGACGCGGCCGATGCGAATGCCGCCGTCACGGCGCAAACGTTCTTGCAAGCACTCGACGAGCGAGCGGACGCTGCAACGGGTTCATCTGCAAACAATGCCGTCGCTGTTCGTCTCGCATGGTCCGAGTGCCGACCGATGACCGAAGCGGCGGCGGATATGCTGCGTGCCTATCGCGAGGTGCCCACGGCACAACTTGCTCTGAGCGGCTATCTTGACATCAAGGGCAACGTGTGGGGCGCCATCGTGCGTGACGGACGCGGCTGGGTCGATATGGTGACGGTTGCCGCGGATGCTGGTGATACTTCGTGTCGTCTGCGCGTGGTCCGCCTGACCCCGCAGACAATGAACTCAAAGGAGGGGTCGTGAAATGCATGATGTCCTGCGTGAGGAATCTGCCCAGGCAACGGTCGAATACGCCATCGTCACGGTGGCACTGCTTTCCATCGTGCTGGCGATCGCAGGGCTTTGGCGTGCCGGTGCCGATGGGCGCTTGGCGGCGCTGGTCGAGCGGACGGCATCTCACGGCGTCACCTCGACATCGGTTGTCGACGCTGCTGCGGGTGCTAAGGACATCGTGCTGTATTGATGTTGCGCGCGAGGACCGGGCTCAGTCTACGGTCGAGGCGGCATTCCTACTGCCGACGTTTCTGACGCTCGTCCTGTTGGCGCTGCAGCCGGTGTGCCTGCTCTATACACGCGCGGTCATGGAGTCTGCCGCCGCCGAGACCGCGCGGCTCATGACCACGACGACGGTGGGGGATGACGAGGATATTAAGGAGTTTGCCCGCCGCCGTCTTGCCGCGGTTCCCGACGTTTCGATTTTCCATGCCGGCGGGCCCCTGTCGTGGGATATCGAGCTTGGTCGGGCCGATGCGGGCGGCGTCTCGTCCGTTTCCGTTACCGGCGAGGTTAAACCGCTGCCCGTGATCGGTGCGTTTGCGCAGGCTATGGGTAGCACAGGCCATAACGGCTATGTCGAGCTTAAGGTCGACGTCTCGTATCGATCGCGTCCCGAGTGGCTGGAGGGAGATTATGATTCATGGATTGCTGCATGGGATTAAGCGCTGCCTGTTGAAGGTGACGAGGGGGCTTGCGGGCCGTTGCCGACCGCGTGCTCGCTGCAAGCGAGGCGGCTTTATGGGTCGAGCCGGGATCGACCTGTTTATCGAAGACGGTGCCTATACCACGCTCTCCTCTGCGGTGGTCATCTTGGTGGTGCTCACGTTGCTGTTTTCGTCGACGGCGGCGATATGGAGCATGTCGCGTGCCGGGGACACCCAGGCGGCTGCCGATAGCGGCGCGCTGGCAGGCGCCAATGTGGTGGCGTCCTACCATACGGCTGCGACAGTGGTGGATGCGAGCATATTGAGCTTGGGCCTAGCGGGGTTTGCCACGATCGGCACCGGCTTGGTCGCCATCCTTATTCCGGGTGCCGAGCTTGCCGCGGGCGATATGGTCGACACGGGGATCGAGATCATTAAAACGCGCAATAAGTTTGCCAAAAGCGCCTCCAAGGGCCTGCAGAAAATCGAGACGGCTCTACCGTATCTGGTTGCCGCGCGAGCTACGCAGGCCGTGTCGGCGCAGGATACCGAGGGTGCGACCTATACCGGTACGGCGCTTGCCGTGCCCAGGACGTCCGAGTCGGATTTCGTTGCGCTCGAGGGGTCCGAGATCTCGACCGATGTCATTAAAGACACATCGAAAGATCTGGAACGCGCAGTAGATGAGCTGCAGAAGGCCTCGGAGGAGACGGCGAAAGCAAAAGAGCGCGCCTGGCTTGCGGATTGCGGCGGGTCGGATCCGGCTTCGGTCGGCAGTTGCTCATGCATGTGGGAACGCGCGAGGAGTTTGGCGAAGCTTTCGGATATTGAGAATCCGCACTATGCCTCGAGCGTCACATGGGAGCCGCAAGTGGCGCTCGATCGCGCGAAGGCCTATTACCGCTTGCGCCTTGCAAACGAGGCGCCTCAAGGCTCAAGCGTCGAGACGAAGGCGGAGTCGGCGGCGCGCAAGGCGTTCTATACCTATGCGAGCGCAGAGGTCAATCGCGCATATATAACCGAAGACGGAGACCGGACCACTTCCTATATTCCGTTGTTGCCGCGCAACACTGACGAGGTGCGAGCGACGGAACTCTATACCGATGCGGCGTGGCCAACTAGTACCAACGATGGCAAAACGTATCTGCATTATGGAACGAGCTGCCCCAACTATAAGAAAGGGACGCCAGGCGGGCTAGCCTCGGTCGCTGCTTATGACGGGCAGGACAAATGCAACAGATGCCATTTTGGTGTTTCGTCGCTCGGCGCCGTTGCGGCTCCTTCGACTTCTATCGAAAACGGCTTCGAGTACCACTTTGATCGATTCAAAGACGCTCTGGAAGACTACGTCGAATGCCGCAACAAAGAGCTCGAGCTCATGCGCCAGACCGAGGACGAGGCTGACCGTGCGGGCAATGCGTTTGACGAGGCCATTAAAGCGCTTTCGGGCGAGCGTCCGCGTATCGCCCCGCCCGGCCGCAATGGCGTGGTTGCCCTTGCGGTTTCGGGTGCCATCTCGAGCCCCGATGAGCTCAACTCTTCGTTTAACACGACAGTCAGGCTTGGCGATCGCGGCGCGATCTCTGCTGCGGTGCTGGCGCCCGATGACGCGACGGCGCAGAACAACGTTCTCTCGCGGTTTTTCTCGACGCTGGAGGAGCGTTCGGGTGGCGTTGTCGGCGTACTCGATGGCGTCATGGATGTTTGGGGGCGGCTGCTTGTGGGATACGGAGACATCCAAGGCTCGGCCGACGAGCTCATGGACGAGATGATCGATGACCTGGGAGGGGGCAGCGGTGCGTTGAGTTCCATTGCGTCGTGGCTCGGCGATACCGTTTCGGCGTCCGTGGCGGCGCTGGGCTTGGAGCCGTGCGACTTGCGCCTACGAAAGCCGGTGCTGACCGACACCGCCAACGTCATCAAGAGCCCGGGGTCTGACATCACAGGTCTTTCTAATGCGCAGGACAAGCTACGAAGTATTCCGTTGGGCGTGACCGATCCCAAGGCGCTTTGCGAGGCGCTGGAATATCAAGTCGAGCGCACCGTCAGCGGCACGGTGTTCACGCTTGCGGAGATTCCGCTGCCCGGCGGCGGTTCCATCCCACTTACCGTCGATGTTGCCACGCTGGCGGGTGCCCTGGGCGGTGGGCCGTAATGGGCATCCGCAAACGCCTGCGCGAGGAGCGCGCCCAGGCGACGGTCGAGATGGCCGTGGTCACGCCCGTCCTGCTGGTTCTGGCGCTTATCGTGTACAACGTCATGGTCTTTGCCGGTGCGGTCGCACGCTTCGACCGCGTGGTGCCCGATATCGTGCTAGCGCATGCCGTGGCGCCGAGCGGGGAGGGCGATGGCAGCTCCATCGATTCCTCCGCGACCGTTCAGGCTCAGATCCAACATGCCATGGAAGGCTATGACTTGCAGATCGAGGTCTCAAGCAAACAGGGTGCGACGACATCGGATGGCGGTCTGCTTTCGCTTTCCGGCACGTTTAGGACCTATACCTGCACCATGCGCTACGAGCCGTGGCCGAGCTCGCTCAGCATCGCCGGCGTTTCGCTGGGGGCACCGGCGCAGTTGTCGCACGAGCGCGCAGTGACAGTCGATCCGTGGCGTCCGGGGGTGGTTATGTGACCGCGGCCTCATCCTACATTGCCTACGCGCGGGCGCTCAACAGGCTGGGTTGGACGCCTGCCGAGTTTGTGGTGGCGGAGTCGTTTGCCGTGCGCCTGCGCGGCATGCTGGGACGGTCTCCGATTGCCGCCAACGGGTTGCCGCTCGTCATGGCGTTCCCACGCTGCTCTTCGGTTCACACCTGCTTTATGGCCTATCCCATCGACATTGCCTTTATCGACCGCAACGGCGGCATCCTCGCGTGCTACGAAAACGTCCGTCCCTGGCGCATGTGTTCCTGTCCCGGTGCCTGGGCGGTACTGGAACGCCCTTCAATCCTCGCTACGCCTCCCGCCCTTCAACAAGTGCCGGCGTAGGAATTGGCGACAGCGGACTTTCGTCATACGAAATTGGGTAAGATGGACGAGAAGATGCATGGATGTTGAGATCCATCCCAACGTCAAAAAACACTTGACGGAAAAGCAGGTGCTTGGTGCCTGGTTCGCGGTTACTGAGTGCATTCGCCGCGAGTCGGAGGATGAGCCGCCGAGATGGCTTGCCATTGGATGGCTTCCAGATGGTCGAAGTGTGGAACTTGTTGCGGTCGAACTAATTCGTGGATGGCTCATTGTTCATGCCCTGTCTCCGGTTCAGAAGAAATTCTGGCAAGAGATCGAGCGAGCTCGGCAGAGGGGTCGATGATGAGCAAGGCGTATACGGCTGCCAATGGTCAGGTTGTAACGGATGAAATGATTGACGCGTGGTGCGAGTCGTACGAGCATGGCGGGTTTCCGGACGGCGAGCATACCGTTGGGGGGATCGTGCACGGGCGGCCTCCGCTCTCAAGCGAAGGGACGGCAACGCTATCGGTCAAGATTCCCCTAGGGATGAAGGAGGCGATTCGTCGTCGGGCGGCGGCTGAAGGGATGACGCCAAGTGAGTTTGCCCGTGCAGCCCTGAGCGAAAAACTTCTTGCGGCGGGTTGATGTCTCTAACGTGCTGTTCTATAGGGTTGGACTTGTGGCTGGCGCCGTGCTCAAAAACTTTTTTCAAATTCTCGGTTGACCGGAGCGCGTCCTTGGTTATACTAATCAAGCCTTGAAACAAGGCACACCTCAAATGGCTGGGTAGCTCAGTTGGTAGAGCAGAGGACTGAAAATCCTCGTGTCAGGGGTTCGATTCCCTTCCCCGCCACCTTGAATTGACTAGGACCTCTGCAAAGGGGTCCTTTTCTTTTATGTGGACCATGCACGGAATCGAACCCCGTGAGGGCGTGGAGCTGAGGAAACGCGCAAGCGTTTTCCAGCGTAGCTCGCAAGGCGCGCAAGCGCCGCAGCGGTCCGTCCGCGCAGCGCGCGGACGCGATTCCCTTCCCCGCCACCTTGAATTGACTAGGACCTCTGCAAAGGGGTCCTTTTCTTTTATGCGGACCCGCGGAAAGCGCATCCCATTATTGAGCGAAAGAATGGGATGCGCTTTCCGGCGCTTACTTCCGACGTGCGTGCACATCTCGGCGCACCAGCTCGTGCCCGCTCGCCCCAGACATTCCTCCCGCTTTTGCGCCACTTTATAGACCGTTCGGTCGTCTGTCCGCACGCGCGGGTATACTCAAAACGATACTTTTCCTATGCAATACGATGCAGGCTCAGCCTGCACGATCCGAAGGGGGCAGTGATGGAGAGGATACTCGGCGTTAATCTCTCTGGCTGGTTTATTCCCGAGCCTTGGGTGACCCCGTCGCTATACGCGGCGACCGGTGCATCCAATGCGGCCGAGCTGCAGGAGGCCATGGGCACCGCCGCCTATAACGAGCGCATGCGCCGTCATTACGAGACGTTTGTGAGTGAGGACGATTTTTGCCGCATGGCGCAGATCGGTCTCAATGCCGTGCGTCTGCCGGTGCCCTGGTATGCCTTTGGCTCGCAGGAGTCCGATGCGTCCTACATCTCGGTTGTCGACTACATCGACCGTGCAATTGAGTGGGCCGCCAAGTACGACATCCGCGTGCTGCTCGATTTGGCAACTGTGCCCGGTGGCCAGGGCGATTCCAACGATTCGCCCACCACGCCGGAGGCTGTTGCCGAATGGCATTCGTCCACCAACGGCCGTCATGTCGCACTCGACGTGCTCGAGCGCTTGGCCGATCGCTACGGCGAGGCCGAGAGCCTGCTGGGCATTGAGCTGCTGGACACGCCGCAGATGAGCGTCCGCAAGAGTCTCTTTACCATGACGGATGGCATTCCGGCCCACTACCTGCGCAATTTCTATCGCGATGCCTACGAGCTCGTCCGTTCGTATATGCCCGAGGATAAGATCGTCGTCTTCTCGTCGTCGGGGCATCCCAACGAATGGAAGCATTTTATGCGCGGCGCCAAGTATAAGAACGTCTACATGGACCTTCACCTGTACCATTACCGCGACGAGTATGCGCTCGACATCACGAGCCCCCGCGGGCTGACGACGGCGATTTCGCGTAACAAGCGCGAGCTTAAAGAAGCGATCTCGACTGGGTTCCCCGTGCTGGTGGGCGAATGGTCGGGTGCGGCGATTTTTGCCAACTCGTCGGTTACGCCCGAGGGGCGCAATGCCTACGAGCGCGTGTTTATCGCCAACCAGCTGGCTTCGTTTGCACCGGCTGCCGGTTGGTTCTTCCAAACGTGGAAGACCGAGAAGCGCATTGCGGCATGGGATGCCCGCGCGGCGCTCGGCACGCTCGAGCGCGGCATGATTGAATAGGTTGATATGACGCAAAACAGCGCCCGTACGGGCAAACTTTATATGGTCGGGACGCCCATTGGTAACCTGGGCGACCTGTCCCCGCGCGTCGGCGAGGCATTTGCCGCCGCCGATGCGATCTGCTGCGAGGACACGCGCGTGACCTCAAAGCTGCTGATGCATCTGGGTATTTCCAAACCGCTTGTCCGCTGCGACGAAAATGTCATTGCAAGCCGTGCCGCCGGCCTGGTCGACCGTCTGCTGGCGGGGGAGACCCTTGCCTTTGCCTCGGATGCCGGTATGCCGAGCGTGTCAGACCCCGGTCAGGCGCTGGTCGAGGCGGCGCGCGAGGCCGATGTGCCCGTTGAGGTCATCCCCGGTCCCTCTGCGTGCGTTACGGCGCTCGTGTCGTCCGGCATTCCCTGCGAGCACTTCTTCTTCGAGGGCTTTTTGGGTCGTAAACATGGTGACCGTGTGCGTCGGTTGCAACGCCTTGCCGTGGTGCCCGGTGCGCTCGTCTTCTACGAGTCTCCACATCGCATCGTGCGACGCTCGAGGCTGTGGCCGAGGTTTTTCCCCAGCGTGAGGTTGCCGTCTGCCGCGAGCTCACCAAGTTACACGAGGAGGTCCTGCGCGGATCTGCCGCCCAGCTTGCCGAGGAGCTGCGTGCCCGCGGCGAGGTGAAAGGCGAGATTGCGCTGGTCATCGCGCCACCGTGCGAGGATGAGGAGGCCGGCATCGTGCCGGTTGGCGCCGCGGCAGTGGATCCCGACGAGGCCCTGCGCGCGGATATCCGTGCTGCGCTCGAGGAGGGGGAGCCCGCCTCTGCGGTGGCCAAGCGCCTGTCTCAGAAGTATTCGCGCCGCAAGCGCGATGTCTATGCCATGGTGCTCGATATGCAATAGATGGAGGATATCCAGCCCTTGCGTTAGAATCATCCCCTGTATGCAACGTTTTTTGGAGGACAGACCCCATGGATCAATCCAAGCCTTCGTTTTTTATCACGACGCCTATCTACTACGTCAACGCCGATCCGCACCTGGGCACGGCTTATTCCACCATCATTGCCGACGTTCAGGCTCGCTATCGCCGCTCCGCCGGCTATAACGTCAAGTTCCTGACTGGTATGGACGAGCACGGCGAGAAGGTCGCCGAGGCCGCGGCCAAGCACAACATGACGCCGCAGGAGTGGACCGACAGCCAGGCTCCGCACTTCAAGGAGCTTTGGAGCAAGCTCGAGATTTCCAACGATGACTTCATTCGCACCACCGAGCCGCGCCAGCATCATGCCGTGCAGTACCTGTGGGAGCGCATGAAGGAGTCCGGCTACCTGTATAAGGGCAGCTACGACGGTTGGTATTGCGTGCCCGACGAGACCTACTTCACCGATACGCAGGTCCAGAAGGGCGACGAGGAGTACGGCAGCGTCGGCCAGCACCTGTGCCCCGACTGCCACCGTCCGCTCGAGCGCGTGCAGGAGGAGTCCTACTTCTTTAAGCTTTCCGCTTTCCAGGATAAGCTGCTCAAGCTCTATGATGAGCACCCCGACTTTGTCGAGCCCGCGTTCCGCATGAACGAGGTGCGTAGCTTTGTCGAGGGCGGCCTCAACGACCTTTCCGTGAGCCGCACGAGCTTTGACTGGGGCATCAAGGTTCCCTTTGACGAGGGCCACGTGACCTACGTGTGGTTCGACGCGCTGCTCAACTATATGACGGCTGTCGGCTACGGCGTCGATACCGACGAGGCCCGTGCCGAGCTGGCCTATCGCTGGCCCGCGCAGTTCCACATTGTGGGCAAGGACATCATTCGCTTCCACTGCGTTATTTGGCCGGCCATGCTCATGGCCATTGGCGAGGCCCTGCCCGAGCACGTCTTTGCCCACGGCTTCCTGACCGTGCGCAATGCCGAGACCGGCAAGGCCGAGAAGATGTCCAAGAGCCGCGGCAACGCTATCGCTCCGCAGGCGTTATCGACATGCTGGGCGTCGAGGGCTATCGCTATTACTTCATGACCGACGTCGTCCCCGGCACCGACGGCGCCATCAGCTTCGATCGCATGGAGCAGGTCTACAATGCCGACCTGGCCAACAGCTGGGGCAACCTCATCTCGCGTTCGCTCAACATGAGCGGCAAGTACTTTGACGGTTGCGCGCCCGCCAAGCCCGCATCGTTCGATGCGTTTGACAATCCGCTGGCAAAGATCGCCGATGGTCTGGTCGAGCGCTACATGGCCAAGATGGACGTGCTCGATTACGGTGGAGCTAAGGACGAGGTCATGGAGCTCATTCACGCCGCCAACCACTACATCGAGGACTCTGAGCCTGGGCGCTTGCCAAGGATGAGCCAAGGCTGACGAGCTGGCGTTTGTGATCTACAACCTGCTCGAGGCCATCCGCATTGCCGCTCACCTGCTGATGCCGCTCATGCCCCAGACTTCTGCCGAAGCCCTGCGCCGCCTGTCCTGCGAGGGCGAGGCCGCGAGCGACGACCTCAAGGGCATTTGCGCTTGGGGCCTGCTTGCCGGTGGTCAGCCCGTCGAGAAGGGTGAGCCGCTGTTCCCGCGTCTGGGCTAAGACGCCGCGCCATATCGGCAATTTGCTGTTTAGATGTAAGGGCATGGCCGCAACGGTCCATGCCCTTTTGTTTCAAGACGCCGCCACCATGCTAAGGAGGCAACTATGACAACTTCGCCTTTGGCAAACCCCACGGCAACAAGGGAGCTGCTGGAGGAGTTTGGCCTTGCGACCAAGCATCGCCTGGGCCAGAACTTCCTGATCGACAACCATGTAATTGAGCGCATTTGCGAGCTTTCCGAGCTTGCGGGCGATGAGCGCGTGCTCGAGGTCGGTCCGGGCGTGGTACGCTCACGCTTGCGCTGCTGCAGGAGGCGGCGTGCGTCACGTCGATCGAGCCGACCCCGAGCTCGAGCCGGTGCTCGATGCCCATGCTGCCGACTATGCCAACTTCCGCTTTATCATGGGCGACGCGCTCAGGGTGACGCCGGAGCAGATTGAGCAGGTTGCGGGCGGTGAGCCGACGGTATTTGTCGCGAACCTGCCCTATAACGTGGCGGCGACGATCATCCTGCAGTTCTTCCAGACGATGCCCGCGCTCAAGCGCGCCGTCGTCATGGTTCAAAAGGAGGTTGCCGATCGCATTGCCGCAGTGCCGGGCAATAAGACCTATGGCGGCTATACGGCAAAGCTCGGCCTGTATGCGCAGGTGACGGGTCGCTTTGAGGTGCCGCCGCGTTGCTTTATGCCGGCACCGCACGTGGACTCGGCCGTCGTGCGTATCGACCGTGTTGACGGCGTGGTGCCCGAAGGACTCGATCGCGAGTTTGTGGCCCGCGTGATTGACGCCGCATTTGCTCAGCGTCGCAAGACCATCCGCAATTCCATGAGCGCCAACGGCTTTGCCAAGGACGTGCTCGATGCCGCCTTTGAGGCTTGCGGTATCTCACCCACCACGCGCGCCGAGACGCTCGATGTTGCTGACTTTGTCCGCCTGGCCCAGGAGCTAATCCATGACGATTAATGCCGAACGCGTGACGTTTACCAAGAAAAAGAAGACGGTTGCCTGCCCCGTGCCCTTGGCACCGCTTGCCGACACGCATGCGCATCTGCTTTCGTTTTGGGGCAAAGAAGTGCCCGAAACGCTCGTGCGCGCCAAAGCCGCGGGCGTCGATCTGTTGGTGACGATGCTCGACCCCATCGCCGACAAGCGCAGCGTGACGGACTATAGCGACTGGCTCGTGCGCGAGATTCTGCCGATGCGGGATATTCCGCAGATCAAGTATCTCGCTGGCGTTCACCCCTATGGCGCGCCGGATTATACCGACGACATTCACGCACAGGTTGTTGCTGCGCTTGATGACCCTTTGTGCGTCGGCATCGGCGAGATCGGTCTGGACTATCACATGGATTACGACGACGACATCGCGCCGGCGCCCCACAGCGTGCAGATTGATTGCATGGTACGTCAGCTCGAAGTTGCTGTGCGCCGCAATGTGCCGGTGGAGCTGCACCTGCGGCACGAGGACTCGGATGGGGAGCGCACTTCGCACGTTGATGCGTACAACGTGCTGCGCGAGGTAGGCGTGCCTCAGGCCGGTTGCGTGCTGCACTGCTTTGGCGAGGATCGAACTACGATGGAGCGCTTTGTGGGTTTGGGCTGCTATATCGCCTATGGCGGCGCGGCCACCTTTAAGCGCAACGACGAGGTGCGCGAGGCATTTGCGGCGACCCCGCTCGATCGCATTTTGTTCGAGACGGATTGCCCGTATATGGCACCGGAGCCCATTCGCGGTCTTGAGTGCGAGCCGGCAATGATTTCTATCACGGCAAACACGCTGGTCAACGACCGTGTCGATCGTACCGGCGAGGATGCTGAGGCAATCGCGCGAGCAGCTTGGGAAAATGCCTGCAAACTTTTTCAAAAATAGTTCTTGCGTTCGCGGTAGCGCTCCGTTATTCTAATTCCTGCACGCGGGCGTGGCGGAATTGGCAGACGCGTACGGTTCAGGTCCGTATGGGGGCAACCCCATGAAGTTCAAGTCCTTTCGCCCGCACCATTAAATGAAAGAGCTCCCAGTAATGGGGGCTTTTTTGTTATGGGGCCCATCGCGGGGACTTGAACCTGCGAAGGAGCGAGCGCCAAGAAAACGCGGAGCGTTTTTAGCGAGCTGGCGAGGACGCCGGCAGGCGGCCGAAGCCGGCGCGGATCCGCGAAGCGGATACGCGGACGTCCTTTCGCCCGAACCATTAAATGAAAGAGCTCCCAGCAATGGGAGCTTTTTTGTTATGGGCCTCCTGTTGATGTCACGTGGCTGCTTCGTGCGGGTATCCTAGTGCCAACGTGAGCCTATCAGAGGAGAGACCATGCTGTTGTCCGGAATCATTGCCGCCCTTACGAGTCTTCTGCTTCCCATCATCATTTTGTTGCTGCTGCTCCCCAACGCCTGCTATGTCGTTGAACAACAGCATGCCGTGATCATCGAGCGTCTGGGCAAGTTTAACCGCATCGTCAACGCGGGCTTCCACATGAAGGTGCCCGTGATCGACCGTAAGGCCGCCACGGTGAGTCTGCGCACCATGAAAAACGGTTTTGGCATCGACGTTAAGACCCAGGACAACGTGACCATCGGCCTTGAAGTCTCTGCTCAGTACCACGTGAGCTATGACATGGGCGCTGGCCCGGCAGATTCGGGCATCTACAAGAGCTACTACATGCTGCAGGAGCCCGTCGACCAGATGCGCGATTTCATCACCGATGCCCTGCGCTCTTCCATCCCTGTCTACACGCTCGATGAGGTCTTTGCCAAGAAGGATGACATCGCCAAGGACGTCAATGCCACCGTGTCCGGCAGATGGCTGCCTACGGCTTCACCCTCGTGTCGACACTCATCACCAAGATCGCGCTGCCGACCGAGGTTGAGAACTCCATGAACGACATCAACGCCGCCCAGCGCAAGCGCGCTGCTGCGCAGGAGCTCGCCGAGGCCGACCGCATCAAGCGCGTCACCGAGGCGACCGCTGAGCCGAGGCGATGGAAAAGGCGGGCGAGGGCATCGCCAACCAGCGCAAGGCCATCGCGTTGGGCATCAAGGATTCGCTCGAGATTATCCAGGAGACGGGCGTCGGCAACGACGAGGCCAACCAGCTGTTCATGTTTACGCAGTGGTCCGAGATGATGACAGAGTTCGCTCGCACGGGTAAAACCTCGACGGTCGTGCTGCCGAGCGATTTCTCGCAGTCGGCCTCGATGTTCGAGCAGATGCTGACCGCTGGCGAAGTTCAAAACGATTCGAAGGAGTAGACGCGCGTGAAATACACCGTCGTTTGCGTCGGTAAGCTCAAGGAGCGCTTTTGGAAGGACGCGTGCGCTGAGTACACCAAGCGCCTAGGTGCCTATGCCAAGGTGGATATCCGCGAGGTGGCCGATATCGACCCGGCTAAGGCGGGCGGCGTGGATGCCGCGCGCGACAAGGAGGGGGCGGCGATTCTTGCAGCCCTGCCGCCTCGAGCGCATGTGATCCTGCTTGCCATTGAGGGCAAAGAGCGCTCGAGCGAGGAGCTTTCGGCCCGTCTCGATGACCTCATGCTGCGAGGCAACAGCGACATCGCCTTTGTAATCGGCGGATCGGACGGTGTGAACGATGCCGTGCGCGCCCGCGCCGACGAGATGCTCAGCTTTGGACGCATTACCTTGCCGCATAACCTGGCGCGCGTGGTGCTGCTGGAGCAGGTTTACCGCGCCTGCAAGATCAGCCGTGGCGAGCCGTATCACAAATAGGTCGGCAATACGAAACAATGCCGTGGGACAATAGCCTTCGTTTTGAAGAGCGTGTCTGAGAGGACTATGAGATATGAAGATCGGATTTGTCGGTTTTGGCAATATGGCGAACGCTATGGCCGATGGCTGGATCGCCGCCGGTGTGGCTGCGAGCGATATGTGCGCCTGCGCGGGCCACTACGACGCCTTGGTTGAGCGTTGTGAGACGCGTGGGATGGTTGCCTGTCGTGATGCGGCGGAGGTTGTCGCTGCATCCGATATCGTGGTTGCTGCGGTCAAGCCATACATGATCGAGAAGGTCTTCGCTCCGCTCAAGGACGCTCTAGCCGACAAGGTTGTCCTTTCGGTCGCCTGGACTTGGGATAGCGTCAAGTGGGAGCAGGTCCTGCCGGGTGTCGCGCATATCTCGACGGTGCCCAACACGCCGGTTTCGGTGGGCGAGGGCGTCATCGCCTGCGAGAAGTCCTCTACGCTCAACGGCGAGCAGCGTGCCGTGGTGCTCGACCTGCTCGGTAAGCTTGGCACTGTCGTCGAGCTCGACACGAGCCTGCTGTTTGTGGGTGGCACCGTGGGTGGTTGCGCCCCGGCATTTGTCGCCATGGCGATTGAGGCCTTGGGCGACGCGGCCGTCAAGCACGGTATCCCGCGCGCCGATGCCTATCGCATTGTGAGCCAGATGGTGCTGGGCACGGCAAAGCTGCAGCTTGCGACTGGTCAGCATCCTGCGGCGATGAAGGATGCCGTATGCTCACCCGGCGGCGCCACCATCAAGGGCGTCGTCGCGCTCGAGGATGCTGGCATGCGCAGCGCCCTGGTCAAGGCCATCGACGCCACCCTCCAGTAAAACCTGCCATTTAGGGACAGGTTTATTTTGGCAGGTTTTTCCTGCGGTTTTGTATCTTGAGCAAAAAAGCGCCCCGCAACTGGATCAATTCCAGTGGCGGGGCGCTTGCGTTTGTCCAGATAAAACCGACCAAAATAAACCAGTCCCTTTTTGGCAGGCTAGTCCCAGAAGCCGTCTTGATCGTCCTCGTCCTTGGGGCCGCGGTCGACATACATCTTATGGGTGCGCTTCTCCATTACAAAGGCAAGAATCGCAAACAGTAGGATGCCGCCGGCGAAAAGGATGGCAAAACCGGTGCGGGTGCCAAACAAAAAGGAAAAAACTGCGTCCATTGGGTGCCTTCTTGCGTAGTTGGGTTGGGTCGTAAACGCTCATAAGTATATACTTGCCCATACATGTACAAGGTTGCAACCTAAATGGAATGTATATCGCCGGAGGATCTAATGCTTGATATCAAGTTTGTTCGCGAGAACCCCGATGCCATCGATACCGCCATGGCCAACCGCCAGACGTCTTGGGATCGAGAGAAGTTCTTCGAGCTCGACGACGAGCGCCGTGCCGTCATCACCGAGGTCGAGGAGCTCCAGGCCACGCGTAATGCCGAGTCCAAGAAGATCGGCGCCCTGATGAAGGAGGGCAAGAAGGACGAGCCGAGGCCGCCAAGGAGGCCGTGCGCGCCGTCAACGAGAAGATTGACGGTCTGGCCGAGCGCCGCACCGCTCTCGAGCAGGAGCAGTACGACTTTATGGCTCACCTTCCCAACATCCCTTGCGAGGCCACGCCGTACGGCAAGGACGAGGACGAGAACATCGAGCGCCGTCGTTGGGGCACCCCGCGCGAGTTCGACTTCGACTTTAAGCCGCACTGGGACCTGGGCACCGACCTCGACATCCTCGATTTCGAGCGCGGCAACAAGCTCTCCGGTAGCCGCTTTACCGTTCTCGGTGGCGCCGCGCCCGTCTTGAGCGCGCCCTCATCAACTTCTTCCTTGACACGCACACCAGCCGTGGCTTTAAGGAGTGGTGGCCGCCCATCGTCGTCAAGCGTCAGACCATGTTTGGCACGGGTCAGCTGCCTAAGTTCGAGGACGACGCCTATCACGTCTCGGGCGACAACTTCCTGATCCCCACCGCCGAGGTCGTGCTTACCAACCTGCACGCCGGCGAGGTTCTCGATGCTGATACCCTGCCGCGCCGCTACACCGCCTTCACCCCCTGCTTCCGCGAGGAGGCCGGCTCCGCTGGTCGCGACACCCGCGGTATCATCCGCCAGCACGAGTTCGACAAGGTCGAGATGGTCAAGTTTGCCAAGCCGGAGGAGTCCGACGAGGAGCTCGAGAGCATGACCGCCGAGGCCGAGTTCCTGCTTCAGCAGCTGGGCCTTCCGTATCGCGTGATTAGCCTGTGCACCGGCGACCTGGGCTTCTCTGCCCGTCAGACCTACGACATCGAGGTCTGGCTGCCGAGCTACAACGCCTACAAAGAGATCAGCTCCTGCTCTAACTGCGGCGATTTCCAGGCCCGTCGCGCCAACATCAAGTATCGCGACTCCGAGAACTTCAAGGGCTCGCGCTACCTGCACACCCTCAACGGTTCCGCCTGCCGGCTGGCCGCACCATGGCCGCCATTCTGGAGAACTACCAGAACGCCGACGGCACCATCACGATCCCCGAGGTTCTGCGTCCCTACATGGGCGGCCTCGAGAAGATCGAGCCGGTCGCGTAAGCTAGCTGCATAGGCGATTTGCGAGGGCGCTCCTTTTAGGGGCGCCCTTTTTGTGTACGGCTATACCATGCCGTGCGGACAGCTCGATAGAAAACACACGAACAAACGTTCTGTATACAGCCATTTACCTGCTATGCTTTTGCTAGCTAAGAGCAAGAGAAAGGGGATGTGATGGAGCTGTTCGACGAGCGGGTTGTTTTGTTCCAGAGCGATGAGGGCGGGGAGCACCTGCTGGTAACGTGCGAGCCGTCGGGTATGGGTGGCTTGGTGGTTCGGCAGACGAGTGAGGGGCCATTGACGCAATGGTGCTATGAGGAGTCGCCGCATGTGGTCGAGACGTTTGTGGCGCATGAGGCGCTTGTTGTCCTTGAGCACTTCTATGGTGTTGGAACTTCTAATCAGGTGGCCCGAATGCTGAGCATCTCGTTTGCTGACTACGACTGTGCCCAACGGGTGCGGTCGCTTCTGGGGGAGCTCGGTGCTGGGTTCGATGTAGTTGAAAAACCGATTGATCGTATGGGGGACATTGGCGCATGCGGAGCTGCGTGAGGAACATATTCTCCAAAAAGTTTGAGATTGTGCTTGACTCCAACTAACTAAAGTGGTTTTATATGTCTTGCGCTGCGGCGTTACCTCAGCTGGATAGAGGGTCTGACTACGAATCAGAACGTCATAGGTTCGAATCCTATACGCCGCACCAATCGAACTTGAAGCCTCCGGCAACGGGGGCTTTTCTTTTATGGCAACCATGCATGGATTCGAACCTCGGTCGGGGTGTGAACAGCCTAATCACCACTCCGTAAAATTTTTTCAAATTGTCGCTTGACCCATCGGGGGCTCGCGTGCATAATAATCCGTGCGTTGCGGCGTTACCTCAGCTGGATAGAGGGTCTGACTACGAATCAGAACGTCATAGGTTCGAATCCTATACGCCGCACCAATTGACTTAAAGCTCCCGGCAACGGGGGCTTTTCTTATATGGGAAGCATTGGCGGAGATTCGAACCTCGGTCGAAGCCGGAGTGGATGCGCG
>ENA-OQCF01000266-OQCF01000266.1-human-gut-metagenome-genome-assembly--contig:-NODE-266-length-20054-cov-1.917850_pt1 | contig 20054 bp, 29 predicted proteins | sample MGYA00242756_ERZ504573 | MGnify/ENA primary metagenome ERZ504573 (study PRJEB26092, sample SAMD00036240) | human gut metagenome | host: Homo sapiens | study: EMG produced TPA metagenomics assembly of... | reverse complement strand
TGGGTGACGTACGGAGGATGATGGGCCAGCGTTGAGGGGGTCTTATAGCTGATTTTATCCGGGCTCGTGGCGGTTGCGCAGGTAGGTCGGGATGGAGTCCATGGCCGGGTCGGTAAAGACTGATAAGAGCGATGACATCTTCAAGGTTCTGCGGCTGCGACCCACGAGTACCTGTTTCATACCCGAGGATTCGAGCTGGAACACGCCCTCCGTTTCACCCTGACCCAGCATCTTATAAGTCGCTGCATCGTCATAATCCAGCTTCCGGATGGAGAAAGACGGGTCTTTTTTTCTGGATGGCCGCCTCCGCGTCCCGGATGACCGTCAGGGTACGCAGGCCGAGGAAGTCCATTTTCAGCAGACCCAGCTCTTCGATCTCGGTCATATTGAACTGGGTGACAGGCAGACCGTCGTTGGTGGCCAGGGGCAGATAATAGTCTGTCGGTTCCGGGGTAATGACGACGCCGGCCGCATGGGTGGAGGCGTGGCGGGGCATTCCTTCAACCTTCAGCGCAGTGTCGATAAGTTCTGTGACCTGCGGGTCGCTGTCGTACATCCGCTTCAGCTCCGGCGAGACCTCCAAGGCGCGTTTCAGCGTCATTTTCAGCTCCATCGGCACCTGCTTTGCCACCACATCCACGCTCTGATAGGGCATCCCCATCACACGGCCCACATCGCGGATGGCGTTGCGGGCGGCCATGGTGCCAAAGGTGACGATCTGGGCCACATGGTCTGCGCCGTACTTCCGGTTGACGTAGTCGATGACCTCCTGACGGCGCTCGTAGCAGAAATCGACGTCAAAATCGGGCATACTGACGCGCTCGGGGTTCAGAAATCGCTCGAAGATGAGGTTGTAGCGGATGGGGTCGATGTCGGTGATGCCTACACAGTAAGCCGCGATGCTGCCCGCGCCCGAGCCACGGCCCGGGCCTACCGGAATGCCCTGGCTCTTGGCGTAGTTGATATAATCCCAGACAATGAGGTAGTAGTTGGTATAGCCCATCGACTTGACCACGCCGATCTCATAGGTCAGGCGGTCCTTATTGGACTGTGGGACGTCCGGGCCGTAGCGGCGCTCGAGGCCGTCCCAGCAGAGCTTCTCGAAGAACTCCTGATTATCCATCCCGTTCGGGGCTTTGTAATATGGAATTTTGGTGTGTCCAAAGTCGAAGTCAAAATTGCACTGGTCCGCAATTTTCTGGGTGTTGGCGCAGGCTTCCGGCACCATTGCGAACAACTCATACATTTCATCTGTCGTTTTGACGTAGAATTCGTCGGTCTGGAACTCCATCCGGTCGCATCCTGAATGGTCTTGCCGGTCTGGATGCAGAGCAGGATGCTCTGCATCTTGGCGTCATCCTTCCGCAGATAGTGGGAGTCGTTGGTGGCTGCCATCGGGATGCCGGTCTCCCGCGCCAGTTTGATGAGCTGGGGCAGGACGATAGTATCCTCTTCGAGGCCGTGGTCCTGCAGTTCGATGTAGTAATTGCCCTTGCCGAACAGGTCCTGATACCACAGGGCGGTGGACTTTGCCCTCTCGTAGTCTCCCGCCAGAATGGCTTGCGGGATCTCGCCTGCGAGGCAGGCAGACAGGCAGATAAGCCCCTCGTGATACTGCTCGAGAAGCTGCTTGTCTACACGAGGCTTGGAGTAAAAGCCTTCCACGAAGGCAGCGGACACCATCTTGATGAGGTTTTTATAGCCTGTCTCATTCTTGCAGAGCAGGATAAGATGGTTGTTGCCGTCGATTTTGTTCACTTTATCGAAGCGGGTGCGGGTGGCCACATAGACCTCACAGCCGATGATAGCTTGATGCCTGCCTTTTTTGCGGCCTTATAGAACTGGACACAGCCGTACATGACGCCGTGGTCCGTGATGGCGATGGCATTCTGGCCGCACTCCTTGACGCGGTCCATGAGCTGGTCGATACGGCAGGCACCATCCAGCAGGCTGTATTCGGTATGGATATGGAGATGAACGAAGTCTCTCCCCTGGCAGTTCCCTTCGGTCACATCACTCATGCTCCCGCCTCCTGTGTTTCAGTGTGTTCTTCGAGCCGCTGACGCAGGGCGTCGGCCAGCGCTTCCAGCTTTTCATCCGGTGAGAAAGGCCCGATTTGCTCATGGGCGGGTCAAAGCATCCGCAGAGCGCCGCCAGCGATAAATCAGGATATTCCAGCCGCCGGGCTGCTGCCTGCTGCAGCGCCTCGGGCAGCGTTTTCAGCGCCCCCTGCTCTTCCAGAAAGCGGATGGCTTTGAGAGTCTGGGCGTTGGCACGGGCCGTCTTGCCCAGGTTTGCGGTATCGCAGTTTGTGTGGCGGTTGATTTGGTTGCGCATCTGCTTGACAGCCTTCTGGGCGCTGAGCTGGGCCGATGCCTCCGCCGCTCCCATAAAGGAAAGGATGCGCTCCACATTGTCGCAGCTCTTGACGTAAACAAGGTTCACGCCGTTGCGGCGGGTGCGGTGGGGCGCAAACTCGTGCTCCGCCAGCAGGGCTTCGAAGTCGCGCGCAAGGTTCGTGCGGCTGGTGAGGAACTCGATGTTATACTCCTTTTGCGGGTCAGTGACCGTACCGCTGCACAAAAAAGCTGCCCCGATGTACGCGCTGACGCACGTCTGGCAGCGAATCAGTCTGGGGTCTATCTGCAGGCTCGTCTCGGTGCCGGTGGTGCCGAAAAGCTCGTGCATCCGCGCCACCTGCTCCGGTGCGCGGATGCTGAACTCATAGACCACCCCGCTGGGACGCTGCTTCTCAATGATGTCGCCCTGTACGCCGCAGCGCGCAAACAGCTGGGAAGCCACCTGCGTCGTCAGCTCCTGTTCCGTCTGCAGCACCAGCCGCTGGCGTCGAAGTACTTGGCGAAGCAGGCAATTCCATAGGCGGCAGCGCGGACGCAGCAGTCCTTCTGCAGACTGCGCCGGGCGATCTCCTCCCTTGCCTGGGATGCAAAACTCATGATATGTTTATCCTTTCAACGGACAGAATCGCGGTGCTGGATGCCGGGCTTGTAGCCAAGCTTTTCGCAGTATTCCGCGATTTTCCGCGCAAATGTGATGGAGCGATGCTTGCCGCCGGTGCAGCCCACTGCGATGGTGAGCTGGCTTTTGCCTTCCTTGACGTAGAGCGGAAGAGCATATTCCAGAAACGATTCATAGCGCTTCAAAAGCTCCTGCGCCTCCGGGTGGCTCATGACAAAATCGACGACCTCTTCATCAAGACCTGTTTTATGCTTCAGTTCCGGGACATAAAAAGGGTTGGGCAGACAGCGGACATCCAGCACAAGATCCGACTCCGGTGGGATGCCGAACTTGAAGCCGAAGGACATGACTGTCAGACGCATGGCGCTCTTCGCGCCGCCGTTCTGGTTGAACAGGTCGCAGATGCGCTCTTTGTTCTGCGAGGTGGAGAGCAGGCCGGTATTGATGGTATAATCTGCCCGGTCTTTGAGGGGCTGCAAGATCCCGCGCTCCCTGCAGAAGGCTTCCCGGGTGGAAAGGCCGTCGGAAATGCTCATCGGATGGCGGCGGCGCGTCTCACTGTAGCGGCGCATCAGCACATCGTCCGGAGCATCAAGGAACAAGATCTCATATTCTATCCCCTGCGCGTCCAGCTGAGAAAGAGCTTCTTCGATTTCTTCCGGCGTGCGGCAGCCGCGGATGTCCATACAGAGAGCCACCCGCTTAAGCTGGTTGTCACCCGCTTTCGAAAACGCCGTGATGCTGGGCAGCAGTGCCGCCGGGATGTTATCAATGCAGAAAAAGCCGATGTCTTCCAGTGCATTCATGGCGACAGATTTGCCTGCACCGGAAAGGCCGCTGACGATGAGAAGATTCATTTTGCACGCCTCTTTCTTTTATTGCTTCCACCACACGAATTTTCTTTTTCGAGGTCGTTAGCCGGTCTTTTCTTTCACGATGGCACGCACCTCATCGCACAGAGCCAGCACATCTGCACAGGTCGCTCCACCCAGATTGACCACAAAGCCGCAGTGCTTGTCACTGACGGCTGCGCCGCCATGGCGGTAGCCCCGCAAACCGCACTGGTCGATAAGGGCCGCCGCAAATGCGCCCACCGGCCGCTTGAAGGTGCTGCCGGCGCTGGGCTTGTCGAGAGGCTGTTTGTCTTTGCGACGGGCCATCAGGTCGTTCATCCTGGCGCGGATGTCGGCGGCATTGCCTCTTGCAAGGTGGAACTTTGCCGAGAGGATGCAGCCGCCGTTTTCTTCGAAAATGCTGTGGCGGTATCTGAGGTCGAGCTGTTCTGCCGGTATCTCAACGCTCTCCCCTTCTGCGGTCAGATACCGCACGGAGACCAGCACGTCCTTCATCTCGCCGCCGTAAGCTCCGGCGTTCATGTAGACAGCACCGCCCACCGTACCCGGGATGCCGTAGGCGAACTCAAGACCGGTGAGGCTGTTTTCCAGCGCCGTCATGCAGAGCGACGAGAGCATCTTGTCTGCACCGACAACGACAGCATCGTAAGTCAGGGCCGGGTCTTTGCCCGGGAAACAGATGTTTTCAAGAATACCGATCGCGCTCTTCATGGCCGATACATTGATGACAGCTCCCCGGTAGCCCGCATCCTCAAACAGGATGTTGCTGCCGTTGCCCAGCAGATAATATTTGACATTCGCTTTCTTCGCCAGCTTGATGGCGGCGCAGAGCTGCGCCTCATTTTCCGGCAGGATAAAGACATCTGCCGGGCCGCCGATGCGGAAAGTGCAGTGCGCGCTGAGCGGCTCATTTTCTTTGTATGCAATGCCCGCAGCGGACAAAGCCTGTTTCAATCGTTCCATTCGTTCTCCCTCTATCGGTAGAAAATCAGTCCATCGTGTCGTTCAGACCCAGACGGATGAGCAGCTCCTTGGCGGCGTTATAGCCCATCTTCTTCTGGCGGTTATTGATAGCCGCCGTTTCCAGCACGACTGCGAGGTTGCGTCCGGGCGAAACGGGGATGATGGTGCTGGGGATGTTAACGCCCAGAATGTCATAATACTCGCTTTCCAAGCCGGTGCGCTGATAGTTTTTGGTGGGGTCCCATGCTTCCAGCTGGACGACGAGGTCGAGGCTTTCACTCACCTTGACCGCGCCCACACCGAACACGCGGGCCACGTTGACGATGCCGATGCCGCGCAGCTCAATGAAGTGGCGGATGTTTTCCGGCGCAGTACCCATGATCTGACGGTTGGAGACCTTGCGCAGCTCCACGGCATCGTCGGCGACGAGGCGGTGGCCGCGCTTGACCAGCTCGATGGCCAGCTCGCTCTTGCCGATGCCGCTGTCGCCGAGAATGAGGATGCCTTCACCGTAAACTTCCACCAGCACGCCGTGGCGGGTGATGCGGGGAGCCAGTTCAAGGTTCAGCACGCTGATGAGGCTGCCCATCATGGTGCAGGTCGTCTCGTTGGAGCGCAGCAGGGCTACCCCGTGCTGCTTTGCAAGCTCCTGCATCTCCGGGAAGGGTTCCAGCTCCTCGTTGCGGCAGAGGATGACGGCCGGAGGCTGCTGGCGGAACAGCTGATCAAGCGCTCACGGCGCTTTTCCGGCGTAAGACCGGCCAGAAAGTTCATCTCCGCAAGGCCCATGATCTGTAAGCGCAGCTTATCGAAATAATCGTAGTAACCGGCCAGAAACAGGCCGGGACGGTTGACCTCTGCGATCTCGACGCTGATCTTGTCCAAATCGCAGGGCGTATAGATAACCTCGAGGCTGACCTTCTCGACCAGCCGCTTGAGCGAAACAGCGAAATTCCCCATTCGTTTTTCCTCCTGCATCCTCTGTGCTCTGCCATACCAAAAGGCAGCACAGTTTATCCTTCTTTATATTATAATCGAGACGGACAGCAAAAACAACAATTCTTTCAGGAATCTTTTCTGGTTTTGCGCCAGCGCTTGCATCCGGGGGCCAAAACCATATAATAGGAGGCAGGGATAGAGTTTACTTTACATGAGTTTTACATTTCGCCGGTTTCCGATTTTACATTCCACTCGTATACTCATAATCAGGGATAGGACCGGTGAAATCCAGTGCAGGTCGTGTAAAAAATTAAGACATGATCCTGCACGGGTTCTCTACGGCCGCTGTCGATGTATAAACGCAAGCTTCAACAAGTGAGGAGTAAAACATGACTCTATTCAATGTCTTTTCTCTGCTGGGCGGTCTGGCTCTGTTCCTGTTCGGCATGGACATCATGGGCAAAGCCCTTGAGAAACAGGCCGGCGGCCATCTGCAGAAGATCCTGAGCAAACTGACGGATAACCCTTTAAGGGCTTCTTCCTCGGTCTGTGCGTGACCGCCATCATCCAGAGTTCCAGTGCTACCACCGTCATGGTGGTCGGCTTCGTCAACAGCGGCATCATGGAGCTGCATCAGCCATCGGCATCATTATGGGCAGCAATGTGGGTACACTGTCACCAGCTGGCTGCTGAGCCTTTCCGGCCTGCAGGGCGACAGCATCTGGATCCAGATGCTCAAGCCCACCTCTTTCAGCCCCATACTCGCCTTCATCGGCATCCTGCTCTATATGGGCAAGAATGAGAAGAAAAAGGGCATCGGCACGATCCTCATCGGCTTTGCCATCCTGATGACCGGCATGACTACCATGTCCAATGCCGTTGAGCCCCTGCAGGGTGAGGCATGGTTCACCAACCTCTTCGTCCGCTTCTCCAATCCCATCCTCGGCGTTCTGGTGGGCGCACTGGTCACCGGCATCATCCAGAGTTCCAGCGCCAGCGTTGGCATCCTGCAGGCGCTGAGCGCTACCGGCGTCATCACTTACGGCAGCGCTATCCCCATCATCATGGGTCAGAATATCGGCACCTGTGTCACCGCGCTGATCTCTTCTGTGGGCGCAAATAAGAATGCCCGCCGTGCCGCCATGGTCCACCTCTACTTCAACATCATCGGTGTCACGGTCTTTCTGGCCGGTTTCTACGGTCTGAACGCCGTGGTCCACTTTGATTTTGTGAACGAGACCATCGCCGCCTGGGGCATTGCTGTGGTCCACTCCGCCTTCAACATCGCGGCCACCCTCATCCTTCTCCCCTTCGCAAATGGTCTGGAAAAGCTGGCCATCCTCACCATCCCCGACGACGCCGAAAAAGAGAGCTTTGCTCTGCTGGATGAGCGTCTGCTGAACACCCCGGCTGTGGCCGTGGCCCGCGCCCACTCTGCTACTGCTGACATGGCCGAGCTGGCCCGTGTGGGCGTCATGCAGGCTATGACTGCTCGACCACACTGATGATACGCTGGCCCAGAAAGTCCGGGATGAGGAAAGCAAAGTTGACCAGTACGAAGATGCTCTCGGCACCTATCTGGTCAAGCTGTCCAGCCGTGAGCTGAACCATGCGGACAGCCAGAGCGTGAATACTCTGCTCCACACCATCAGCGATTTCGAGCGCATCAGCGACCATTCCGTGAACCTTCTGGAATCCGCACAGGAGATGCACACCAAGGAGATCAACTTCTCCACCGACGCCGCGAAGAGCTGCAGGTGCTTGAGGACGCCGTGCAGGACGTGCTGAACCGCACCACCGACGCCTTCCGCAAGGATGACCTGCATCTGGCAAGCAAGGTCGAACCTCTGGAGACCGTCGTGGACGAGCTGGTGCGCGCCATCAAGGCACGGCACGTCGCCCGCCTGCAGGCCGGCAGCTGTTCCATCGAGTATGGCTTCGTGCTGGAAGACCTGCTGACCAACTACGAGCGCGTCTGCGACCACTGCAGCAACGTGGCAGTTGCCCAGATCGAGGTGGCACAGGACAGCTTCGACACCCACGCCTACCTCAACGACCTGCGCAGCGGCCATGCCTCCACCAAGGAGAGCGAGCAGTTCCAGCGCCGCCTGAACCGCTACCGTGAGCGCTATCTCTTCCCCGACGAAAACGTCACCGAAACGGAGGACAAACAGGCATGATCTATATCGTAGAAGACGATTCAGCCATCCGTGAATTAGAGCAGTATGCATTGCAGTCCAACGGCTATGAGGCCGTGGGCTTCGAGTCCTCGGAGCCGTTCTGGCAGGCCGTCCACACCGCGCCGCCGGAACTGGTCATACTGGACGTGATGCTCCCCGGTGAGGACGGCTTTTCCATCCTGAAAAAGCTCCGCGCCGCCCCTTCCCTGCGGCGTCTGCCCATCATTATGATAACGGCCAAGTCCAGCGAGCTGGACACTGTGCGCGGCCTCGACTGCGGCGCAGACGACTACATCACCAAACCTTTCGGCATCATGGAGTTTCTGAGCCGGGTGCGGGCGGCCCTCCGCCGGGCAGAGCCCGAGGCACGGCCCAACGTCTACAGTTTCCGGGAGATCCTGCTGGACAATGCCCGCCACAGCGTCACCGTCAGCGGCGCACCGGTGGAGCTGACCTACAAAGAATACAGCCTGCTCCGTCTGCTGCTGGAAAACACCAACCTTGTCGTCACCCGCGAGACCATTTTGCAGGTGGTGTGGGGCACTGACATCTCGGTGGAGAGCCGGACCGTGGATATGCACATCCGCACCCTGCGCAAAAAGCTGGGCGACGCCGGAAAGTACATCTGCACAGTACGGAAAGTGGGCTACAAGCTGACGGACAGCGAGGAGGAGCTCGAGCAATGAAACCACGCAGCATGGAAGAAAAAATAAGTTATCTGCTGTTTCTGATGGGATTTGCGGGGCTGGCGTGTACTGCTGCACTCTGCATCTTTGTGTTCCACAAGGCGTTCCGGGAGCAGGCCTGGACAGCCTCGAGCGGGAAGCGACCTTGTGGCTGCCGGCTGTGCGCAGGTGGACGGCCCCAGCCAGCTGGAAACTTATGTGGACGGCTCGCTGCGCATCACTCTCATCGCCTCGGACGGCAGTGTGCTTTTTGAGTCGGCTACCAACCAGCCGATGGAAAACCATCTGAGCCGCCCCGAGATACAGCAGGCCATGAAGAGCGGTGTGGGCCGCGACTGCCGCGACTCCCAGACGCTGGGCTATGAGACTTATTATTACGCCATGCTGCTGACGAACGGAGACATCCTCCGGGTGGCGCAGGACTCTGAGACTATCTGGTCGATTTATGACGCCGCTCTGCCTGCCATCGTGCTGAGCTGTTTCCTGATGATGGGCGCAGCCGCTATCATTGCCGGACTGCTGACCAAGAGCCTTGTCCAGCCTGTGCTCAAGATGACCGATGACCTCGACCACATCCAGGAGAATGTCCCCTACAAGGAGCTTATCCCCTTTGCCGAGAGCATCCACTCCGACCGGATGCTGCGGGAAAAATAACGAGAAAATGCGGCAGGAGTTCACGGCCAATGTCAGCCACGAGCTGAAAACGCCTCTGACCAGCATCTCCGGTTATGCAGAGCTCATCGAGACCGGCATTGCAAAACCCGAGGATACGCCAGGTTTTGCCCGCAAGATCCATGTAGAGGCCAGCCGGATGATACAGCTGGTCAACGATATTCTGCAGCTCTCCCACCTCGACAATGTGAGCGAGACGGGTGCTGCGCCTGCAATGGAAACGGTCGACCTGCTGGATGTGGCCCGCGAGTGCGTGGAGCGCCAGAAGGTCAACGCCCGGCACTCCTATATCTCCCTGACCTACCTTGGCGAGAGCGCCCCTGTGGCAGGCAGCCGCAGCCTGCTGGATGAGCTGTGCCAGAACCTCTGCGACAATGCCATCCGCTACAACCGCCCCGGTGGAAAAGTCAGATCATCACGGCCTGCACCCGGGACGGTCACTGCACCCTGACCGTGAAGGACAACGGCATCGGTATCCCGAAAGAGGCGCAGACCAGCGTGTTCGAGCGCTTCTACCGGGTGGACAAGAGCCGCAGCAAAGCCACCGGCGGCACCGGTCTGGGTCTGGCTATCGTCAAACACATCGCCCGCATCCACAACGCCCGCATCAAGCTGGACAGCGTTGTGGACGAGGGTACCACCATCACCGTGATCTTCGAAACGGCTTCTTAACATTTCATGAGCTTCACGTCTGCCCGAATTTCCGGGCAGAGGTTTTTGTTGTGAGCGCAAAGTGACCGTCACGCAGTGCTTGATGCGCACCGAGTCCGGAGATGTCCAGCCCCAGCGTCCAGCAGCGGCGGACGGTGTCCGCACAGAGAGCTTCCAGTTCTGCTTCGGCGTCGGCAGGCAGTGCATTGCGTGGGAGCGCGTTCACCCGGAGAAGAAAGCTCTCCCCTTCCCGCTCCACGCCGCAGAAGGCCCGGCGCAGGCGGAGCGGCCCAGCTCCCAGAAAGAAACGATGCTCCCCTGTATCCGTCCAGCTTTTGCCCTGCAATAAGAGCGCCATTTCTGTCTGGGACTCGGTCAGCTGGCCGGTCTGTTCCGGGGTGATGATGAGGGCTTCGGGCCTGTAATGTGCATCCTCGTCTTCCAGCTCCACGACAGGCAGGATGAAGCCGCTGCTCTGCTGATAGAGCCGGGGCGCGGCCGGGGCAGCGTTTTTGACGCATTGCAGGAGATTTTCAGGCAGGACGTCTGATTCATCGGCCCGCTCTTTCAGTGTCTCTACCGAAAAGCTTCCCCCGAATACCCGGGACGCCAGCCGCCCGTAGGGTCGATGGAGAAACAGTTCTTCACAGGCAGACAGCGTCTGTCGCACCGAATCCTGCCCGGCCAGAAGGTATTCGCAGAGCCGCCAGTCCGCCCGCTGAGGCAGGGCTTCCTCAGCGGCAGAAATGGCAGAAGAAAGCTCGGGGCCTCGGCCAATACAGAGACGGATAGCGGCTTTGGCCTCGGAGGAATCGGCGGAGGCTTCCGGGAACTGGTACAGCAGGCCCACTGTCCAGCTGTCGCCGCTGGTCTCGACGAGAAGGGCGCGTATCATGCTTTTTTCGGTGTTGTCCCAATGCAAAAAGAGGCAGAGCCAGACGACGAGGACGCCTGCGGCCATCAGCGCAGCCAGCCCCGGCGGGTCATCGTGCAGCCTCCGCATTGACAGCCCTTCGGCAAGGCGCTCACAGAGCAGCCGGACGGCACGGACGATAAAGCTGAAGCGGAAGATCGCTGCCGCCAGCCAGAGGAGCAGGAACGCAGCATCAAAGCGGGAGATGCCGCCGAAGCTCCACGCCCGCAGCAGCTCATAACCCGGGTAAGCCTGCGGTGCGCCGAAAAGAAGGGCCAGCCCCAGCGCATAACCCGATGAAATGACGGCGGCAATGATTGGAAGCCACACGACAGGCTTTTTGCTGATTTTCGCATTATTTTTGCTCCTACAGAGAAGCGAAAAGGAGAAATATTCCGGGTAAAAAGTGGCATCCGGAAGCACAAACGAATGTGCCGTCTCACCTGTCACGAGCACCTGCCATTGCAGCTGTCCGGCCAGCCCCAGCACACAGAACACGATACCCAGCACTACGAGCCACCCGAGGACGGAGGCCATCCGGTCATACAGCTCACAGCCGAGGCTCCACCCTGCCCAGAGAAAGAACGGCAGCAGACCGATGAAGGCCATAGACGCAAACTGTTCCCAGCAGGCTTGTTGGAGCATTGCAGCCGTCCGGACAAGTTCGAAGAGATACCAGAGCAGAAAGACGGCACAGATGCACTTTCCTGCAAAGCCCGGGCGGTTCAGACGGGAGGCGTTGACCGAGGCAAGCGCTGCAAGGAGCACGAAGGCCGCTGCCGCCAGTACATTGCTCAGCAGGACGGCACGGACGGAGCCGGTCTGCCCTGCCCCGAAGATGGCGCGACCCAGCTCTGCCGCCGCGACGCTGAGTGTCAGCGTCCGGGCCGAGAATGTCTGTTTTTGCTGCATTCAGGAACCCCTCCTTTTCCAAATGGTGAATGGGCGGCGGGACAGCGCCCGATAGTTGCGGCGGACGACGCCGTCACCCGAAAAGACTGCGCCCGAAAGATAGGGTACCCCCATCGCGGAGATGGACGTCAGTGCGGCCAACACGCCCAAAGCCGCACACACCAGTCCTACTGGCCCGGCCAGACCGGCGGCCAGCGTAACGCCCAATCGCAGCAATGTGGCCGGTTCGTACAGCGAGGGCGTCACAAAGACCGAGATGGCCGTGATGCTGGCTACGAGGATGACCGGCGTGCTCAGCAGTCCGGCCCCGATGGCGGCGTCACCGATGATGAGCGCTGCCACAAGGCTCACCGAGTGGCCCAGCGTCTGGGGCATCCGAAGCCCGGCCTCCCGGATGATCTCCAATAAGATGATGACCAGCAGCATCTCGGCAAAGAGCGGCAGAGGCGTCGCCTTTTCTGCCGCCGCGATTTTGAATAATAACTGCGGTGGGATGAGCTCGGGCAGATAAACCGCCAGACAGACAAAAACGCCCGGCAGGAAGATGCTGAGATAAAACGAGCCATATTTCAGGACACGCAGGAACGACGAAAAAAACTGCCGTGGTGGCGTAGTCGTCGAGGCAGTCGAAGTTCTCGCAGAAAAGGGACGGCAGCACCAGCGCCGAGGGGCTGCCGTTGACAAGGATGACGATTTTCCCCTCACAAAGCTTTGCAGCGGCGGAAGCCGGACGCTCGGTATAGCTCACTGGGGCAAACAGCCGCCACCTGGCCGGAAAAAGCCACGGTACAAAGTAGCTGGAATCCAGCAGGACCTCCGGCTTTGCCTCCTGGAGCGTCCGGCGCACCCGCGCCACCGCCGTCTTGCTGGCCTTGTCTTTGCAGTAGCAGATGGCATATTCGGTCTTCATGGCACAGTCGGCCTGTGCTGTCTCCATCACGAGAGTGTCGGTACGGATGAGGCGGCGCAGTAAACTCAGGTTGACCCGCAGCAGGTCGGCAAAGCCTCCCGGGAGCCACGGAGGTTTCCTTCCCCGGAGGCTCTTCCACCGAGCGCGATTTCAGCCCCTGAACCGAGAAGACAAGCCCCTTTTTGCACCCGTCCAGCAGAAGCACGGCCATGCCAGCGGTCATGCGGCGGATGAGGTCGTCCATGTCCTTGACCGGGCTGTCCTCGGCGGGCAGACCGGAGTGATGCATCAGAAGCTCATACACCTGCGTACCGCTGTGAGGCATCCGCTCCGGCTCGAGGCTGGGCGTGTGACGGGTGGCGGCGTCCAGTAAAAGTGACCAGAGTGACTCGAGGCTGGCCATATTGTCGAAAAGGACGATGGCCCCCGGGCAGTGATAAAGCTCGATGCGCTTGGCATAAAAATCCGCCGAATCGCCAAACCTAGCGTTGAGCGCCGCCAGATTTTCTTCCAGCGACGAAGAAAGCTGCAGCATACGGTATCCCCCCTTTGCCTGCCAGTATTCCCGCGCCGGCGGTGCTTATTCAACCCACAAGGAGGGCCTTCTCGTGAAGCTTCTGATTTTCCGTACTCTGCTCATCTATCTCTGCGTTCTGTTTGCCATGCGGCTGATGGGCAAGCGTCAGCTGGGCGAACTGCAGCCCGAAGAGCTGGTATCCACTATCCTCATCTCAAATCTGGCGTCCATCTCCATCGAGTCGGAAGAAGTGCCGGTGACGGCCAGCCTCATACCCCTCTTCCTCATCGCGGCTTTGGAGCTGCTGGGGTCGGCGCTGAGCTTTCGCAGCCAGAAATTTTTCAACCTGATGTCGGGCCGCCCCAAGACGGTCATCTTGGACGGACAAATCGACCAGAACGCTCTGCGCACTCTCCGGCTGACGACTGCTGATTTGATGGAAGCGCTGCGTGGCAAAAACATCTTCGATCCCCGGGACGTCTCCTACGCCGTAGTGGAGACGAATGGCAGTCTTTCGGCGGCACTGCGCCCCGAAAAAGAGACCGCTACCCTCGCCGACTTACAGCTGAAAGTGGAGCACAGCCATGCGACCATCCTTTCGTGCTGGATGGGCAGGTGCTCGAGGAAAATCTGCACTGGTGCGGCAAAGACCAGGACTGGCTCGAGCGGACAGCGCAGGCCAATACCCTGCTGCCGGAGGAAATCCTGCTTTTAGTGGGCAATGAGACGGAAGACTATTTTCTGCTGAAAAAAGAGAGTCGCCGCAAGGGCAGCTCCCGGTGAGAGGTGTGGAATGAAGCGAATTTATGCGTGTCTGTGCATCGTGGCAGTGCTGCTGGGTATCGCCTTTTACAGCAGCTGGCGGGTGCAGAAGTTTGCAGAGGATATTTCGGACGACATCGACAATGCCATGGAGGCCATCCGGGACGAGGACCTTCCTTCCGCGCGGCAGGCACTGGCCGAGGGCGCTGAACTCTGCGACAAAATGCGGGAAGGGATGAATCACCTGCTCCGCACACAGGACTTCACGGAACTGGAAGCCGCCCTCCGCGCCGCGGACGGACATCTCGAACTGAGCGCCCCCGAGGAAGCATTTGGTGAACTGCGCCGGGCGCAGGTTCAGGTGGAGACGCTGGAATGGCTGTCGCGGAGGCTTGTATAATTAAATCGTTCAGGCGTGGTTATATTTCGTGTAATCCATATTATTCGAAATTATGCCGTCTCGTCCCGGCGCAAGATAAGTCTTATAAAAGGGATTCATCTATAAGGTCGTCTGGTATTTCCATTGCATTATCATTGTTTTGCTCTTCAGCAATTCTATTTGTGCGAAACTGCTATTAAGTGTCCCTGGCTATATGAAATCTTATATGACCCATATTTCAGCGTATCTTCCGAAAGATGCAGACCTTATAGAAAGGGCTATTTTCCCGTGTCCAAGAGGCACAAAAAATCACCCCATCCCCTGCCCTGCGGCAGAGAATGGGGTGCTCGTGCTTTTTACACTTTACTTCTTACGGTCGCCCATCAGCTTTTTCAGCTCATTGAAGAAGCTCTCGACGTCCGCGAACTGCTGATAGACCGAGGCAAAGCGGACATAGGCCACCTCGTCGATTTTTTTCAGTTCCTGCATGGTCAGCTCACCGATGCGCACACTCGTCACCTCGCGGTCGTAGGTGCTCATCAGGGTCTGCTCGATGCTGCTGACGGCGCGTTCCAGAGACTCGTAGCTCACCGGACGCTTGGCGCAGGCCCGAAGCATCGCGTTGAGCAGCTTCTGCCGGTCGAACGGCTCACGGGAGTTATCCTTTTTGATGACGATGAGCGGCACCGTTTCCACGACCTCGTAGGTCGTGAACCGCATATGGCAGTTCAGGCACTCCCGGCGGCGGCGGATGCGCTCGCTGTCTTCGGTAGGGCGGGAGTCGATGACTTTGGATTCCTCAGCGCCACAATAGGGGCATTTCATGGTCGTTCCTCCTAGATTCAGGACAGATTTGCGTCAGGATAGAAGCTCAGTTTTTCTTTGCGTTTTTGCGCTCGCTCCAAGCCACCCATGCGGAAGTGGAGACACACAGCGAAGTATACACGCCGCTGAGCATGCCCATCATCAGGGGGAAGGCAAAGGTGAAGATGCTGTCCAGACCGTACAGCTTGGAGACGACGCACATCACACCCAGAGCCATCACCGTAGTGACGGTGGTGATGATGGTACGGCGGGCAGACTGGTTGACGGAATGGTTGACCAGCTCTTCGAAGCTGGCCTTCTTGCCCAGCAGGCCGCGGTTCTCACGGATACGGTCGTAGACGACGACGGTATCGTTGATGGAGTAGCCGAGGATGGTGAGCATGGCGGCGATGAAGTTGCCGTCCAGCGGGGCGCGCAGCAGCACGAAGGTGCCGAACACCACCATCAGGTCATTGAGCAGGGCCAGAACAGCCATCATGCCGCCGGTGAGGCCGCCGATCTTCTTGAAGCGGTAGGCGATGTAGGCGAGGATGAGCACCAGTGCGAACACCACGGCCACCAGACTCTTCTGGAGGAATTTGGTACCCATTGCGGCGCTGACATTGCTCAGAGAGAGCTGTGCAAAGGAGTTATCCGGGTAGCTCTCATTCAGGGAGTCCAGCAGGGTCTGCACTTCGTCGGTGGTGACAGTCTCGGTGCCGGGCATCGAAATTTTCAGGGTCTGCTCCCCTGTCGCGACGTTCTCGCCGGTCTGCAGGGTCAGGCCGTTGCTGCCCAGCGCTTCGGAGGCGGTCTTCTGGACGGCAGACATCTCAAAGCTGTTCTCGTAGCTCAGAGTGATCATCGCACCGCCGGTGAACTCGGTGTCCAGATGGACGCCCAGCACCACAGCGCAGAGGACGATAGCTGCCATCAGGCAGGCGGAGAAGGTCAGGAAGCGCTTGCGCAGGCCGACGAAGTTGACCTGCTTCTTCTCTGCCGGGATCTTGCCGGGAGCATCGGCACCGTAGAGGCGGGGGTCACGCAGAGCCTTGATAGCGGCAGCGCCCCGGATCATGGTACGGGTGGCGAAGATACCGAACACGAAGTTGAGCAGCACACCGGTGAGCAGCGTGTAACCGAAGGCGTAGATGGTGCCTGCGGTCGAGGGGCCGAAGGCGAAGAAGACGAAGTGCAGGGCCTTGGCGAAGAAGCCGTCAGACGGGCCGAAGGCACCCATCAGCACGATGGCGACGATGACGATGGTCACGTTGCGTCGATGATGGGAGTCAGGCCGCGGGCGAAGCCGCTCTTGAGAGCGCCGTCGAGGCTCTTGCCGCTGTGCAGCTCTTCCTTGATGCGCTCGGCAGTGATGACGTTGGCGTCAACGCCCATGCCGATGGCAAGGATGATGCCGGCGATGCCGGGCAGGGTCAGGGTGAAGCTCTCAAACACCGGGAAGTAACCGGAGACGAAGGCCAGCGTAGCCGCCACCTGACCAGCCAGAGCGATGCAGGCCAGGAAGCCGGGCAGACGGTACAGAGCCGTCATCAGCACCACGATGAGGCGAAGGCGATGACGCCGGCCAGCACCATGGCGCTCAGGCTGTTCTCACCCAGACTCGGGCTGATGGTGGAGTAGCTGTCCACCGTCAGCGCAAAGGGCAGAGAGCCGGAGTTGATCTGGCGGGCCATCTTGACGACGTCCTCCTGCGTGAAGGGGTTCGACGCAGAACTGGTGATGATGGCAGAGCCATCGGTGATGGCGGCGTTGACGCTGGCGGTGCTGACATTCTCGTCATCCAGCCAGATGCTGATGGTGCCGCCGGTCTGATACAGGCGGGTGGTCGCGTCGCCGAATGCTTGGCGCCCTCATCGGTAAACTTGAGCGCCACATAGTACTCGGAGCTGCTGCCGTTGACGGGGCCGTACTGGGCAGCTGCGCTCTCCACCATCGAGCCATCGAGGACGAGCTCACCGTCTGCACTGCTCCCCTCGCGGAAGGTCAGATAGGCGGTGGTGCCGATCTCCTCAATGGCGGCTTCGGGGTCGAACTCCGTCTCGCCCGACTGCCACGGGAACTCGAGGATGAGGCTGTCGGAGTTATTGTCCACATACAGCTCATAGTCGGTCACGTTGAGGGCGACCAGACGGTTCTCGATGACCAGCTGAGCAGCCTCGAGCTGGTCGTCGGTGGCGTCGTAGCGTCAGAGGGGACGAAGGTGACGTTGACGCCGCCCTTGATGTCCACACCGAAGCGGATGTCTTTCGCGCCCTTGATGTAGGTGGTGGTCACATCACCGTACTTGACTGCGACGCCAAAGAATGCCGTATAGACGAACGCCGCGATCAAAAGCACAGTGAGGACAAGTTGCCATGCTTTGCCTTTAGTTTTCATATGAATCGGGAAACCTCCAAATATTAATAAGAAGCTGTTTTCATAACCATTGCACACCGCCTGAACTGCCTTTTGGCGCACTCTGGCTATGAAAACAACTTCCAAATCCCCGCTGCGCCGTCAGAGCGGCAGCACAGCGGGGATCTTGTGCGATGAATCAGGCTTTCTCAGCCAGCAGCTTCTCGACTGCGGCCAGACGGACGCAGACACAGAGCAGGTCGGACGCAGTCTCCACTTCGTCCAGGCTGGGATAAGTGGGCGCGATGCGCAGATGGGCATCGTCCGGGTCCTTGTGGTAAGGGTAAGCGGAGCCTGCGCCGGTGAGGGTCAGGCCGCAGTCCTTGCACAGCTGGGCCACACGCTTGGCGCAGCCGGGCATGACATAGAGGCTGATGAAGTAGCCGCCCTTGGGGTTCGTCCAGTGGGCGATGTCGCCGCAGGGAGTCAGCTCCTCATTGAAGGCCGTCTTGACGGCATCAAAGCAGGGTACCAGACGGCGGCGGTGCTTTGCCATGTGGGCCAGAACGCCTTCCTTGTTCTTGAGGAAGCGGACATGGCGCAGCTGGTTCATCTTATCATAGCTGATGATCATGACCGAGAAGCGCTTGCAGATGTACTTCATCATAGCTTCGCTGCAGGCCAGCGCAGAAACGCCTGCGCCCGGGAAGGTGATCTTGCTGGTAGAGGTGAACATGAAGACGCGGTCCTCAGTGCCGTACTTCTTGCACTCGTTCAGCAGGACGGGGGTCTCGATGATCTCGTCCGTCAGGTGGTGGACGATGTAAGCCTCATCCCAGAAAATTTTGAAGTCGGGAGCAGCGGTCTTCATCTTGGCGAAGCGGTCGATGGTCTCGTCACTGTAGGTGTAGCCGTCGGGGTTGGAATACTGAGGCACACACCAGATGCCCTTGATGGTATCATCCTCAGCCACCAGCTTTTCAACAACGTCCATATCGGGGCCGGTCGGAGTCATGGGAACGCTGATGAGCTCAAAACCGAACTCCTCGGTGATGGCGAAGTGGCGGTCATAGCCGGGTACCGGGCAGAGGAACTTGCGCTTCTCTACCTGAGACCAGGGACAGGAAGACTCGGGGAAGCCGAAGCAATAGCCCATAGAGATGAGGTTGTACATGATCTGCAGGCTGGAGTTGCCGCCCACAAAGACTTCCTCGGGCTTGACGCCCATCACGTCGCCGAACAGCTCACGGGCCTCGTGCAAACCCTCAAGGTCGCCGTAGTTGCGGGCATCGGTGCCGGCGTCGGTGGTGTAATCGGTCATCTGCAGCAGCCCCATTGCCAGGTCCATCTGATGAGGGCCGGGCTTGCCGCGGGCCATATTCAGCTTCAGGCCCATTGCCTGAAATTTCTTGTAGTTTTCTTCCAAAGCTGCCTTCTCAGCAGTCAGTTCGTCGCGGGTCATCTCAAAATAATTTGCCATAACACACACTCCTTTATCGTACTTTCTGTTTCCCACAAAATGTCCGGCGCTGCCATCCGCAGAGCAGTCCCATGCCAGTGGACCGTCCCGGTATTCCCCTTGCAATTCCAGACTTTTATAGTTTACTACAATTTGGTCTCGGAAACAAGTCAGATGGCACAAAAAAGCCCCGCCAAAAAGCAAAAAGCTTTCAGCGGGGCTCCTCTTCCCTGCTGTGCGCTGACGCTCAGCTCAGGGAAGTCTGACTCTTATAGCGCTTGCGCACCGCACCGTACTCCATGTGCGCTTCGCCGCCCTCCACGGTGTCCTCGTCGATGGTGACGCGGATGATGGTGGGGTCGTTCGGCACATCGTACATGATGGGCATGAGGATGTTCTCCATCACGCTGCGCAGGCCGCGGGCGCCGGTCTTGCGCTCAATGGTCTTGCGGGCGATGGCATGGAGGGCCTCGTCGGTGATGTCCAGCTCCACATTGTCCATCGACAGCAGCTCTTTATACTGCTTGACCAGACTGTTGCGGGGCTCTTTCAGCACGCGCACCAGCGCATCCTCGTCCAGGTCGTCCAGCACGGTGATGACCGGCAGACGGCCGATAAGCTCGGGGATGAGGCCGAACTTGACGAGGTCGTGGGGTTCGACCTTCCGCAGCAGGGCCTTTTCAGCCTCGCTGGAGTTATCCTTCAGCGCACTGCCAAAGCCCAGTGCGGACTTGTCGGTGCGGCGCAGGATATACTTGTCCAGACCGTCGAACGCACCGCCGCAGATGAAGAGGGATGTTGGTGGTGTCGATTTGGATGAACTCCTGCTGGGGGTGCTTGCGGCCGCCCTGCGGGGGGACATTGCTGACGGTGCCTTCCAAGATCTTCAGCAGAGCCTGCTGAACACCTTCACCGCCCACGTCGCGGGTGATGGAGGGATTCTCACTCTTGCGGGTGATCTTGTCGATCTCATCAATATAGATGATGCCAATCTGAGCCTTCTGGACGTCGAATCTGCGGCCTGAATGAGCTTGAGCAGGATGTTCTCACGTCCTCGCCCACATTAGCCGGCCTCCGTCAGGGTGGTAGCGTCTGCGATGGCCGAAGGGAACGCCCAGC
>ENA-OQCF01000264-OQCF01000264.1-human-gut-metagenome-genome-assembly--contig:-NODE-264-length-20151-cov-4.664802_pt1 | contig 20151 bp, 28 predicted proteins | sample MGYA00242756_ERZ504573 | MGnify/ENA primary metagenome ERZ504573 (study PRJEB26092, sample SAMD00036240) | human gut metagenome | host: Homo sapiens | study: EMG produced TPA metagenomics assembly of... | reverse complement strand
GGCCCGCCCGCAGGGCCGTCAGTGCACCGCCCAACAGCCCCCCCTAGCAGCAGTGCCAGCGGCAGCATGGCGTTGCTTCCCTGCCAATCCAGTCTGCCGTTTGCCAGCAGCGTTGCCGCCAGCAGACAGACCGCGTAAAACGCCCCGCAGCCCAGCCCGCACAGCAGCAGCCTTTTCCGCAGTCTGCGGGCCAGCACGGCAGCGGACACAGCCGCCCCCACTGCCGCCGCCATACAGGCCATAGGCCGCACTGCGGACAATGGCAGCCCTGTATGCGTCAGCAGAAACGCCGCCAGCGCCAGCAACAATATGCACACGCCCACACCGCAGCCAAAGGACAGCAGCAGCGCCGCCGCGACCGGATTTTTAACACCGATTTTTGGTTTGCGCAGATTTTTAGCCATAACAAAACGCCCCCTTGCACAGTCAACACTATGCAAGGGGGCGTGTGTTTTATGTCAATTACTTCTTTACGGGGGTGGACTTGCTGTCCTTACCGGTGTCCAGCTTCTCCACAGAGGAGATTGCGGAGCGGCGGAAGCGAATCTTCGTGCGGTCACTGCCGGTCTCGATGACGAGGGTGTCATCCTTGTCCGCAATGGCGCAGACGATGCCGACGATACCGCCGATGGTGGTGACTTTGTCGCCGATCTCGATGGAGCTGCGCATGGCAGCATCCTTCTTGTCCTGGCGCTTCTGCGGCAGGTAGATCAGGACGATCATGAACACGATGATAAGGATCATCGGCAGGAAGCTCATCAGCATTTCAGCCGTGGTAGCCGTGCCGGTGGCGGCATTCAGAAACTGGATCATAGCAAGTATACTCCTTAAAAATAACGATTTCTTCTATTATATCGGATAAATGCGCATTGTGCAAGCATTTTGCTGGAAAAATCAGATGCGGGTATCAAGTTTATGCACATAGGTGTCGTGGAACTGCTGGAAGGTGCCGTTGTCCAGTGCCTCGCGGATGCGCTCCATCAGGTGATTGTAGAAGTACAGGTTGTGCATGACAGCCAGGCGCATGCCCAGCAGCTCGTCTGCTTTCTGCAAATGGCGGATATACGCGCGGGAGAAATTGCGGCAGACCGGGCAGTCACAGTGCGGTCGATGGGCGACTCGTCGCGCTCGTATTTCAGGTTCTTGATATTGATGATGCCGTCCCAGGTGAACAGATGCCCGTGGCGCGCGTTGCGGCTGGGCATGACGCAGTCGAACAGATCAACGCCGCGGTAGACGCCCTCAATGATGTTGCCCGGCGTGCCGACGCCCATCAGATAGCGGATTTTGTTTTTCGGCGCAAACGGCTCTACGGCAGAGATGATGTCATACATGACCTCGGCGGGCTCACCGACGGCCAGACCGCCGATGGCGTAGCCGTCCAGATCATACTCGGCGATCTGCTTCATGTGCTCAACGCGCAGGTCAGCGAACGTGCAGCCCTGGTTGATGCCGAAAAGCAGCTGGTCGGGATTGACGGCCTTTTCCTCATGCTTCAGGCGGTTCATTTCGTCCTTACAGCGCAGCAGCCAACGGGCCGTGCGGGCACAGCTGTTCTTGGCGTACTCGTAGGTAGCCGGGTTTTCGACGCACTCGTCAAAGGCCATAGCAATCGTAGAGCCAAGGTTTGCCTGAATCTGCATGCTCTGCTCCGGTCCCATAAAGATACGGTGGCCGTCGAGGTGGGAGTTGAAGGTCACGCCCTCCTCCGTAATATGGCGCAGCTTGGCCAGACTGAACACCTGAAAGCCGCCGCTGTCGGTCAGGATGGGGCCGTCCCACTTGGTAAACTTGTGCAGACCGCCCATCTCAGCCACGAGTTTGTCGCCCGGGCGCAGGTGCAGATGATAGGTGTTGCACAGCATGACCTGTGCGCGGATGTCCTTGAGGTCCAGCGCCGACAGACCGCCCTTGATGGCGGCAGCCGTGGCGACATTCTGGAACGCAGGGGTCTGGACCGTGCCGTGCACCGTGGTAAATTCGCCGCGGCGGGCAGCCCCTTCCTGTTTGATAAGGCGGTAAGGCATAGCTTTCTATCTCCGTTTTTAAAATATTTCATCGAAAAAGGCGGCGCAGGGGGCTTTTTTTCCCTGCACCGCCTAATAAATTATTATAAAAGAAAATCCGTGGTTCGTCAACTGTAAATCGGCAGGCTCACCACCCCCGCCGGGAAAATTATTTTACCCTATAGCGCAAAATGGTTTTGAGCCTGTTTTTTTCTGTGCGGGTGGCATTGCTCAGGTAGATTTCCCGGTGGCCTTCCTCCGTGCGCGTCAGGCTATGGGCGTGTACAAATTCGTCCATTTTTGCGAAAGAAACCGGCTCATCGTCATACGCGCCGACATGCAAAAGCTGCACACAGGTTTTGCCCGGCACGGTGCCGAAGCGGACTTCTTCCAAGAGCGGGTTTGGTTTTCGGTGTTTTGTACGTTCCAGCGCAGCGCACACGCCGTCCTCTCCGACAAAATCCGGCTGGCGGATCACGAGAGTGTAGCGCAGCTTTTCCTTGATGAGCTCGCAATTCTCAATTTTCTGCCAGACGCCCTCCAGTGGGTACACGGCAAAGTCGTCATACTCGCCCTTTGCAGTCTTTTTGTAAGCCATTTTGACCGCATAGGCCACGGAATACAATGCCGATACGCGGTTTGAAAAATCCGTGTCATTCGGGTTTCCTTCACCGTTTATCATGATGCAGCTTTGTGTCGGAACCGTCGCCAAGGCAGGGGTTGTTTTTGCACCGTAAAGCTGCTTTTCCTGCCTTCTCCATTCGTATTTCATAAAAAGCGCCTCCTTGCGCTTTTCAGAATACCGCAGAAAGCATGACACCCACTGTCATGTTTTATATTTTTCTGCCATGCGGGTCAGCTTTTCTTTCATGCTGCGCCGCAATTCGTCGGGCTCCAGGATTTCAACTGCGTCACCATAGGACAAAATGTAGCTATACAGCGTTCTTTCTGGCATATCGACGGTCACATACAGGTTTTCCTGCGCATCCTTCTCCACGGTATCGGTAAATTCGTCATAGACGCGGAAGGCAGCCGCCGGGGAGAACTTCAGCCTTACCGAGATCAGCCGCTCCTGCTGTATCGTCGGTTTTAGCTCCGGGACGTCCGCCTTCCTGCGCAGGAAGGTCTCCGGCAGAAGCGTCAAATTCTTGATGCGGGTCAGCTTAAAAAAGCGGTAGTCGTTTCGCAAAAGGCAGAAGCCGTACAAATACCAGTCCTTGCTCTTGAAAATCAGCTTGACCGGTTCCACCGTGCGGACAGTGCCGCCGCCTTCGCCCGCAAAATACGAAAAGCTGACCCTGCGGTATCTGAAAACAGCCCTTTTGAGCTCGTCGAACAGCTCCGCACCCGCCGTATTTTTGTGCCAGTCGGAAAAATCGACCTCGATCCAATTTGCGCCCTGCACCCGGAAAAGCCCGCCCAATTTGGTAAGCAGTTCATCGGTCCGGCTGTCTTCCGCGGCGGCAAGGCCCTGCAGTGCCATCAAAATTTGCTCTTTTTCCTGCGGCGTCAGCAGCGATTTCTCCAGCACAAACTCCGGCAGGATAAAAATACCGCCGCCCTTTCCCTGCACAGTATAAATCGGTATCCCGGCAGCACTGATGGCATCCAGGTCGCGGTAAATCGTTCTTACCGATACTTCAAATTTTTCTGCCAGCTCGGGGGCCGTGGCTCTGCCCTTGTCCAACAGATGATACACGATTTTGAACAGTCTGCCCTGCTCCATACAGTGCCCCCTCGCATCACAACAAAAGCGCCGAAGATCTGCCCCGGCGCTTTCGCAAAAGATATTTTCTGTTACCGAATGAACATCGCATCACCAAAGCTGAAGAAGCGGTACTTTTCCTCAACGGCGACCTTGTAGGCGGCCATCGTCTTGTCGTAGCCGTAGAAGGCGGCAATCAGCATGATAAGGGTGCTCTCCGGCAGGTGGAAGTTCGTAATCAGGCCGTCGATGGCTTTCAGCTCGATGCCGGGATAGATGAAGATGCTGGTATTCCCGCTGCACGGCACGATCTTGCCGTACTTAGCCCAGACAGATTCCAGCGTGCGGCAGCTCGTTGTGCCCACGGCAATGACACGGTGGCCCGCGGCGCGGGTCTCGTTGATGAGCTTCGCCGTCTCCTCACTGACGGAGTACCACTCGCTGTGCATCTGGTGGTCCTCAATGGATTCCTCATTCACGGGACGGAAGGTGCCCAGGCCGACATGCAGCGTGACCTCGGCAATGTTGACGCCGCGGGAGCGGATCGTATCCATCAGCTGCGGGGTAAAGTGCAGGCCCGCGGTGGGCGCGGCGGCGCTGCCCAGTTCCTTGGCGTAGACGGTCTGGTACTGGCTCTGATCCTCGAGCTGCTTCGTGATGTAGGGCGGCAGCGGCATCTTGCCGAACTCGTCCAGCTTCTCGTACAGTGTCTCGGTGTCGTAGGTAAAGGTCACATACTTATTGCCGTCAGGCAGCGTCTCATCCACCACGGCGGTCAGGCTGCCGTCGCCGAACTCCACCTTCGTGCCCGGCTGCATCCGCTTGCCGGGGCGGGCCAGGCACTCCCAGGTATCGCCCTTGACCTGGCGGAGCAGCAGCAGCTCGCAGACAGCGCCTGTGGGCACCTTGGTGCCCATCAGGCGGGCAGGCAGAACCTTGGAGTTATTGACAACGAGCAGATCGCCCTTTTCAAGATAATGCGGAAGCTCATGGAATACCGAGTGCAGGATCTTATCATTTTTGCGGTCCAGCACCATCAAACGGGCGGCATCGCGGGGGTCGGCAGGCTCCTGCGCGATCAGCTCCTTCGGCAGGTCGTACCAGAAATCTTTTTTGAGCATTTTTGTATCATCCTTTTTTACTTTAAAGCGTTATTGTCTTGACATTCTTATGTGGGAATATTATAATGAATCCAAACACAGAGGCGCGAAGCGCATCAGTACCGGTTTTCATCATGCCCTGCCAGGGGCGAGAGCCGGGAAAGGGTTCTTCGCCGAAGAAAATGCGCGGCACGCATTTTCTGGGTCCGCAGCCGAACAGGTGCGGGACTGTCACGCTGTAAAACAGTGTGTTGCGCTGTGTTATATGCAATATGATATTATATTGCATTTTGTGCCGGTTTTCAAGCCGGTTTTTTTTATTATCTGTGCAAATTTCCGTGGGAGCCGCATAGATATAAGGAAGGGTATCGTGAAAGGAAGGTCTTGGTCAGGATGAAACAGTACAATGTTGGTGTTATCGGTGCAACCGGTATGGTCGGCCAGCGCTTTATTACACTGCTGGAAAATAACCCCTGGTTTAATCTGGTTGCCCTTGCGGCCAGCGCACGCAGCGCTGGCAAAACCTATGAGGAGGCCGTCGGCAGCCGCTGGTTGATGAAGACCCCCATGCCCGAGAGCGTTAAAAAGATGGTTGTGCTGGACGCCGCCAATGTGGAGGAGGTCGCCGCCAAGGTCGATTTCGTCTTTTGCGCCGTCAACATGAAGAAGGACGAGATCAAGGCACTGGAGGAGGCCTACGCCAAGGCCGAGTGCCCGGTCGTGTCCAACAACAGCGCGCACCGCTTTACCCCTGACGTGCCGATGGTCGTACCCGAGATCAACGCCGACCACATCGACATCATCCCTGCCCAGCGCAAGCGCCTGGGCACCAAGCGCGGCTTTGTGGCCGTCAAGTCCAACTGCAGCCTGCAGAGCTATGTGCCTGCCCTGCATCCCCTGCGCAAATACGGTATCTCTGACGTGCTCGTCTGCACCTATCAGGCCATCTCCGGCGCAGGCAAGACGTTTGAGACCTTCCCCGACATTCTCGACAACGTCATCCCCTACATCGGCGGCGAGGAGGAAAAGAGCGAGCAGGAGCCGCTGAAGCTGTGGGGCCACATTGAGGGCGACAAGATCGTTTCGGCCGAGTCTCCACGTTTTACAGCCCAGTGCCTGCGCGTGCCTGTCTCTGACGGCCACATGGGCGCGGTGTTCGTGCGCTTTGAGAATAAGCCTTCTAAGGAAGAAATTCTGCAGGCCTGGAAGGAATTTCACGGTCCCGCACAGGATTTGGAGCTGCCCAGCGCCCCGAAGCAGTTCCTGCATTACTTTGAGGAAAATGACCGCCCGCAGCCCAAGCTGGACCGTATGCTGGAAAACGGCATGGCTGTCAGCATTGGCCGTCTGCGTGAGGATAACCAGTACGACTACAAGTTCGTCTGCCTGTCCCACAACACGCTGCGCGGCGCTGCCGGCGGCGCGGTGCTGCTGGCCGAGCTGCTGGCTGCCAAGGGCTATTTTGACTGATTGGCTGCGCATGGCAGCTTGGTGTAAGGAGAATTCGTATGAAGAGACCCGTATTTACCGGTGCCGCCGTGGCGATCATCACCCCGATGAACACCGACGGCAGCGTCAACTATGACGAGCTTGGCCGCATCATCGACGACCAGATTGCCCACAGCACGGATGCCATTGTCATCTGCGGCACGACGGGTGAGTCCCCGACGCTGACCGACGAGGAGCACACCGAGTGCATCCGCTATACCGTCAAAAAGGCGGCAGGCCGCGTCCCGGTGATTGCGGGTACCGGCTCCAACGACACGAAGTACGCCATCTGGCTGTCCCAGCAGGCTGAGGCCGACGGTGCCGACGCACTGCTGCTGGTCACGCCCTACTACAACAAGACGAGCCAGGCGGGCCTGCTGGCCCACTACACAGCCATTGCGGACGCCGTGCATATCCCCTGCATCCTGTACAATGTGCCCAGCCGCACGGGCTGCAACCTGACGCCCGCCACGCTGGCCGAGCTTGCGAAGCACCCGAACATCAACGCCGTCAAGGAGGCCAGCGGCAACATCAGCACGTGCCGAGATCGCGGCGGCCTGCGGTGACAGCCTGAACATTTACTCCGGCAATGATGACCAGATCGTGCCGCTGCTGGCTCTGGGCGGCAAGGGCGTGATCAGCGTGCTGTCCAACGTAGCCCCGCAGTACACCCATGACATCTGCGCCAAATGGTTCGCCGGTGAGACTGCCGAGAGCCTGTCCATGCAGCTCAAGGCGGTGCCGCTTATCAAGGCACTGTTTGCCGACGTCAACCCCATCCCGGTCAAGTGGGCATGAACCGCCTTGGCTGGAATGCCGGCGACTGCCGTCTGCCGCTCGTTGCGCCCTCCGCCGCAGTGCAGGCACAGCTGGAGACTGCCATGCAGGAGTTCGGCCTGCTGAAATAATTTCACAGCCGACCCACTGCCATGCCGCGGGTCGGCTTTTTGCTTTTGCACGACTTTTGCATGAAAGGAACAATAACACATGACGGATATTATCATTCAGGGCATCTATGGCCGTATGGGCCGCGCACTGGTCGAGAAGATCGGTGCGCGCGAGGATTGCCGCATCGTCGCCGGTGTGGATCGCGAAGCCGGGCGGATCGGCGAAATCCCCGTTTACGCCGGGTTTGACGCACTGCCCTGCAAGGGCGTCATCATCGATTTTTCCTCACCCGCCGGGGCGGTTGCAGCAGCGCAGTACGGTGCCGCCAACGGTCTGCCCTGCGTCATCTGCTCCACCGGCCTTTCCAGGGAGGATGAGGCTGCACTGGAGCTGCCAGCACCAGGACGCCGATCTTCCGCAGCGCAAACATGTCGGTGGGTGTCAACGTGCTGATCGAGCTGGCCCGCCAGGCTACGAAGATCCTGGGCGGCGAGTTTGACATTGAGATCATCGAGAAGCACCATCATAACAAGCTGGACGCGCCCAGCGGCACAGCGCTGATGATTGCCGACGCCATCAACACCGAGGCGAACGGCAAATATGAGTACGTCTATGACCGCACGCAGGTTCGCCAGAAGCGCGGCGCACAGGAGCTGGGCATCAGCTCCATCCGCGGCGGCGGCATTGTGGGCGAGCACGATGTGCTGTTCTGCGGCCCCGACGAGGTCGTGACGCTGAGCCACAGCGCGGGCAGCCGCGGCGTCTTTGCCGACGGTGCCGTACAGGCAGCGCTCTATATTGCTGCGCTGGCCCCCGGCTATTACACGATGACCGACCTGCTGCGAGGTAAACTGATATGCGAATGAACGGCAACGACCTTGCCGCCTGCGCGGTCATCGCACTGGGCGTCGGCGGCGTAGTTGTCGGCTCTCTGCTGGGCGTCGGCAATCAGGCTGTGACCCTGCCCGCGGTCAATCCGCAGCCCGTAGTCGTGGATATGCCGGCAGAGCCGGAACCAACCGCTACACCGGAGCCACCCCCGAGCCGACGCCCACCGTCGAGACCGTGCACTTTTCCGCCACGGGCGACGACCTGATCCACGATGGTATCTTTTTGCAGGCTAAGGAGCGCGGCGGCGACCACTACGATTTTGACGCCGCCTACGCAGCCATGCAGGGCTACTACGACCAGTTTGATGTGAACTGGCTCAATCAGGAGACGCTCGTCAACGACGAGTTCGCCGCCAGCGGCTATCCGATGTTCTCCACCCCCGGCGAGATCACCGACACGCTGTATAATTTGGGCTTCCGCGTGTTCAGTCTCTCCAACAATCACAGCTACGACAAGGGGGCGGCGGGCATTGAGGCATCCATGGCACACTGGGCTGCCATGCCGGACGATGTGGTCACAATGGGATTTTACAATCTGGAGACCTATGACAACTACGCCTACCAGACCGTCAACGGCATCACGTTCGGCTATCTCTCCTATACGGAGCACACCAACGGCCTACCCACGCCGTCCGGCACAGACTATGGCGTTGTGTATCTGGACGACCATGAAACGATTGCCAAACAGATCGCCGATATGCGCCCGAACTGCGATGTTCTTATCGTCAGCGCCCACATGGGCACTGAGGGCACGCACGAGGTCAACGACTTTCAAAGGGAGACTGCTCAGTGGCTGGCCGACCAGGGCGTCGATGTCATCATCGGCACCCACCCGCATGTAGTACAGAACGCCGCATGGCTGACCGGCGCAAACGGCAACACAACCTTCATCGTCTACAGCCTGGGCAACTTCATCAACGCGCAGTCCTCACGCGATAATGTCATCGGCGCGATTCTGGACGTGTATTTTGATAAGACGACCCAGCCTGACGGCAGTGTGAGCATTGCCATCCGTGACCCGAAGCTGCACTGCGTTATCAGCCAGTATGAGGCCGGGTACAAGAATATCCGGGTCATCCCCTACAGCCAGTACACAGACGAACTGGGTGCAGCACACGGAGAGTTCACCCTCTCCCGCGAATACATAGAGAGCATGCTCCGCAGTACGATTGACGAGGAGTTCCTCACGTTAGATTGAATGAAAGGATGATTTTTATGTACGGTGTCAGCAAGATCAGCAGCGAGCAGAACATTATGCTCACCACTTTCCCCGGTGCCCAGTACAGCGCACAGAGCCTGGCCGAGCACCTGGACGTTTTTGCCAAGGCCGGTATTGTGTCGATATGATCTGCCAGAGCGCGCCCCGCGGCTCCGCGGTGGATTTCAGCTTTACGACGAGCTATGAAAACTTTGCCGCCGTTATGAAGGCTCTGCCCGCCGCAGCCAAGGCCAATCCCCCGCTGGTCTCCGGCGGCTACAGCAAGATCAACCTCTTTGGTGAGGAGATGGTCACCAGCTGCGGCGTCGCCGCCCGTGCGCTGGCCGCACTGGCCGGTGCAGGTATTGAAATCGTGCTCATCACAACGAGCGACCTTGACATCTCCCTGCTGATCCGCCAGCAGGACGAGGACACCGCCCTCGATGCCCTGCATAAGGCGTTTGAGGTCTGAGCTATCCCCCTTAAACAAAAACGAAGGTGCAGAGCCGTTTCTGCACCTTCATTTTTTATTCTGCCTTTTTAAAGCATTTTGCCGCCAGGAACGGCAGGAACACAATGGCGTACTGCACGGCGGCAGAGGCCACATCGCCCCAGCCGATGATTTGATTGGAAATATCCGCCGTACCGGTCCAGACTAAGACCATGCTGTTGTTGAGGTAGTGCAGCACCACGGGGAGCCAGATATTTTTGCCGCACTTCTCATACGCAAAGGTGAAAAAGACACCGAGCGTCACGCAGGCAACAAGCTGTGCGGCAATGCTCTGCAGTGAGGTGTCGGGACTGTAGAAGAAAAGATTCAGCGGCAGATGCCACAGGCCCCACAGCACACCAACGGCCAGTGCGCCGCGCCGTGCGCCGAAGCGGTTTTGCAGGGCGGGCGTCAGGTAGTAGCGCCAGCCGTATTCCTCGCCAAAAAACGGCAGAAAGCTCAAAAAGAAGTTCGGTACAAGCACCACTGCCATAACCCACGGTGCAGATGTGCGCCAGTAGGCCAGATATTCAGCCCAGCTATCACCGCCCTGCATCGCCATCGAAAGAAAGACCATAGCGGTCTTGACCGCAAGGAAATAGGCGCAGATGACAAGAGCCGTCAGCAGCTTGCCGTGCAGGCGCAGACCGTAGTCTTCGCGCTTTGTCTTTTTCTCGGTCAGCAGGAAGATCCAGCCCAGCACCGACGCGATAATGATGACAAAGTTTGCAATATTCAGCCAGCCCTCCTGCGGCAGGAACGCAGACAGAACGCTCATGGCGAGCATCAGCGCAGTGGCCGCGATGTGCAGGATGTAAAACCGCTTTGGCGTTCCCTGCCGTCTTGCCAGCAAGAACGCCAGCATAACGCCCGCCGCCGGGTAGAACATCTGGGCGTTGGCAAAAATTGAGGTGTCCCGCCCGTTTTGTAGGCAGATGTACAAAAGCGGCATCATCAGAAACGGAATTGCGTAAGCACAGAGCGCAAAGACAGTCAGCTCTTTTTTATTCGTTTTCATCGTCGTCCTCCTTTGGGTTTTCCAACTCAGCGTGGCGCTTTTTGTAAGCCTTCATGCTGAGCTGCAGCAATGCAAAGCACAGCACCCAGGTACAGACCCCCATGATGACCGCCTGCAGCACCGCAACGCCCGCGCCAAACTCTGTAAATTTGATAAGCCCCCACACAAACACGACAGCACCGCCCGCAACGGACACAACGACATTGGTTTTCGTATTCGGCTTCAAGCGGCGGTCCCAGATACCGGCACGCAGATCACTCAGGACCGAATAGGCACTCCCCAGCATAAAGATAAACCATTCTGCCGCCATCTCCCGCGGGGTAAAGCCCAGCAGACTTTCGATGATCAGCGCCGCCAGCAGCAGCCCCCACAGCGCCCAGAAGCCGCGGGACTCAATTTTTAAAAGGGTCTGCTTTTGCATTTCATCAAGATTGTCGCGCTTAAAAAATTCTTTTATGTTCATCGCTCATTCCTCCCAGAACAGCTCGTCCAATGTCTTGCCCAGCACCCTGCAGATGCTGCGGCAAAGGTTGATCGTAGGGTTATACTCCCCTTTTTCAATGGCGTTGATGGTCTGGCGTGACACGCCTACCGCCGCCGCCAGATCCGCCTGCGTCATATCGCGCACGGCGCGGGCGGCCTTCAGCTTCAGATTCTTTGCCATTGCCTTCGTTTCCTTTCCTCTTGCTGTGACTTTACTATAGCACGTGCCTTACATTATGTCAAGTATATATTACTTTTTGAAAAATAAATTTTCCCTACAAAACCCGCACTTGCGGCAATTCGCCCACTGTGCTATGATAGTTTTTATAGATTATGATAAAGGAAGTTTGGCTATGAAGTACAGCTTTCCCGCTTTTGAAAACGGCTTTATCCGCGCTGCTGCGGCCAGCCCCGCCCTACGCGTGGCCGACTGCACCTACAACGCCGACCAGATCATCGGCGTCATGCGCGAGTACGCCGAAAAAAAATGTGCAGCTGCTCTGCCTGCCGGAGTTTGCGCTGACCGGCTACACCTGCAGTGACCTGTTCTTGCAGGACACCCTGCTGCGTGGGGCCGAGGACGGCCTTGCCGCGATTTTGAAGGCCAGCGAGGGACTGAACGTCGTTGTCCTCGTCGGCCTGCCTGTGCGCCATAACGGCAAGCTGTACAACTGTGCGGCGGTGCTCTGCAACGGTGAGCTGCTGGGTCTGGTGCCGAAAGTACACCTGCCCAACTACGGCGAATTTTACGAGAAGCGCCACTTTATCCCCGGTATGCGTGAGCCCGAGTGCATCGAGCTGGCCGGGCAGGAGACGCTGATCGGCACGAACCTTCTGTTTGCCTGCAAACAGCTGCCCGCCTTTGTGCTGGCAGCCGAGGTCTGCGAGGACCTGTGGTCTCCCATCCCGCCAAGCTGTGCCCACGCACTGGCCGGGGCTACCGTTGTGGCAAACCTGTCCGCCAGCGATGAAACCGTCGGCAAGGCAGCCTACCGCCGTGAGCTGGTCTGCGGGCAGAGCGCACGTCTGCTGTGTGCGTACCTCTACGCCGACGCAGGCCACGGCGAAAGCACCACCGACATGACGTTTGCGGGCCACAACCTGATTGCCGAGAACGGCAGTCTGCTGGCCGACGCTGCACCGTTTGCGGGCGAGGATGCCGTGACTGAGCTGGACCTGGGCCGCATGGTGCAGGAGCGCCAGCGCAACACGACGTTTATGCCGGAAACGAACGGCTACACCACTGTGGAATTTGAGCTGCCGCCCGTGGAGCTGGCGCTGATCCGCCCTGTCTCCTGCACGCCGTTTGTGCCGCAGGACGCCGCGACCCGCGCCGAGCGGTGCGAGCTGATTCTGCGCATCCAGGCCGAGGGCCTTGCCAAGCGCATGGAGCACACCCACGCCAAGTGCGGCGTGCTGGGTATCTCCGGCGGGCTGGACAGCTGCCTGGCCCTGCTGGTGGCCGTGCGCGCCTGTAAGGTGCTGGGCCGCGACGCGAAGGATATTGTGGCCCTGACGATGCCCTGCTTCGGCACGACGAAGCGCACCCGCTCCAACGCCGAGATTCTGTGCGAGGCTTTGGGCGTGACGTTCGGCGAGATCAACATCACCGAGACCGTCAAGAGCCACTTTGCTGACATCGGCCAGCCCGCCGACAAGTACGATGTCACGTTTGAAAACTGCCAGGCCCGCGTGCGCACGCTGGAGCTGATGGACTATGCCAACAAGAACGGCGGCTTTGTCATCGGCACCGGCGACTTAAGCGAGCTGGCGCTGGGCTGGGCCACCTACAACGGTGACCACATGAGCATGTACGGCGTCAACACCGGCGTGCCGAAAACACTGGTGCGCCATATTGTGCAGTACGTGGCCGACACCTGCGGCAATGACACGCTGCGGGACGTGCTGGTGGATATTCTGGACACCCCCGTCAGCCCTGAGCTGCTGCCCACCGCCGCAGACGGCACGATTGCCCAGCAGACCGAAAAACTCGTCGGCCCGTATGAGCTGCACGACTTCTATCTCTACTATGTGCTGCGCTTTGGGTTCAGTCCGACAAAAATCTACCATCTGGCCCGCACAGCCTTTGACGGCCGGTATGAGCCGGAGGTCCTGCTGGCGTGGCTGAAAAATTTCTACCGCCGCTTCTTTGCCCAGCAGTTCAAGCGCAGCTGTCTGCCCGACGGCCCGAAGGTCGGCTCGGTCACGCTGTCCCCCCGCGGCGACTGGCGCATGCCCAGCGACGCCTGCAATACGCTGTGGATGGCAGAATTAGAAAAACTGGAAGTCTGATCGCGTTACTCGCGTATAAAAATGCCTGGAACCACTTGCACGGTTCCGGGCAATTTTTATAGCTTTTTGATTTCGGCGTTCAGAGCGTCGTAGGTGTAGAGTGTGTTGAGCACCTGCAGCAGCTCCTTTTTGCTCAACCGCGGCGGCAGACCGAGGCGGCGCAACACCCGGCGGTTCTCGGCGCTGTTGGCCGTGCCGGAGATGCCCCAGTCGTACAAATCGGTGTACGTGATGGAGCGCGACAGGGTCGTTTTCTGCTGGCAAGCAGTTTTACTTGCCAGGGCGGTTTCAAGGCCCTGTACAATCAAATCGTCGGATACGCCCTCGACGCCGAGCAGTCCCTCCTTGCCGGGCTCGGCCTTGCGTGACTCCTTGCCCGCAATCGCCGGGACGTAGGCCTGCAGGACATGCTCCGCGCCGACAAGACCCGTGACAAAGTGGCGAATCTTGAACCCGGCGGCGTCGGAGTCTGTCAAAATGATAAGCCCCTGCGCTGCAGCAATGCGCTTGAGCAGCCTTTGCAGCGCGCCGTCCTTGAACACCCGGAAGCCGTCCGTCGTCAGAATCGTGCCGTCCACGATATTGCTAAGGCGTGCGGCGTCGTATTTGCCCTCCACCAGCAGGGCTTGTTCCAATTTCAGCATTTATGCCCTCCCGGCCAGCGCCAGCTCACACAGCGCCTTCTGCATTAAAAGGTCGGCGTCCAGCTTGCTGCTTTTCAGGTCGGTGTCCAGTCTTTGCAGGATGTGCAGACAGTCCTCCAGCTGGGCACGCTTGAAGCGCAACGCGGTTTTTTCGGTAGAATTGAGGCGGTAATTCCAATTGCCCTTGTAGCCAAAGTTCTTGGCCACATCGCCGAGGCCCCGGCGGCTGCGGCGGCCCAGCAGCACGCGGTACAGATCCAGATAGTTGCTGATGAGTGCGCCGGTAATCATGATCGGCTCGTTTTGCAGCGCCAGCAGCGTTTTCAGCTTTTGCTGGGCCTTATCGGCCTGGCCGCTCGTCAGCAGCTTGACCATATCGAACGTGTCCGCGTCGAGCGTGACTGTGCCGAGCCGGCTGACCATTTCTTTTGTAATTGTGCTGTAGTTGGCCAGCGCGGCCAGCTTTTCCACCTCATTTTTAAGCAGAAACTGATCCTCGCCGCAGCGGGCCAGCAGCGCAGCCTCGGCACCGGGGGCAAAGTCCGCACCGGCCTCCTTCGCCCAATCGCGGGCCATGGCCTGTAAAGCCGCGCCCGTGGGGCGGTTGAGCTGCACGCAGTAGCCGAGCTTCTCGCAGCTGGCAATGAGCTTTTGCTCCCGCTTGCCGGGGCGCAGTTTGCCGTAGCTCTCCTCGATGATGCTCGTCAGCACAAAGATGGCGTTCTCGGTGTCGGCCAGCGTGTCGCAAAGCTCCTGCAAATCCTTGTCGGAATAGGTTGACGGACGGATCAGCGGCATGAGTACCAGGCGTTTGCCGCCGAAGAATGAAATCGTACCGGCAGCTAGCACGATCTCCTCCACCGAGGGGGTCGGCCCGTCCAGCACCGTCGTCTCGGGGTCGTCGCGGTTCAGATATTTCAGCGTCTTCTGTGCCGCCGTGTGGACGAGCGCCTCGTCCGATGCGTAGAAATAGTAGAGCGCGCAGCCTGCCTTCAGGCATTTTTCCAGCTCCTTTTCACTGTACAGCAATCGTCTGTGCCTCCTCCCAAATCATGCTGCGGCCCGGGCGCAGGGTCAGTCCGGGCGTGTTCTCGCCATAGCGCAGGGCGCAGCCTGCAGCGTCGTCCAGCCAGCGCGGTGCGGCAGCGGTGTACAAAATTGCGTCGGGCCGCACGGAATCGGACAGCGTGCCCGGTGCGCAGAGGACATCCACCCGCACCGGCTCTGCCAGCTCGAGCCTGCCTGCCCCCACGGCAATGTGCCGCTCCCCCCACGCCCAGCACAGCGAGGTTCGCGCTTTTATTATGATACAGATCCAGCGTCAATCCGTCAAGCACCGGATGGGTCGTAAAGTAGGCAAGCTCCTGCACCGTCACGATCTCTGCCGCGGAAAATTCCATCTGCGTCGGCTTGGCACGCAGGTCAACGACCAGCGCGGGCTCCTGTCTGCTGCGCCCGGCCAGATAGTTCTGCACGGCGTTCCAGTTGCTCTCCCCTCCGCGGAAGAACACCACAGCCTGCCCGTTCTGCACGCAGACGACGCAGGGATTGTTGGATGCGCCGACCAGATTGATCTGCACAACATCTCGCTGCATCCAGACACCCAGCCCCACGGCCAGCACTGTGCAGAGCGCCGCCGCGCAGATAGAGCCGCAGCCGCCTGGCATGCCAGAAGCAGACCGCCAGCGCGCCCAGCACAGCCAGCGCAAACAGCGTGTACCGCTGCGGCAGACAAATCGACGCAAACGGCAGTGCGGCGCAGCACCGTACCAGCCAGAGCAGCCCCTTGAGCCAGAGACTCAGCACGAGAGCGGTCAGGTTCGTGATTGCCGCCAAAAACGGCACGGCGCTGCACACCAGCAGCAGGATGCCCAGCTGCAGGGCGGGCTGGACCATCCAGACGACCAGCAGGTTGCAGAGCACCCCGACCAGGCTGGCCGCCATGCCGTGGGCCACCAGCACCGGCAGCGTGCCAAGGCTGGCAAGCACTGCCGTTTGCACAGGCTCTGCCACTTGGCATAGCGCCTTGACGGCGGCGGGCTTGTCCTGCGCTGCGCGCTGCTCGGTGCGGGCCAGTGTTGCCGCAGCCTGCACGCCCAGCACGGCGCAGAACGACAGCTGAAAGCCAAGGTCGCACGGCGCATAGGCGTTTTGCAGCCCCAGCAGGATGGCCGCAAAGCTCGTTGAGGTCAGCAGGTCGGGCGGCAGCAGGAAGAAGTCCCCCACCAGCGCCACCAGCAGCACGATCCCAGCACGCGATACAGAGACCGGCATTCCGGTCAGCAGCAGGTAAAACAGCGCCGCCGCAGCGCGCAGCAAAATCAGCGGCTTATAAAATTTCCATTTGCGGCCAAAGCCCAGCAGCCCGCAGAGCAGCGCCAGATGCAGCCCAGACACGGCCAGCAGATGCGATACCCCCGCCGTGCGGAAGGCCTGCTGCACGCTGTCATCCAGGCGGCTTTTGTCCGCCAGCAGCATGGCGGCCTCGATGCCGCCCAGCTGCCGCGGCAGCCAGCGGCGCAGTGTGGCCGACCAGCGCTGTCGAAGTCGATACAGCGCAAACCGCGGCGCGCGGCTGGCGTCCAGTGGGTGGTAGCTGCCCAGATACTCCGCCTGCAAATAGACACCCTTGCTTTGGCGGCTCAGGCGGTATTTGTTGTCGGGCAGCTCGGTCAGCGCAAATTTTGCAGTGAACCGCTCCCCCGCACTCTCGCCGGGAAAGGACGCGCACTGCACCTTTACGTTGGCCGCCCTGCCGTCAATTTCAGTCAGCCGCAGCGTACCGCGCAGGCGGCTTTCGCTGTAGGAAGCATCGGCGTCCGTCTCCACCACCGCCGTGCAGGTCACGGTCTGCCCGGCCAGTGCCTTGACGACGGGCCGCACCCATACAAGGGTAAACGCCAGAAACCACGCAAGACCGCACAGCGCACCCAGTACCGGATGGCGCTGTCTCTGCGGCGTTTTATCCATAATAGCGCCAGGCATACCAAAAATGCCGCCGCGGGCACACAGACCAGCGGCGGCAGAATGGCCGCAGCAAGCTCAGCCCCGGCAAAACCGAGACCAAACCAACCGAGCTTTCGTTTCATTGCTTAGTGCAGGAAGAGCGGCAGCGGCTCCAGGAAGAAGATGTCGGTGCGCTTGGCAGCGTCGCCCTCAGCGAGTGCTGCGCAGCAGCCGACTACCGTGCCGGTGCTCTTGGCGGCCAGCGTTTCCAGTGCATGCAGGGAGCCGCCGGTGGAGATAACGTCATCCACGATCAGGATGCGCTTGCCGTCCATATACTCGATGTCCTTCTTGTCGATGACCAGCGTCTGCTTACCGGCAGTCGTGATGGACTGATCCTCGATGATGACAGGCTCACGCATATACAGCTTCGGACCTTTGCGGGCGGGGATCCAGTATTTGCCGCTCTGGCGCGCCATTTCGTAGGCAGAGGGATGCCCTTGGCCTCGGCGGTCAGAATCACGTCAAACTCGGGGGCTTTTTTCAGCAGAGCTGCGGCGCATGCCTCGGTCAGCTCCACATCACTGAACATGATGAAAGCGGCAATATCCATGTGGTCATTGACCTTGCAGATGGGCAGCTCACGGGTCAGACCCGCAATGTGCAGTGTATAGGTATCTGCCATGTTAGTTTACCTCTCTTTATTGATTCACAAGTGTTTTGTGCAACGCCCGGCATCAGCCGGAGGCCATGCAAGGCTGCGCTTGGCCAGCACATGAAAGTGCAGGTGCTTAACGCTCTGGCCGCCGTCCGCGCCGACATTGGTCACAACGCGGTAGCCGCTCTCGTCGACGCCCAGCTTTTTGCACAGCTGCGCAATGACCGCGTAGATGTGGCCCAGCAGCGCGGCGTCATCCTCGGTCAGGGCTGCGGCAGACGCAATGTGCTGCTTCGGGATGACGAGAAAATGCACGGGGGCCTGCGGGTCGATGTCGTAGAACGCCAGCAGCTTGTCGTCCTCAAACAGCTTGTTCGAGGGGATCTCACCTGCGGCGATCTTGCAGAACAGACAATCCTCCATCCGGAATCCCTCCTTTGCAGTGGATTTTATGGCAAAGAATTACTGATTCATTTCCGCCTTGACGATCTCGGGCACAGCGTTCAGTGCGTCGTCGATCTTGGACGTGTCGCGGATACCGGCCATAGCGAAGTCGGGCTTGCCGCCGCCGTTGCCGCCTGCGATAGCGGCAATCTTCTTGACGAGGGCGCCTGCCTTCAGGCCGCGGGCCAGGGCGTTCTTGGAAACGCCGACAGCCATCATCGTCTTATTACCGTCGCTGCCGATAAGCACGGTCACGGCGTTGGGGGCCTTGTCGCGCACCTTATCGACCATGTCGCGCAGGGTATCGGCACCGGTGCCGGTCAGGTAGGCGGAGACGATGCGCACGCCGTCGATGTCGGCGGCGTTCTCAAACAGGCCGTCGATCTTGGCGGCAGCCATCTGGGCCTTCAGGATTTCAAGCTGCTTGGCGGTCTCCTTCAGCTCGGCAGTCAGTGCCTCGGCGCGGGCCGGAGCGTCCTTCAGGTTGTTGGCCTTCAGGGCAACAGCAGTCTTGGCCAAAATCTCGGTGCGGTCATCCAGCAGATCCAGCACGCCGAAGGCGGTGGTAGCCTCAATGCGGCGGATACCGGCAGCCACGCTGGACTCGCTCAAAATCTTGAAGCAGCCGATCTGTGCGGTGTTCGTGACATGGGTGCCGCCGCAGAACTCGGTGCTCCAGCCGCCGGCGTCGACAACGCGGACGACACTGCCGTACTTCTCACCGAACAGAGCCATAGCGCCCATCTTCTTGGCTTCCTCGATGGGCAGGTTCTTGACGGTGACGGGCAGAGCCTCGTATATCTTCTCGTTGACGCGGCGCTCGACCTCGGCCAGCTCGGCGGGGCTGACGGCGCTGAAATGCGTAAAGTCGAAGTGGGTGATCTGGTCGTCCTGATAGCTGCCGGCCTGATGGACATGCTCGCCCAGGACCTCGCGCAGGGCCTTCTGCAACAGGTGGGTGGCGGTGTGGTTGCGGCAGATGGCGGCACGGCGCTTCTCATCGACGGAAGCGGTAACCTCGTCGTCAACGTGGATGGTGCCGTCCAGCAGCTCACAGGTATGGACGAAATAGCCCTTCGGAGTCTTTTTGACCTGGGTGACCTTCAGCTTGGCGTCGCCGCTGACAAGATAACCGTGGTCAGCGACTTGGCCGCCCATCTCTGCATAGAACGGGGTACGGTTCAGCACGACCAGCACGCCGTCCTTGGCCTCGCCCGCCTCGTCGGTGGCGATGGCATCGACGAGTTCCTCCCCGTCGGACAGAGCCAGAACCTTAGCCTTCTCGGACAGGGTCTCGTAGCCGTCAAACTGGGTGGGCTCGGCGGTCAGCTCACCGAACAGGTCAGCGCTCCAACCGGAAATATCCTTGGCCAGGCGCTCGGCGCGGGCGCGCTCACGCTGCTTGGTCATCTCGATATGGAATGCGGCCTCATCGACGGCAAAGCCTGCCTCGGCGGCAATCTCACGGGTCAGGTCAAGCGGGAAGCCGAAGGTATCGTTCAGCTTGAACGCCTCGACACCGGACAGGACCTTCTCATGGGCCTCCTTCAGCCGGCCCATCATGCCGGTCAGGATGTTCAGACCGGCGTCGATGGTGCGGCCAAAGCGCAGCTCCTCGGTGCCGATGACCTTCTTGATATAAGACTCATGCTCGCGCAGCTCGGGGTAACCGGCTCGCTGGACTCGATGACCGTTTCGACCAGCTCGGTCAGGAACGGGCGGTTGATGCCCAGCATACGGCCATGGCGGGCGGCGCGGCGCAGCAGACGGCGCATGACGTAGCCGCGGCCCTCGTTGGACGGCAGGATGCCGTCGGAGGCCATAAAGACGGTGGCACGGATGTGGTCGTAATCACGCGGATGGAGATGTCATCCTTCTCGTTCTCGCCGTACTTCTTGCCC
>ENA-OQCF01000263-OQCF01000263.1-human-gut-metagenome-genome-assembly--contig:-NODE-263-length-20155-cov-2.225285_pt1 | contig 20155 bp, 18 predicted proteins | sample MGYA00242756_ERZ504573 | MGnify/ENA primary metagenome ERZ504573 (study PRJEB26092, sample SAMD00036240) | human gut metagenome | host: Homo sapiens | study: EMG produced TPA metagenomics assembly of... | reverse complement strand
CTTTATGGGGTAAGGGGATGGTATGCGCATTGAAACGGACGCGAGGACTTAATGGTTATCTTACGAATCAAAAGTCCATTTCTCTTTATGTAGGTAGCACTTCGGGAATGGAGTTGCGGATTTAAGGATTAACAATTTATTAATGCTAAAAGTTTTCTTATGATAAAGAAAAATCAGCATGTTGTCCCCGTTGGTACTAAATGGGGAGTGAAAGGGGAGGGTAATTCTCGATATACAAAGGTTACCGATACTCAGAGAGAAGCTATGGTTGTAGCCCGTACGATTGCACGGAATATGCAATCAGAGTTAGTAATTCATGGAAAAGATGGTCGTATTCGCCAAAAGGATTCTTATGGCAATGATCCGTTTCCACCAAGAGGGTAAATATATGAAATTAGTAGTATTTAATGTCGGAAGCGCACTTTGTGTTTATGCGGAACATCAAACAACTCGAATAGTATTTGATATTGGGAAAGGAAATAACTTTTCACCAGTTAATGATTTTCTTTTACCTTTATATGAAAAAAGAGGAGAGCATAGATTGAAAAATAGAAATAATAGATATGGTATTAGTCAATTAATTGTTAGTCATCCACACAAAGATCATATTTCTGATATACAGGAATTTGATAAAAATTTTTATGCACATTTGTTGACAACGCCCAATTCTAAATCACCGAATGGAAATCCTCAAAATATTAATTGGAGAAAAATTACAACTCCTGACGATCCTGATGTGAAATATTTAAAACGAATGAAGATAGGAAGAAATTTACCGTTAAGAAGTTTGATAGTGAACATCTTAAAATAGGTTATTTATGGCCATTAGATGTTGAAAACAACTCAGAACTTCTCAATGAGAGTTATACAAATAACGTAAGTATAGTATCCTTCTTGTCATTCGGGAATTATCGTGTTTTCTTACCTGGAGATTTGCAGAAGTTGGCAATGGGTGAATTTCTTAATAAAAAAACATCCATAAGAAATTCTTATGCAGAATCCATTAGAACAGAGTTAGCAAATGGAGTAGATTTTCTTATTTGCCCTCATCATGGTTTGAAATCATCCTTTTCTGTTGATTTGTTTTCATCGATGAAGGATGGAAAAACAAATAAATTGAATATCATCCCCGAAAAGTCTCTGTCAAGCGATGATGTAAGAACAGTTGATAGTCGCTATAGTACTTCTGAATATTGTAAAGGTAACAATAATCTATCTACTAAAGATAAACCTGTTTATCAAAGAAAGACTAGTAATGGTCATATTTACATAAACGAGAATGGTGATGTTGAGGTGCTAACTGATATAACTGATGTTATAAATCGTTTTTTATCGTAATTTGTAAAGCCGCTCTAAACTATGCAGAGCGGCTTTTATCTATTCGGTCACTAATTTGTCGAATTTTCTTTTTATAGGAAAAAATACAAATGAAAAAAGCTATGACATAAAACAAACATTCTGCAACTATCATAGATATATATATTGAAACGTATTTATCATATAAGAGACATATGAAAAACACGAATATGGCCATAGCAATATTTCTACAAACATTAGCTTCCTCCAAAAGAATAGGTATTTTTGCATCTTTAAATGATGCTTCCAAATATTCATTTTTATTTCTCCATTTTAAGAACTTCTTATTATTCCAATGAAGCCGAATAAGAAGTGGTTCCAAAAAAAGAGATGCTAATTTGGCAATAAATAATCCCATCACATAGCACACAATGAGAGTCTTTAAAATACTCTCGTCCACATATCCAAGTTGGGTATAATGGCATAATAACATATTGTATACAAAACCTACAAGAAGATAATTGTATAAATTATAAGACGATATTTTAGACAATAGTTCGCTCATTTTATTAACGTTTTTATTCCTCCTCCAACTTCAACCCCAATTGTTGCAGATTCCTTCACTACTTTATAAATCTGTGCAGATTCATCGAGCGGTTTGGATGAAGTTGATTTTGCTTTAAATGAAACTTCTATTTCCAAATTATTTTGGCTTAATGGAACAACAAAACTAGAGAATAGCTGCGTCCATTGCTCAACAGGTACTTTACCGGAAACTTTGATAGATTTGAACTTGCGAACAATAGGAACTGGCGTCTCGCCTGATTGTCCTTCCGCAGTATCAGTTGCGGGTATTTCACTACCCGTAGAAGTGTCAGCCTCAGTGTTAGATAATTCTTCATGCTTAGGCATAACGGATTTATCCACCAACCAATATTGACGGTCTTCAATATTCAATCCAAAGACATCTTCACGATGATAGATGCGTGAATAGTTTCCTTCTTCACCGAATGCTACGTTGAATTCCCCATTGTAACAATACTTTTGAATCGTGTTGACAACAGCATCACGACTTGTTATCATTGGTTTATCATCGTATTGCAGGAATGCTTCGTACAATGCTGTTACATTGATTGGGCTGTCGATAGTCGGATACAGACGATTCGTTTTCAGTGTTCCTATACCTATAGAACGTATCAGCCATTCTTCTTCAATAATGGCATCCAGCAATTTTTCAGTGATTTGCGTTTGCATATCGCGAGCAAAGTCACGCAATTCAACAGCTTCCAATCCGTCTGTCACTGAGTAGCGCATGGCTATGTTATAGACAGAGATGAGCTGTGCATTGGCTTGTGCATTGGCTTCGTTCTTCTTATCTGCAATGTCCCGTTTCTGATCTGTATCCAACTGACCACTGTATTCGTGTTGCACCCGTTCACAAGCCAAATACTCTGTCAGCTTGGATTGCAACAATCCAAGTTGGCTTTCCGAACAAGTCAAATAGAAAATGGTGTTGCGGAAAATACGTTGACTTGTACCTTTCTTCGTAGCTATCTGCTCTACATGGTTTTCAACCTTCTTGCTGATGGAAGTCGCTTGTGTGGCATAGTCAGGACTCAATATGACCAATGTCAACGTCTTCTGTTCAGGAACATCACTGGACGGATTTATCAATACTCGAAGTTGACTGTTTCCATTGATTTGGCTATTCAAGCGTTTCAGTATTTCGGCCTTTACATCGTTGGCAGAAACTTCTGACTTGGCACTATTAATTAATATATTAATGTTAGGCTTGGCTTGGAACCAATAGCTCTTAGTGCCAACGTTTGTGGCATATAAATAATAAGCGACTCGCTCCAATTTGTTGAGTGCATTATTAATTTCACTATGCTGGAATGCTGATGGACGAAGCATACAAAGTTTTAATTGTTCGATGCTTAATCCTTTGCTTTGTGAGCCACCGATGCTGCCCATTAATAGTGTTGTTGCGATACCTTGTGCTAAATTGTATTTGAAAGTATTGCTTTGTGGATCTTCATTGTCAATTTTATACGCATTGCTTGATGTTCCGATGATATCAGCATGCATCACCGTTTCCCACTGGCTTCCCATCAAGCTGGTAATTGTACTCGTCAATGTAGGCAGATTGGTCAAGTTGACATCAGAAGTATGTATCAATGCTTGTGAACCACTCAATGAACCTCTGCGATTCCAAAGGTCTTTGATGATAGACGCCAACAAGCGCAACACACCACGAGTTCGTTGGAAGCGCGAGTCGTTACCCCATTTCAAGCGGAACATATCTATCAGTTCGGGATGGAACGGGTATGCCTTGCGCATTTTGTTGATGTAATCCGTGCGGTCTGCTTCGACTGGTAAGTCCGAACGTCTGTTATGATACGTATTCTTATATCGTGTCAATACCTGTTCTATCACCTCTGGATTACCAACGTTTTCAAATAGGCGACGGCGAACCACTTCAAAGATTTCTTCGTCATCTACAGGTTTTATACCAGTACCCACACGTACAATGCGGTTTTCAAGGGACGAAAGAATTTGTTGTCCGATTTCTGATGATGCCACTTCAGTTGCACTGGCTGGCAGGGTTGCTATTAATACACATTTGGGAACTGCTGCAACCGATTCGGTCAATGTCTGCAAGAAACTTACAGTCTGTGTATAAAGTGTTCCTTTGCCCACAATCGTTCCATTGGCTTTGTTGCAATAGTCGGCCAGCTCATCCACCAATATCAGCGAAGGAGTATGCTGTTCTAGGATAGGTTTGAAAATGGAAGATGTCGGAGCCGTCCTGCTTTCATCATTGGCACGTACCTTATTATATCCTTCCACTCCTCCCAACTGATAGGCGAGTTCTCCCCATAGGGTATAGATGGTGATACCTTCGTTGGTAGTGCGCCCTTGTACTACGTCGGTTGTATTGTTCGTGAATACAGCAACCTTGGCGTTATCAAAATTGGGAACTACACCCTCTTGCAACAAATTGGCAGTATAGGCCGAATTCAGCAATGAACGTCCTGCATTGGCTATATGAAAGAGTGAAATCAAGGTATGTGTCTTACCACCACCAAAACCCGTTTGGAGTGATACAACCCGGTTTTCACTTTCTTCACCATTCAAAGCGCGAATAACCCGGTTTGCAATATCGCGAAGTCCGGCTGTAACGTAAGTCTTTTCAAAGAACATCGTAGGATTGCTATAGACTTCCTGACCGATTCCCAAGGCCACTTCGCTCAGGTTTGCTGCAAATACCGATTCATCCAAAGCACTGTTACGAATATCATAGTGAGGATATACGTTGGTAAACCAGGCTGGGATAGGTGCATCCTCACGCAATGCATTTACCTGTATGTTGGTGACAGGTTGAGGTATAGTCGCGGTTGGTTGGACTATCGTTTGTGTCTGTCCCTTGATGTTATCTATCTCCGTCACCAGTTCGTCCATCTTCATTAACTTGGCGGCTTGTTTGATGTAGAGATAGGCACCTTCTATCTCTTCGTTGTCCAAGGCTTGGTAATGGTTACACTTGTTACGGATGTCCTTTAGTTCTTGCAAATAGCTGATGAACTTGTTGGCTTTGTCGAGATTTTCAAATTCCAATCCTAATTCCCGTTTGAATCCAATGGCGAAATCCGGCAAGTTGTTGTAGTCAATGAAATACATGCACGATTGGTTTTCGCCTTGTGCTCTCATGGCTTGGTTCCAAGTAGTTTGTCTTGCCGGTTTTAATCTGGCAAAAAACAATCCTTCCCATGGTTCATTAGGGAAATGTTGCTGTAAGAAACTTACCACAAATGGACGCATGGCATCCAAAAATATGCCTAATGCTTTATGTATCTTGTCATTCATAACTTTCAGGTATTAACGGGTTATTCAAATAATGTTCCTTGGGTATAGGTTATTTCGTCACTACAATGCTGTATCAAGTCGGCAGAGTTGGAAATCAATCCTTGTACTTGTGTCAAATCATCACCTTCGGGAAGCAGTTCTTTCAATGATGCCAATACTCGCCAGAAAGGACTGCTTGCTTCGCTGCCAACTATCTTGATGTGTCGTAATATTTTGCCTCGGTCACCACTATGCCAATTGTCCATAGCCCGGTGTACTTGGTCAATCAATGGGTCGCTGGCTTCTATACCGAGTTTGTCTTTCACTACACGCTCTTTGTAGGTTGCTAAATGTTGCTTGTTGCCTGTACGGATAAGTAGATGCTTGTCAAAGATGTCGCTGATATTTACGCTCATTCCCACACGAGCAAATTTGGCGGCATCGTCAAAATCTGTATCGCCCATGCCATTCATCTGTAGCCAACCGATGTAGAAACGGGTGTATTCATCCAAACCTTCGAAACCTCGCAAAAGAGCATTGAAAGCGGATAATTTAGCAAGTTCTAATAACTCACCCACTGTAACTTCACTGCCGTCAGCTTTTTCTACTGTTTCATATTTACCAAATTCGCTTACAGCTTGACCAAAGCAAGCGGTAAGCAAGTCTGCACCACGGAAACCAAGTTCATAAAGTGCATTTACTTCTTCGGTAACTTTGGCTTCAATAGCTTTTTTTACTCGTTTAAAACTTTCAAAGCCATTGCGTTCAGAAGGACGACATGAAACCGTGACAGAACTTTCCAGATAAGCCATTTGCGATTTTAATGCTCCTGTCATTTCTGTGTCCATAGGCCAACTTCCCGTTATATTCATCTGAGAACCAATGATGGAATTACATAAAGTTGTCCATGCTTCCGTACTTTGATGAGCAAACATAATGCTCACAATATCATTCGTTTGATATTCTATAGTTCTAAATATATCCGTCAGTTTCCTTTCAAAATGTTCTTTTGCCTTGTCAATGCTATTACCGTGATGATGCTTTAAGGCCGTACATTCATCGGTTTTGGGAGTCTGAGGAGTTGCAAAATTTAAAGGATACAAAGTTCCTAATGTTCTTTTAAGCCATACATAGAAAAATTCTGATATATCAGCGTATGCTATCGCATCGTAATAAGGCGGATCAGTTACGACTGCATTTAATGATTTTTTCTCAAATTGTGATTTCTCTCCACTAGATGCATTTTTCAAAATAGCGGCAAAAGGATAATCACACTCAGATTCAATATAACGTGTTAACCATTCTAATTGATTCAATGCACTTCCAGAACTAGAACAAAAAGGATTTGATTCTGGATAATCAAAAACCATTGGAATAGCTTGTCTTCCCATTGGACGTTCTAATTTTTCACCTCCTATATGCCACACACCAAAAGATGTGTTGGCTATAGCTATTCTATCTACAAGAATTGCTAATAGAGTGGCTAAAGCTTTATCGTAAGATGTGTTTCTCTGTATGGATAATAGTTTTATTTGACGAACTAAATTTGTTCAAGAAAAATATTTGTCTTTCAGAAAACATTTCACCATACAATTCAATTTCCCCAACCAGGAGTATTAAAGTTTCGATTATTACCAACCTCCATACGTTCTGTTGGCCGTTCTTGGTTCTTAGGAACGTACTCTAGAGATTCAAATTCCGCTCTGTTAGGCAAACGATAATCTTTTCCTATTGGTGATTCAGTTATAACGGCAAGAAGTCTTTCACGTGTCTTTTTTGCCTTGAACTGTTCTTTCAATTGTTCCGTTGTAGTAACACTTCCACAGCAAGGACAAGTTAAAACACAACGATTATTCCATCCAGGTAAATTTTTCTCATCATATTTCCCATGCTTTATTTCAAATTGAATGTCCGTTCCATTGATAATAGGATTCAGATATACCTTTTTTTGACTTGGTATTGGCCAAATAGAATTGTTTCAAAAGAGGCACCTCTGCCCTACAAGATGGATTGGAGCAAGTAGCAGTACGTGCCCAATAATAAGCGACAGGTTTATTACCCTTTTCATCTGCAGGATAAAGATGACCTACTTCAGCCTCTGTCGTAGCCAATAATTTCTTGGCATAAAATTCCACATCAAACGAAAGGCGGTTTGGTATTTCCACATTACCTGTAGGCATAACGCCAAACTTCTCTGTATAAAGCTTTACTCCTTCCTTACCGTAAAGAGCCATAAACTCTTCGTGGGTATAAGTGATGGGCTTGCCATACTTTTGCGGGAATTCTACAGAACCTTTCTCTATGATATGTGCCACCGGATTAATGTCGTTACCATACGAACAACATCCCAGTCGGGCTGCTTCCAATGGGATGGCACCACCGCCAGCAAAGGGGTCGAATACGCTTGGCATCCGATTTTGGAAACTCTCTATAGCGGCTTGCAAGGCCGTTTCTTTAACTTCTACATCTGCCGAAGCAAGATGACGGTTAGGGGTGTTATACAAATTATTTTCAGCTTCTTTGATAGCATTGAAAGCCAAATCAAACTCTGTGGCCAGTTCTTTGTAAGATGCCTCCGGATGACGCTCGGCATTATAAGCCACCCATATCAGCAAACGGGCCAAGCGAAGCACAACTGGGTCGTTCTTGCTTTCCCATTTGATCAAACAGCCTTCTTGTATTTGGTCTTTGGATGGTGTTGATTTTCCAGCCAACATATTCAGTTGACACTGGTGTGAGAACTTACCAATAAACATCAATAGACGGTTGCGAAGTGTATCCGGCATCGGGTCATAGATGGCAGTATAAGGAATATCAGGATAAGGTGCATAGAGCAAATTGTTTGCCAACATATCTTGTACGGCATCACAAAAAGCTTTCGGACAGTTGGCGTCCAAAGGGTCGGGTACCAAGCTGGCAAATATGACCGCACGACATACAGGCAGTGGACGGCGTGCCCACCACAGGTGCAAAGTTGATATATGTCCGTGACGGATAGATTTGTCTCGCACGCTCTCTGCCGAGATTTCCTTAATCGGCAAGGCAACTTCTATGAGTTTTTTGGCTTTTGTCATAGTATGATGTTTTTCTTTTATTCCTTTATGTATTTTTGTTGCCACTCTTCCAATGGCAAGTAATATTGAACTCCCTTCGACATCTTTTCAAACGATAGACGTTCGGCCGGGTTCTGTATGCGATATAGTGTAGGAGTGGTTTTGCAATTCACGACAATGTAGAGCCATGCTTTGTTTCCCAATTTGAGCCAAACGGTTCCATTCATTTTCAGAAAGTATGACACCATCGGTAGTTGCACGACCTTTCACCTCGATGTAGCGTTTCATTTCGTAAGCATCGATGCTCTTGATGTCGTAGCCCAAATTCTGTTCCGACACATCTTCGGGAGTACGTCCTTGACTCGTTTCATATTCCATCGCAAATTGCATGGCAATAGCTTCTACCTCTTCATCACGCTTCATGTGGAAATGTTGTTCGTATTCCACTTGCGAAAGCGGCACCACGTAGGCACATCCAATAATTTCAGGTTCTTTGGGTGATACCTCGGTCATCTGACCCATTTCCGCAATACGCTCTTCCCGTTTGTGCATCAACTCCTTTTTCCGCTCAATCTTATGCTGTAACTTTTCTTGCAACTTCATATCCCCCATGAATGCCTTCATCTGCATTTCATTGATGGCAATATCCAAGTCCATGATGATTTGACTGAAAGCCGTTCGGAGGTATTCCTGACGTTTGGCTGAGTCTTCCCCAACCTTCACTTTCGTTTCTTCAAACAAAGGTAAGGTAATATTCTCGAACGCCCAACTCATCACTTCATGACTTTGTACTGTTTCGGGTGGCAATATCTCCTTGGCAAATTGCGATGGAGCATGCAAATCGAGGAACTTGGCCGGAGAAGTGCTATGGTAAGAACCGTCAGTCGTCTGATAAATGAAGCTTAACAGTTCGTTGGCAATACTGTCGTCTCCCTTGTTGGGACGATTGTCTGTAATCTGGTTCTTGACAAAGAAGGCAAAATACTCTTCGGTGTCTTCCGGTGACACCAATATGGTACCTTTCAGCATCTCTTCCTTGAATTCCTTACGCACACAATCCACCAAAGCATCAAATAGAGCATTACCTGGATTGATGTAATGTACTTTGCCCAAGATGGCAGCCGTATTCTGATAGTCAAGGAATATCTGTTTGTCGAAACAGAATAGCAGCTGGCTGAGATTATCGGCCAATATATTGTAACTTTCCTTCAACTGTTTGCTCAAGATGTCAGGAATGGATGTTATCTTGTAGATTCCTTTTTGCACAGCTTCGTATTGACCACCTAAATAGCAGAATGCCCGTTCAAAGAACAATTGGATGTAGATAGGTTGCAACCGTTTTTCATCAGAATCCTCTTTCAGTATGCGGGCATCCTTGTAATCGACTTCACTATGTGCTATGGCATTCTGTTGCTCTTCGATGCGATTCTTGAACTCAGATTCCAATTGTTGATTGTTCTGATTCAGGAATAGGTCGAGGTCGGACTCCTTACCATCGAATACAGAAGAAATGATAGCTTCAAGGCTTACATCTTTCAATACATCTTGAATCACATCATACACACGGTCATCTCCCATACTCTCACGGATAACATCCAAGCTTGGTAAGCAACTTGGAGAGCACTTGACCTTCGCGTGTATTGTCTGCAACCATATTGAATACAAGCACATCCTCCTTTTGTCCATAACGATGGATACGTCCCATACGCTGCTCCAAACGGTTGGGATTCCATGGTATATCCCAGTTGATAAGCAATCGACAGAATTGCAAGTTGATACCTTCGCCGGCAGCATCGGTTGCAATCAATATCTGAGTATCGGGTGCCATGAACTGCCATTGTGCGGCACGGCGGTCATCGACCGACAAACCTCCATGAATGACTGCCACCTTGTAGCCGTTATTGGTGAGGCGTTCTTGCAAATAGAGTAGCGTATCTTTATGCTCTGTAAAGATAACGAGTTTCTGTCCGTCAATGACACCTTGACTTTTCAGCAACTCTTTGAGTTGAATATATTTCTTTTCTTCTTGATTCTGATTGTAAAGTTGGTTGGCAATATCATACAGACGTTTAACCTCTTGGGCTTCATTGGCTATCTCAATCAAACTCTTTGATGTCGTAAAGAGTTTGAACTTCTTCGGATCAGAAAGAATGTTGTCAAGTGCATCCTTTTCATCATCTTCCAAGTCATCGTACTGGTCCATGTTATCCACATCCACCAATTCCAACTTCTGACGCTGCTTCCAAATGTTCGGATTCTTGTTGACTTCATCCACAATACCCTGCAACGCATTCCAACGTTTGAAAAGTGTGTTTTTGATGGCAAAGATGGAACTGACCAAACGGCGTTGCATCACGGCCAAGGCCAAAGTTACATGAATATTCTTTTCCTCGGTGGCTTCTTCCTTGCGTTGTGTCAAGTAATTGGTCACTTGGTCATACAGGTATTTCTCTTCGGGAGTCAGTTGGTAAGAAATGGTTTTGGTAAAACGATTCTTATAAAGCGGATTACCATTCCAGTCTTTCATATCCTCCTTCAAACGACGAATGAAGAACTTGTTCAGTCCATCCTTGCTAAGTTCCTTTACACGTTCTGTTGCCACATCGTCTGTAGCAAATATATCTTCATCCAATAACTGAAGTAACTTTTTGAACGTATCGGTACGTCCTCGGTGTGGAGTAGCAGTCAGCAACAACATGTGCTCGCATTGTTGAGAAAGTACGTAAGCAGCTTCGTAGCGTTTGGATTTATAGGTTTTCTGTCCATATTCGTAAGCCGACAATTTGTGCGACTCATCAAAGATAACCATATCCCAACTGGTATTGCTTACTACAGAAAGTACATCCTCCCGACTGATAAAGTCGATAGAAGTAACGATTTTGTTGGCTGTACGGAAAATATTAGGATCAGCAGTAAACAGACTGCGATTGACAAGTGTGAAAGGTATATTGAACTTGACACCCATTTCGTCTTCCTGCCATTGTTTGGTCAAGCCACCAGGAGTAATAATCAGAATACGTTCAACAATACCACGCATGATAAGTTCCTTCAAAAGAAGGCCTGTCATAATCGTTTTTCCTGCACCGGTATCGTCAGCCAACAGGAAACGAATCTTAGGCTGGGGTAACAAGAACTTGTAAACAGCTTCCACCTGATGGGGAAGAGGGTCAACCACACTACAGTTGATGGCAAACAACGGGTCGAACTGATATGCTGAATGTATACGCTCGGCCTCAGCAAACATCACAAATTTTTCAGGATTACCCTTAAAGTTAAATTCCCCTTCGGATGTCAATACTTCCAAATACTCGAACTGCTCTTTGGTAATCACTTTGGTACTAGTCTTGTTGGTAGTAACACCCGTGTATTTGATAGAATACATGTTTCCCAGTGCCTGTACTTTAATGACAGTTACAGGCTCAGTTGGTATCAGATTCTTAATGATTTGGTTGACTTCTATCATAATTATTTCTTCAATTCAATATTATCAACCAATAAATCCTTCGCTTCAACCCCTAAAAGGGAAGCAATCTCATACAATAATTCAATACTTGGCTGTCTGCGATTACAGACATAGGCATTGGTCTGGCTAAAACTTTTGCCTATCTTTTCTGCCAGCCAAGTTTGTTTAATGCCTTTTTCTTCAAGTACTTCTTTTATCCGATTCATATTTATTACTTATTTGTGAATGCAAAAATATGAAAAATAATGCGATAAAAAGAAGAAATGAGAGAATTATGTTATATTTGAAGTATCATTTTATTGAATATCTATGTTTATATCCTTCTCATACTTCCCCCTCAACGACTTCTCTCGAATAACCACAACATGCATGTTGGCTCTTAGACGGTCAAAGGTGCGAAGTCCGTATTTGGTTTTGATTTCTTCCAAAGTCAGGTTGGTATTGGTAACAAGTAGAGTCCCGTGTTTCTCTATGCCATCGACAATTTCGGAAAAAACGATGTGAGAATTTCCATAATCGTAGAATGTTCCTTCAATACCGAAATCGTCTATGGCAATGAATCGTTGACGCAAAGAACTACGATATGTCGCTTCGTTGCAAAGTTCTGTTGCTTGGTATCGTGAAAAGACTTTGTGTAATGCCATTCGGAATATTAAAGGGATAACTTTCATACAGATTTCGGATTTCCCGACTCCTGGTGGACCAATCAGCAATAGACCTTTTCCTTGATTGTCAGTTAGCCAATTTACTATTTGGTCATAATCAGCAAGCCATTCCACTTTGTGGTGCATGACTTCTTCAAGTCCAGCAATTAAAGCTTCTTTGGCATTAGGGATTCCAAAACGAAAAGGTATTGATGCATAGTCATCATCATTCTTCCGTGCCTCTGAAATAGCATGTTGAAAATCTTCTCTTGTCAATCTCATCATTGCCATTGTTCGATAGGTTTGTATTTATCTAATGAATTCATCTGCAAGTATAAGTCCCTGTTGCGACGTGTTTTTACGCAGCGACATAGACGGCTTACAGTTTCCTTGTTTGCATACCCAATTAACGAAATGCCGTTTGGTGTCTTCCTCTGTTTTTCGATTGACACCACTTGCGTGAAGATAACGAAAGAATTGTGCCAACAAGGTTGCCATATCGGTTGATGATGCAACCATATTTTTACCAGACAAGTATTCTTTTACTTTTCCCTTCCATTCCATATCAAGCGAAAGCACTTCTTCCAATTCTTCAATAGAAAGCATAGAATGTTCTTCGTGTGTGCGTTGACTTATAACTTCTTTGTCTATATCTACTTCTTTATTATTGAGGGTCAAGTCTTCCGTCAAGTGTACAGACAAGTCCTCCGTCAATTCAAGTAGCAAATATTTGGACGGTTGAAAGCGAGTTGTTCCATTGGTAAAACTTATCAGTTTCTTTTCGCCAATCGTTCTCTGGCTGTTACCAATGTTTGTTTCGACATCCGAAGTCGGTTGCAAACATGAAAGGTAGGGCAAGAAAAAGGCATTTTCCAATGAAACTTGTTGCACTCGTTGACAAGAAAGGCATAAAGAGCGACTTCGCTTGCAGCAAAGGATTCGTAGGCCGCCAGTCGCCAAAATTGGTTCATGTAGTCAATATACGTCATAAGCAGACCCTCTTTTATGCAAACTTTGTCAACAGTTCACGGTCAAGAATTGTATCGTCAATCTCCATCCGACTAAAGTACAACCGACTGGCACTTCTATGAAATGGAAGCTGTCCCCGTTGACATCGCTTGCGCACGGCATCTGTAGATATGCAAGATAATCGGCAACCTGTTTTATATTCATCACGTAATCTGCCTTCCGTTGTAAAAGGATGGCAGCATCATCTACAATGCGAGAGAAATTCTCTCCATTCGCTTCTTTTTGTTTCTTCGTCAATGTCTTCATACGCTTAATTTTTGAAATTTTGTGTTGCGAAGTTACAGACGAAGACACAAATGGAACGAAAGATACAAAAGAAAATCAGTCAGAATTTAGGTTTTATTGTGTTTGGGCGAAAAATCATACTCTTATTTCATACTCGTAAAACAATGAACCAACCCCAAACAGCCGTTTGAGATTGGTTCGATTATTACTTTTAATATGCAATTCAATTATTGCAAGGGTCTCTATAAAAATAGGTTTCCCCATTTTGATTTTCGACAATTTTAGAATAAGAGTATTTATCTATCATAATCGTATAACAACTATGAAGACTCAAAACTGCATCGTTTAATGAAGGGAAGTCTTCCAAATCAATAATATTTAAACCGACTTCTTTACAATCATCTTTTGATAATCGTCTTGCATGAGAGCAGGTCGTTTTTATGATTTAAAAACTTGTCTCTAATTTTTTCTATATCTATATTTGGATATACCTTGGGAATCCATTTATCCATTAATTCATTAGACCACCTAATCGCATTTTCACATTCATGAATAATCGTAGCACCTGGATATTTTGCAATGAGAGTTTGCCACAAACCTATGGTATTTGGATTTTCTGCAATTTCTTCTTTTGCTTTTTCAAACTCATCAATAATGGCTTGGCATGCGACACCGTTATATTGAGGATCAACAGGCCCCAAGCAAGATTGTTCTCCCATTAGTATTGCTTTAGAAAATAATGCAATCATAGTTCCTGCAGACATTGCAATTTGTGGAATAATAATCACGAATATCTCCATTAAAAATTTTATGTAGATAATTAATTAAATTTTCCATTACAGCCAAATCACCTCCGGGTGTATGTATTATTATGTCTAAACCCATACCTTTGTCTAATGAATGAGTTATAGACATAAAAGCATTTTTATCCAATTCATCAATCATGGTATGAACTGTAGGTTGTTTCAGCCACCCAGAATAATAAGAAATCACATTACGGCCAGTCTCACGATGAATAATCTCGAAATACTCTTTACGCATTCTATCAAGGGCATTTACTTGGTTTGAGGCTTCAACCTCTGTTAAGATTTTGTTCCAGTTTGGCATATCTATTCTTTTTAAAAGTTAATATTATATCTGGTTAACAGAATAATTACTAAAATGTTCATCAAATAAAACATTTATTGCATTTGTAGATGTTTTATTCCATTTGTTGCTCATGAGTAGAATTTATTTTGTACCTTTGCATTGTGGTTAGGAATAACATCGAAACCACATGCGAGTTAATTAATGTGTTACACTTTTTTGTGTTACATCCTAATAATGAACCCTTTTATGACAGGGCATAGGGCCTTGGAAAAGAAACAGATAACGCAAGGAAATAACCGAAAGGTACAAAATCCAAGCGGATCACCAAAGAATCAGAGAGTTACACCAAAGTAACTCTCTTTTTTTATGCCTTAAACGCGCCGGTTTACATGGTTCAGTTAAACCGAGAGTTAAACCAAGAATGGATTTTCCGGATCAGTTTTCCAAAATATTCTTGCGTATCAGCCTTTCCCTTCAGCTCCCACTAGAAAGTTCGAAGCATTTTATGCCCTCATGCCCTCACTGCAAACATAACAAGCTAACTATAAACCATTTATACGCCAATGGTAAAAAATATTGCTCTCACTCATACCCTCATGCCCTCACTACATTTTCAAGGAAAAATTTCACATAGCATACTGTTTATCAATCATATACTCTATTTTTTATAAACTATTCCAGCTTGACACAAAGTAGAGCATTCCAAGGCTTTTTCTTAAAAAAAGCACCATAAAAGATTTGTACCTCCAAGGAATGACGGCTTACGATGCATCGGCAGAGATAAAAAACACCCCTGCCCTGATGTGGATTTTCATTTCTGAACGTATGGAAGTTCATATACATACATATAAGAATGAATATAATATATGTATAACCCTGTACATACACCGGATTCATCACTAAAAAATTTTACCTGTATCCCCAAACCTTTCCCGCCGTATGATTAAGGGTTTTCTTCCCGTCTGTTTTATCTCCGCAAGCCTTTGGAGTTATCTCCATAAGCTTTGGAGTTATCTCCCAAGGCTATGGAGTTAACTCCAAAGGCTATGGAGATAGAATACATCCGCATAAAAAGGGTTAATCTGGAGATAGAAAAGGCTTAGGCAACAGGGCTGGATGCGATATGCATTCTTTTAATCCCGCCGACGGATTATTATTTTTCCGTATCTCCTCCTCTTGAATGTCACAACAGCAGAAAAACCGGACCGACAAACTTCTTTCACACACACTACAGATGTTTATACCGAGCCTGAAAAAAGATATGAATGGAACAATAAAAACAACCTTCATTAAATTTCTACCACCTCAATTTACCAACTGTTCAAACAAATGGCCACACTGTTCTATTTCTCCCTTTTAAACATAAATAATACCGATGGCTTGTTCATTCCTAAAATAATAAATACCTTTGCAGCCTTAATAAAAAAAGCAATGAAGTTTGATATAAAAAAAACATATTTATTTAATACTTTTATTCATCTTATCTTTCACTGTAGAGACAGCTCAGTCACAAGAAGTTACCAACATCCATATAGCAGCGACAGATACGGTGCCAACCTATACCAGCGACTCTGCCGTTATCAATTTCTTAAAGGATGCCGGCATTCCTATCACCCAAAACAGCAAACTGAAATTATTAAAAAGCGGTCGGGCCAAATTCATCGATCTCTTTGAAGAAATACGGCATGCCAAACATCATATCCACTTAGAATACTTCAATTTTCGTAACGATTCCATAGCGAACGCACTATTTGATTTATTGGGAGAAAAAGTGAAAGAAGGAGTGGAAGTCAGAGCTTTGTTTGATGCCTTCGGCAATTTGTCAAACAACAAGCCATTGAAAAAGAAACACATACAAGCAATCCGTGACAAAGGAATCGAAATTGTCAAGTTCGACCCTTTCAAATTCCCCTATATCAATCATGCCCTGCACAGAGACCATCGCAAGATTGTAGTCATAGACGGAAAAATAGGATATACCGGTGGCATGAACATAGCCAATTACTATATAAAGGGTCTGCCGGAAATAGGCGACTGGCGCGACATGCATATCCGTATAGAGGGAAATGCCGTAAACGAATTGCAGGACATCTTCCTGGCCATGTGGAACAAAAGCACTAAACAACACGTAAGCGGAAGCCAATACTATCCCCTACGAAACGATTCTACTTTCAAGGGAAATAAGAATGTAGCCATTGTAGACCGCATTCCGAAAAAAGAGCCCAGACTGATGAGGCAGACTTATATCAAGTCCATTGATGCCGCACAGGATAAAATACAAATAGTGAATCCCTATTTCACTCCCATTCCAAGCATTAAAAAAGCCATAAAACGTGCGTTGAAGCGAGGCGTTGAAGTAGAAATCATGATACCGGGCAAATCGGATATTCCTTTTACCCCCGATGCCGCGTTCTATACAGCAAACAAGCTGCGTAAGAAAGGAGCAAAGATTTATGTGTACAATGGCGGGTTCACCACTCTAAGATCATGATGGTGGACAGCCTGTTCTGCACTGTGGGAAGTACGAATCTGAACAGCCGCAGCCTACGCTATGACTATGAGTCAACGCCTTCATTTTTGACAAAGAAACCACACATGAACTGAACACCATGTTCGAGCATGACAAGCTGGACAGTACCCTGTTTACCAAGGAAGAATATAAAAAACGCTCCGGATGGAAACGCTTCGTCGGTTGGTTCGCCAATCTGTTCACTCCGTTCCTATAGACCTCTGCCACTTCCCCAAACAAAGGTTTACAGATTGTTTCATCTCCTGCAAGGACGGGGCTTATCCCATCCGCAAGTATTCTCCATGCAGTAAAGCTTGACAGGTCATCATCAAAGAGAGCAATGCCTGTAAGCAGGAGAAATGTTACTCCACCATCACGGACGGTATCCCTGACAAGTGTGGAAAACCACGGCTTAGCTGCAAGGAAACGCTTTTCTCTCCGTATGTTTCACTTTATTATAGAATAAAGATAAAATAAATCGCTTTTTCATCCCCATAAACTACGATATTTTTCTTATTTTTGCCCAAATATGTAATTCCGCCCGAGAAGGCATAAGAGAACGAGACAGAACGATGAGAGTAGTTGATTTAATAAAAAGCACGGACAATACGGCTTTTTTCTTTTGAAATTCTCCCTCCGCTGAAAGGAACGGGTATTGAAAAACTGTATAAAACGGTTGATACGCTACGCGAATTCGACCCTAAATATATCAATATTACAACCCACCGCAGCGAATATGTGTACAAGGAGCTGGGAAACGGGCTGTACCAACGTACACGCCAGCGCCGCCGTCCCGGAACAGTTGCTGTTGCCGCCGCTTTGCAGAACAAATACAATATAACGACAGTGCCACATATCCTGTGCAGCGGTTTTTCCCGCGAAGATACAGAATATGTATTGTTAGATCTACAATTCCTGGGCATCACCGACTTGTTGGTACTGCGTGGTGACAAGGCAAAGCACGAATCAGCTTTCGTACCCGAAAACAACGGTTACAACCACGCCATAGAACTGGAAGAGCAGATCAATGATTTCAATAAAGGCGTATTTGTAGACGGTTCCCCCATCAAGGTAACAGGAACTCCGTTCAGTTATGGAGTAGCCTGCTATCCTGAAAAACACGAGGAATCACCCAATATGGAACAAGATATTTATTGGCTGAAGAAAAAGATTAAAGCAGGAGCTGAATATGCTGTGACACAGATGTTCTATGACAACCGCAAATATTTCGAATTTGTAGAAAGGGTAAGAAAAGAAGGAATCAATGTACCTATTATTCCGGGTATCAAGCCTTTCCGCAAATTATCCCAGCTGAACACGATACCCAAGACGTTCAAGATAGACTTGCCGCAAGAACTGGCAAGCGAAGCGATGAAATGTCAAACAGATGAAGAAGCGGAAAGTCTTGGCATAGAATGGTGCATACACCAGTGCCGTGAATTAATAGCCTGTGGGGTTCCCAGCATTCATTTCTATACCGTAAGTGCCGTGAACAGTGTAAAGGAAGTTGCAAAAGCAATTTATTAAACAGTAAATAAATGACTATAAAAAGCAATGTTATTTAAAGATGTAATAGGACAAGAGGAAGCAAAACAGCGGCTCATAGCCGAGGTAAAAGAAGGAAGAATCCCTCATGCACAACTGATTTGCGGTCCCGAAGGTACAGGAAAGTTGCCTTTGGCAATAGCTTATGCCCGTTACATCTGCTGTGAAAACCGTGGTGAACAAGATGCCTGCGGAATTTGCCCCACTTGTGTGAAATTCAATAAACTGATACATCCCGACCTGCATTTCGTTTTTCCTGTTATCAAGAAAAAAGCCGGAAAGGATACCGTATGCGATGATTTCATAGCAGACTGGCGCAACTTTGTCCTGCAGAACCCATATTTTAATCTGAACCATTGGCTGAAAGAGATGGGAGCAGAAAACCAACAGACACAAATCTTTGTAAAAGAGAGCGATGAGATTGTACGAAAGCTCAGCTTGAAATCCAGTCAAGGCGGTTACAAAATCATGATTATATGGCTTCCCGAAAAGATGAACGTGGAATGCAGCAACAAACTGCTGAAGTTACTGGAAGAGCCTCCTGCCATGACTGTCTTTTTATTAGTATCCGAAGAGCCTGATGCCATTTTGCAAACGATCCAAAGCCGTACCCAACGATTTAACATTCATGGGATCAAAGAACCTGAGATCTCAAAAGTATTGCAAACCAAATACGGACTACAACCGGAAGATGCTGACGATATAGCACACCGCTCAGAAGGCAATTTTCTGAAAGCACTGGAAACCATACATCTGAGCGAGGAAAACAAACTGTTCTTTGAACTCTTTATAAATTTGATGCGCCTTTCCTATCAACGGAAGATACGCGAAATGAGACAATGGAGCGATGCGGTAGCCTCCATGGGGCGTGAACGTCAGAAGAATTTTCTGGCCTACTGCAACGTATGATACGAGAAAACTTCATATACAACTTTCATCAACGTGATTTAGTGTATATGAATCCCGAAGAACAAAATTTTTCCACCCGTTTCGCACCGTTTGTCAACGAGCGGAATGTGATGGGCATAATGGACGAACTTAGTGAAGCACAATTACATATAGGACAGAATGTGAATCCCAAAATGGTGTTCTTTGATTTCTCTTTAAAAATGATTGTGCTATTGAAAAATTAAAAGTTGAGAATTGAGCATTAAAAAATAACAGAACCGCATGGCATTTATTTCTTAGTTCTCAATTTTCAATTCTCAATTAAAACAGAATTATGGACAATGAATTCAAATTAAAGAACGGAAGCGGCTGTTTGTGTTGCAAAGGCTGCGGACGACAGGATAAGCAGCTGAACACCTACGACTGGCTGGCTGATATTCCCGGCAACACCGAGGAACAGGAAATGGTTGAAGTTCAATTCAAGAATACCCGCAAAGGGTATTATAAGAACAGCAAACAAACTGAAGCTGGAAAAAGGGGATATAGTAGCTGTAAGAAGCAAGCCCCG
>ENA-OQCF01000261-OQCF01000261.1-human-gut-metagenome-genome-assembly--contig:-NODE-261-length-20207-cov-4.562301_pt1 | contig 20207 bp, 20 predicted proteins | sample MGYA00242756_ERZ504573 | MGnify/ENA primary metagenome ERZ504573 (study PRJEB26092, sample SAMD00036240) | human gut metagenome | host: Homo sapiens | study: EMG produced TPA metagenomics assembly of... | reverse complement strand
GGATGTAGATTACGAAAGGTTGCGAAACCTTATTGACGGTTCACTAATCTTGATCTCTCTTTCAATTATTTCTCTTATTGCTGAGATTGAGGACGCTTTTGATGTGACAGTTCCTGCAGTGGAAGTTGTTCCTGCAAACTTTAATTCAGTAAAGGCAATGTGGAGTATGATTGAAAGACTCCAAGAGGAGGAATAAGATGGATCTTCCATCATTACTGATGGCGGGCAGTCTTGACACGTTGACCTCATATTTTTCGGTAGCGTTTCTTGTCATTTTTCTGCCTGTTTCAGTTGTTGTGTATGCCGTCATTCCGCAAAAAGCAAGAAAGTATTTTCTGCTTATTGCAAGCTTTGCTTTCTTTTGGCTGATAAGCGGTCAGTTGATTGCCTATTTATGCCTGATAATAATGGGCGTCCATTATTTCGGCTTGTGGCTTGACAGGATTCAAACGCAAAAAAAGTGCGGCACTAAAGGCTGTGCCTAAGGAGGAGAAAAAGGCTCTTAAAAAGATATATCTCCACCGCAGTCGCAGAGTTCTGTTGTTTGCCGCCGTACTTATGATAGGCGGTCTGCTTGTAATCAAATACTCACCGTTTTTTACAACAAATGTAAATTCGCTGTTATTGCTTTTGAATATTCCGATTCAGTTTGATATTCCGAGTTATATAATGCCGATTGGTATTTCATTCTTTACTTTGCAGGCTGTATCGTACCTCTTTGATGTTTACAGAGGACTTATTAAAGCAGATGACAACATATTAAGACTTGCGTTGTTTATGTCTTTCTTTCCGCAGATTGTAGAAGGTCCTATCTGCCGTTACGGTCAGACAGCCAATCAGCTGTGGAATGTAAAGCAAATTGAGTTTGAAAACTTAAAACTCGGTGCAGTCCGTATTCTTTTCGGTCTTATGAAAAAACTCGTAATCGCTGACAGACTTAATCCTATGATTAAGCAGATTTTCAGCCATTACGATGACTATCAGGCGGAATAATTGCTCTCGGAGCAATTGCCTATACAATTCAGCTCTATTGCGATTTCTCCGGTACAATGGATGCCGTAATGGGTGTTGCTCAGATTTTCGGCGTTACAATGCCCGAAAACTTTCAAAGACCTTTCTTCTCAAAATCAATTTCAGAATTTTGGAAAAGATGGCATATCACACTCGGCACATGGTTCAAGGATTATATCTTCTATCCCGTCACCATGTCAAAGCCGATGAAAAATCTTACATCTTCCGCACGCAAAAAGCTCGGCAACCACTTTGGTCCGTTGCTTGCGGGAAGCATAGCGTTGTTCTGTGTATGGTTCTGCAACGGACTGTGGCACGGTTCTGCGTGGGGCTACATATTCTTCGGTATGTACCACTTTGTGCTTATTCTGTCGGGCAACATCATTGCTCCTGCGGTTACCGCATTCAATAAAAAGCTTCACATCAATTCCGAATGCTTTGCGTACAAAGTGTTTCAGATAGTTCGTACATGCATACTTGTTGTTATCGGCGAAATGTTTTTCAGAGCAGAAAGACTTACAACAGGTCTTTCAATGTTTGGAAAAATGGTGACCGATTTCAGCTTTTCAAGCCTTAACTATGAGCTTATGAAAAAGCTTAAAATTGATATGCATGATGTTATGATCGTGCTTATTGCGCTTGCATTTATTTTTGTAATCAGCGTTCTCAATGAAAAGGGAATATGTGTGCGTGGTGCAATTGCAAAGAGAAATGTTGTTATAAGATGGGCGGCTGTTTACGCTCTTATTATGTTCATCATAATCTTCGGTGCTTACGGCAAGGGTTATGTTGCCGTTGATCCGATTTATGCGAACTTCTAAGGAGGTCTGATTATGAAGAAAATAATTAAGAGAATTGTCAGCTGTGTCCTGTTTGTTGCAATACTTCTCGGATTACTTCAGGTGTCCTCACTCATATTTCAGCCAAAGTCAAATGACAAGGCATCGGGCATTCATTATCCGAGAGCAAACGGTATTTTCAGTGAACCTAAAGACAGTATTGACACTGTATTTATCGGTGACAGCGAGGTGTATCATTCGTTCATTCCGCTCAATATCTGGAGGGACTACGGAATTACCTCGTATGATGTTTCTTCTCCGTCTCAAAAGCTTGTGTACTCAATGGAATTTTTGAAAAAAACTTTTGAAAATCAAAGTCCGAAGATTGTGTTCCTTGAAACCAATGCGATTTTCAGAAAATCTTATCTTGAGGATGAAATCACATATAAGGCAGAGCAGATTTTTCCTGTGTTCAGATATCATGACCGTTGGAAGAATCTTCAGCTCAAGGATTTTTCGGCTACAGTTGAATATACTGCGAATGAGAATAACAAAGGTTATTACTTTACTAAAAAGTCTAAGCCTGCGACAGATAAGGCTATCAAGAATATATGAAATATTCCGATGTTTCTGCACCGATACTTTCTACCAACAGAAAGTATCTCAACGGAATTGCGAAATTCTGTAAAAATCACGGTGCAAAACTTGTGCTTATAAGCACCCCAAGCACAAAAAACTGGAACTACCAGCGACATAACGCCATGGAAGCAATTTCAAAGGATCTCGGTGTTGATTATATCGATACCAATCTTCTTCGTGATGATATCCCGATTGATTGGAAAAAGGATACAAAGGATAAAGGAGATCACCTTAACTATAACGGTGCGGTGAAGCTGACGGATTATGTCGGAAAGTATCTTGACGATACAAAGCTCTTCAAAGATAAGCGTAACGATCCGTCATACGATAACTGGAATACCTGTCTTGACAAGTTTGAAAAGCAGGTCAAAAAGGGTACAAGATCGTAAAACTGATCTATTTAGAATCTAAAATCTTTCCCCTGTGTTGCAATTCGATGCAGGGGAAAGAAATATTAAAAAACTTTAAAAAAAGTATTGACAAAATTACAGTTTTACCGTATAATCAATACTGCTCACGAAAAAAGTGAGAGAAAAATGCGAGTGTGCTGGAATAGGCAGACAGGCACGTTTGAGGGGCGTGTGTTTCACGACGTACGGGTTCAAGTCCCGTCACTCGCACCATTAAAAGAGGATTGATACTTTAGTATCAATCCTCTTTTAATTTGTACCAGCAAGCGAGCGATGATGGTAGCCTTGCGACCGCCGCCGGTGGCGGAAAAAGGGAGCAAAGCGCTGTCTGAAATAAGGAGCATCAGGAAGTGCATTTATGCACGACGCAAGGCGACTATATTTCAGACGGGGAGAGAGTAACCGTAAAAATAAAAGTGGATAGAAGAAAACAACTGTTTTTAGGGAGAGCGTTGATGACACTTTGACGATGAACAAGCCGCATTGGCGAGGACAGAAGTTTGACATATAGCAATCACCGTCACTCGCAGTTACCATTACAACAAATTGCAATAGGGAATATGACTGGACTTGTTTTTACCACATAATTTTTTTGTAGTCAGTAAGGGCATTTATCGGACGCCCACAGGTAAAGTAACATATCTACAGCACCATACCTTGACAACCAAAATCCGTTGTGATAATATCGTTTTGGCAACGGGAGTCCGTTAAACATATTTAATTTGGAGATATGAATTTATGAAAAAAGCAGTTTTATTTGACCTTGACGGCACATTGTGGCACACTTGTGATGTGATTTTGCCTGTGTGGAACGATATACTTAAAAAACATAAAGAAACAACAAAGCAAATCACACTTGAAGAAATGAACAGTTATATGGGAAAGACGGTTAAACAGATTGCGTCAATAATGTTGCCCGAACTGACGCTTGAAAATTCGGTCGCAATTGTAAAGGAGTGTTGTGCGGAACAGATTCCGTCACTTCGCAAAACGGGCGGTCATTTGTATGATAATCTTGAAAGCACACTGAAAATTCTTTCAAAGGATTATTTTCTCGGCATAATCAGCAATTGTCAATGCGGATATATAGAGGCATTTTTGTTTGCTCATAAGCTTGAAAAATATTTCTCCGATTTTGAAATGTCAGGCAGAACAAATCTGACAAAGGGAGAGAATATAAAGCTTGTTATGGAGCGTAACGGCATTGATAAGGCTGTGTATCTCGGCGATACAATCGGCGATCAAATTGCCGCAAAAGATGCAGAAATACCGTTCGTGTTTGCATCATACGGATTCGGCACAACGGAAAATCCTGAATATACAATCAGTTCGTTCGATGAATTGCCAAAAGTTGCGGAAAAAATTCTTGGCTGATTGCCGGAAAATAGGATGATATCGGGATACAGCCTATCCCGATGTCACTCTTGTAAAAGCATAAAGTTTCAGTTTTTATTCGTTTTTTGCAGATAGAGAAAAAATTATGTAAGAAAATTGAAAAAACTTTCAAATATGTGTTGACAAGTTGAATGCCTTATGATATAATCTTGATTGTTGAGTTGAGAAACCGACAAAAATCTAATAAATGCGAGTGTGCTGGAATAGGCAGACAGGCACGTTTGAGGGGCGTGTGTTTCACGACGTACGGGTTCAAGTCCCGTCACTCGCACCATAGAAAAGACTTGATACCGTGTGTATCAAGTCTTTTCTATTTTGCAAGCAAGCGATGACGGGACTTGAGGTAGCCTTGCGACCGCCGCCTGTGGCGGAAAAAGGGAGCAAAGCGCTGTCTGAAATAAGGAGCATAAGGAAGTGCATTCATGCACAACGCAAGGCGACTATATTTCAGATGGGGAGAGAGTAACCGTAAAAATAAAAGTGGATGGAAGAAAACAACTGTTTTTAGGGAGAGCGTTAATGAAAGTATGACGATGAACAAGCCGCATTGGCGAGGACGGAAGTATGACATATAGCAATTTTTCTATTTCAACCGATAAAACCGTTTAAACGTTTGCCCGACACAGACAAACAAGGCTCAATGTTTTGGCAACCCGGAAAAATAAAAATACGGAACAGATTTCTGCTCCGTAAAAATTATTTAAAGAATATCCAACTTTCAACCTTGTCGCCGTCAACCATAAAAGCTTTTTCTGCAATCTCCGCAAGCGGCGAATCACTGTAACTGTCCGAATAAAATTGTCAATTTTTCCGTCAGGAAAAGCCTCATAAAATCGTTTTACCTTTTCCTTGCCGTGACAGTTTACACCCGAATATTTTCCGCTGTGCATATCTACCTTTGACGCCATAAGGTTTTTTATTTTGAGCCTTTTGCAAACGGGTTTCAGCAAAAATTCGGGTGACGCCGAAATAATTACATCATCATCTTTCTTTTGCTTAAGGTAAAACGGTTTTATATTTCCTATGTATTCCTTCCAGAAATCATTTACATCCTTTTCAGTATCGCAATAGGTAAGAAATCTGTACATTTTTTCTTTAAAATCAGTTTTTGTACCTTTTTTGAATACATAGAATTTTAAAAATGCTCCCAAAAGCGATGGGGCAAGAGTGAGTATTTTTTTATGCCTTTTAAGGCAGAATAAATAGAAGTCGGCTGTTGAGTCCCCGTAGTAAATCGTTTTGTCAAAATCGTAAACATTCATAATATGCAAATTCCTTTTTAGTTTTGCAAATAATTTTTGACATTCAATTCTTAACAGAAGAGAACATCTCCACTATGATTATAATATGAGAAGAAAATTTTTGACAACATTTCCCGTTAATTAGCTTCATTTTGGCTGATTATCCAAAGAATATACCGTTATTCTGTTGCTTTTAACTCTGTTTTGTTGTACAATATACTATGTATTATTGTATAAAGGAGAAAATCCGTGTTTGGTTATTTGCAGATTCAAAAGAGCGAACTGCTTGTTCGTGAATCCGAGGCTTATAAGGCTGTGTATTGCGGTCTTTGCAGGCAAATGGGTAAGGATTACTCCGTGTTTACAAGATTTACGCTAAGCTATGACTGCACATTTTATGCAATGCTTTTAATGTCGCTTAACCGTTCATGCAAAGGCTTTAAAGACGGCAGATGCACCTGTAATCCTCTTAAAAAATGCAAGTTTGCAACAGATTCCGGTGACGCATACAGAAAGGCTGCCGCATTTTCAATGATATCGGTTTATTATAAAATCATTGATGATATTCAGGACAGCGGATTTTTTAAAAAGCTTTTGTGCAGAATCATAAAGCCTTTCTTTTCTCATCAGAGGAAAAGGCGGCAGATAAGTATCCCGATATGGACAAAGCGGTTTCTGATATGATGAAGATGCAGTATGATGCTGAACATTCGGAAAAGCCGTCTGTAGATATGTCGGCTCATCCAACGGCATTAATGCTCGCTGCTGTATTGTCGGCTGAGGCTCATGATGAAATTCAAAAAAGAGTTCTCTATGAATTTGGCTATCATATCGGCAGGTGGATTTATCTTGTCGATGCCGCAGATGACATAGAAAAAGATATCAAATCAAACGGATTTAATCCGTTTGTAAACAAGAAAACAGGTGAGGTAAAATCATCGGATTTTATAAAAGCGGTGCTGAATCAGTCACTTGCAAGGGCATATGATGCCTACAATCTTTTGAACTTTACCGATTTTAAGGGAATTTTAGATAATATGATGCTTTTGGGATTCCCTGCATCACAAAACAGAGTAACAAGCAAACTTGATACGGAGGTCAATAATGAATAATCCATATGAGGTTCTCGGTGTGTCTGAAACAGCTACCGATGAAGAAGTAAAAGCAGCGTACAGAAACCTTGCTAAAAAATATCATCCCGATAACTACACCGACAGTCCTCTTGCGGATGTTGCGGAGCAGAAAATGAAGGAGATTAATGAGGCATACGATATGATTAATCAGATGCGTCAGAAGGGTAAGGGTACAGGCTCAACAGGCAGTTCGTCATATAACGCAAATTCTTCAAGCTCACAGTTCTACAATGTAAGAATTTACATTCAGAGAGGACTTCTTGATCAGGCCGATCAGATTCTTGAAAACACAGCACAGTCGATGAGAACCGCCGAATGGCATTATCTCAAGGGCATGATTGCATACCGCAGAGGTTGGTCTGAACAGGCTTTTTCATATTTCACAACTGCGTGCAATATGGACCCCAACAACACGGAATACCGAGCCGCTCTTAACAATATGCAGAGCCAGAGGGCATACAACTACGGCGGTTACACTCAAACAAATCCTAACGCAACAGGTTCATCCTTCTGTGATATTTGTGCAGGAATGATGTGTGCAAACTGCTTGTGTGATTGTTGCAGAATGGGATGTTAATATGAAGAAAAACGGTATCAAAAAGGGGACAATGCGTATTGCGGTTTGCGGAATTATTGCGGCGCTCTCACTCGTTTTTATGATGATGACATCTCTCGTTCCAATCGGAACATACGCTTTGCCCTGTCTTGCAGGAATTCTCATTTCCTGCATAGTTGTTGAATACGGCTATGGATGGGCAATCGGTGTGTTTTGTGTAACTGCCGTGCTTTCAACGCTCCTTGCCGGCGATAAAGAGGCTGTTATATATTTCATTGCACTTTTTGGCTATTATCCGATTTTAAAGGGCGCTTTTGAATTTAAAATCAAAAACAGGGCAGTTCAATACATACTTAAGTTTGCGGTATTTAATGTTGCCGCCATCGGTTCGTTCTTTGTCGCAACATGGCTGTTGTCAATTCCGACAGATGAATTTACCGTTTTCGGTTTTTATGTTCCGTGGGCATTTTTGATTGCCGGAAATATTTTCTTTTTGCTCTATGATTATGCAATTACCGTCTTTGTTATGCAGTATGTTCGCAGATTAAGAGGAAAAATATTCGGTAATTTTCACAAGTAATTATAATTCAAAGAAGTTTTGAGAAGGTGTACTTAAATGAAAAAGCAAAAATTGTTTGTCCGTATAGTCTGCATAGTCCTTGTGGTTCTTATGGCAGTATCGGTAGGTGCTGTTGCAATAACTGCATTTTCGGCTAATGCGGCTCAATCAACCGAGGAGGTTTCCGCAAGCGTATCAGCAGGCGCATCAGGCTATATAAATGCGTCGTATGTAAATCTGAGAAGCGGTGCAGGCACGAATTATTCGGTTATAACCTGTATGGCAAAGAACACAAAATTTACTTTTGTTGACGGAAAGCTCTATAACTCAAAGTGGTACAAAATCAAGCTTAAATCAAATTCAAAGACAGGCTATGTTACAAAGGAATATGTTGCCGTAAGTTCTTCGGCAACGGCATCAAGCGTAACAGGTTATGTTTCTGACGATTATGTAAATCTCAGAAGCGGAGCAGGCACAAATTATTCTGTTGTTGGTTGCCTGAGAAAGAATACTAAGCTTACTTTTGTAAGCACTTCACTCTACAACTCGGCTTGGTATAAGGTTAAGGTTACTTCAACTGCTAAAACAGGTTACATAAAAAAAGACTATGTAAAAATGAACAGTTCAACCCAACCTACAACGAAGGCAACACAACCTACAACAAAGGCAACCAAACCTGTAACTCAGCCGACTGCGTCAGCGTCAACCGTAAGCGGTTATATAACAGACGATTATGTAAATCTCAGAAGCGGTGCCGGTACAAGCTATTCTGTCGTTGAGTGTATGCGATTGAATACAAAGGTTACTTTTGTAAGCACAAAGCTTTATAACAATGATTGGTATAATATTAAGCTTACATCAAATTCAAAAACAGGCTATGTAAAAAAAGACTATGTTAAGATGAACGGTCAGACACAGCCTACGACGACTCAGCCTACAACCACAAAACCGTCAACAGGTTCATCTGTTAAACTTTCCGTATCAAGCAAATCAATTTTCACAGGCAACAGATTTGCAATTACTGCAACAGCGTCCGGAAGCGTTTCATGGTCAAGCTCAAATACAGGAGTTGCAACCGTTGACTCTCGTGGTATTGTAACAGCCAAGAAAGCAGGCTCTGCAACAATTACTGCGAAAAGCGGTTCGCATTCTGCAACCTGCAAAATTACCGTAAAATCCGGCTCATCGGTAAATATATCCAACAGCAATGTAAATCTTCCGTGGCAGAAGTCAATGCTTTTGAAATCAAGCACAAGAGGCGTCACATGGTCAAGTTCAAATACGAAAATCGCAACAGTTAAGAACGGTGTTGTTGACACGGTAGGCAAGGGCTATGTAACAATCACAGCATCAACATCATACGGTGCGGCAACCTGTCTTATCCATGTTATGCCGAGGGAAAGCGTGCGTTTCTGCTATGCGTCACCAAACTCCGCTCCGCTTAATTCAAATGTAAGCTTTAAGGCTATTACCGACACAGACAGGGTAGGCGTGTATTTTGTAGTTACAAACGGTTCAACCTCTTATAAGGTCACCGCAAAAAATAAGGTTAAAGACGGTAACTCCTATATCTGGACAGGTACACAAAAGCTTTCAAAATCAGGCAAATGGTCTGTAAAGGCATATTCTAAATTTAAAACCGAATCAAAGTATTACACCACGCAGGCGGCGGTGAGGGCGAGGTGTTTGTAACCTCAACAACCAATAAAACCACCACAGCCTGTGCCGAGCGCAGAGCGAGTGACGAGGTAATCAAGCTTATTGCAAACTATGAGGGATTCCTCTCAAAAGTCACAGCAGACAGCATTACAACCGATCCTACACTCGGTTACGGCAAGGTTGTAATTTCAGGTGAACAGTTCTACAACAACATAACTTCAAATCAGGCATATGCTTATCTTTGCCAGACCGTGAACAAGGGCGGATATACCACCACAACAAATTCCTACCTTGTAAATAACGGTATAAAGTTCAATCAGCAACAGTTTGATGCACTTGTGTGCTTTGCATACAATGTAGGCAGCGGTGTGTTCTACAATGACTCCGAACTCCAGTCTGTTCTCTTGAACACAGGTTCAAGCGGTACTATCAAAGCAGGCGCTTCGGGTACGGTTACAGGTTCAGATGTAAACCTCAGAAGAGGTGCAGGAACTAACTACTCCGTTGTTACCCGTATGAACTACGGAACAAAACTTAAATTTGTTGACGGCAAGCGTTATAACACAAACTGGTATAAAGTTAAGCTTTCAAACGGCACAACAGGATATATCCACAAGGATTATGTTTCTGCTTCGGGCGGTTCAAGAGATTTGAATAATGTCAATAAGCAGAATCTTATTAATGCACTTTTGCAGTATCACCATGCGGCAGGTTCTTGCTATTGGGGACTTTTGTACAGAAGGGTTGACGAGGCGGAAACCTTCCTCTACGGCGATTATGACCGTGACGGTCAGCACAATTATCACCACTTCCATTTCTCATGTTACTCAAACCCGAGTTTCGGTATCTGATATTAATTTTTGCAAAGAAGGTCTTAAAATGAAAAAAATAGGTTTCATAGGTGCAGGCAATATGGCAACAGCCATTATAAAAGGACTTATGGCACAAAACGACGGTAAGGCTGATTTTATCAATGTTTTTGATGTAAGCGAAGAAAAGTGTGCCGCTATGAAAAATATGGGTGCAAATGTAATGACATCTGCCGACGAAATTGCAAAGAACAGCTCAATTGTTGTTCTTGCAGTCAAGCCGCAGAATTATCCCGAAGTTCTTGAGTCCCTCAAAAACAGCATTACAACAGCCAAAACCGTAGTATCAATTGCCGCAGGCATATCTATTGCATATGTAAGAAAAGGTCTTGAATGTGACTGCCCTGTTGTAAGGGTTATGCCTAATACGCCTCTCTTGCTCAAAAAGGGTGCAACAGCCCTCTGTCCGTCTGAGAATATCAGCGATGATGACAAAACAATCGTTTACAATATGTTTGCAGGCAGCGGTGTTTGCGAATATATTGACGAAAGCCATATGAATGAAATAATTGCGGTAAACGGCAGCAGCCCTGCTTATATTTATCTTTTTGCAAAGGCTATGGCTGATTACGCAAAGAATTGCGGAATCGACTATGACAGAGCCATGAACCTTGTCTGTGCAACCCTTGAGGGTTCGGCTGCAATGCTCCGTGACAGCGGTGAGCCTGTTGAAACACTCATAGACAGGGTTTGCTCAAAGGGAGGCACAACAATTGCCGCTATGGATAAGCTTAAAGAACACGGTTTCTATGAGGCTGTTCTTGACGGCATGGACGCTTGTACAAAGAGGGCAGAGGAGCTTGGCAAATAATTTTGCCTTAACATAAAATGAATACATTCCTCATATATTTTAACGGACAACCAATGAGAGGAATGTATTTTATGAAAAGCATTGTATTTTCTTTTAAAAAGCGTTATCTTTTTCGCAGATCAAAGGGAATTTCACCGTCTGATGTCAGATTTTTTATAAGGCGATATTCCGTTGTGCTTATCTTCGTTTCGGCTTTTCTTACCGGACTTGTTTTCGGTTCAATTTATGCATCAAAAGCCGATAAGCAAATGCTTGATTCCCTTGATTTTCTGTTTACTACAAATCTTGATGCAAGGCTCGGTCAGAATGCCGTCAGCACATTTTGCGCCTGCTTTGCATCCGATTTTATATTTCTCACGGTTGTATTCCTCTTGGGACTTGCACCGTGGGGAATACCGTTTTTGCCGTTTGTTTCAGCATTTAAAGGCTTTGGAACAGGACTTACTGCGGCATATCTTATTATTACATATTCACTTAAAGGAGCAGGTTTTTATCTGCTTGTTGTGTTGCCGGGAACATTTTTGTTCTGTCTGGCACTTGTAAAGCTGTCGGCATATGCTTTTGAAATTTCAAAACAGATGTTTTTCAGCTTAATCGGTCATTCTCATCAAACAAATTCTTTGAAAAATGAGGTGATTGATTTTTGTTCCCGATCTGTTTCGGCACTCATAATGACCTTTTGTTCAACCCTGCTGGACACGGCTTTGTGGTGCTTGTTTTCGGGAGCGTTCAATTTTTAATTTTGGAGGGCGCTATGGCATCGGAAAAGAACGCTGTAGCATTGACAGGATTTTTCTCGTCATTGTTTCACAATTTACCACGACTTTTGCTAACGAATGTGCTTTTTGCATTGCCGTTTGCCGTAATATTCGGAATTTTCTTTTTGATTAATACCTTACGGGTATTAATTCAATGTTTATATATTTTCTTACGATAATTCCGCTTTTTCCGTTTTATGCCGGCGTAACTCAGGTTACTTCCCATATGGTAAGGGGAGAGGAAAATGTTGATGTTTTCTCAAATTTCATCGGCGGAATAAAAGAAAATCTGCTAAGATTCCTCATACACGGCGTTGTGATGTATGCCGCTGTTTTTATCAGCTACTACTCAATTGTGCTTTATCTCGGACTCGGTTCAAAGAACGGAATGTTTTATGCTCCGCTTGTTATTTGTATTTTAATTGCAATTTTCTTTCTGTTTATGTTCTTCTATGTTCCGCCTATGACGGTTACTTTTGATATCAAGATGAAGGATATTTACAAAAACAGCGCACTTATGACATTCGGCGAGCTTAAACACAATCTGTTTGCAGTTTTCGGAATTCTTATTTTATTCCTCGTTTGCGCAACGGTGCTTATGTGCAGCTTTACTCCGGTACTGCTCATCATTTTTACAATTGTTCTTGCATTGTTCATTGTTCCGTCAATTTTATCTTTTATAATCAATTCTGCAGTTTATAAGAATATGTATTCAATGATTGTTGACAGGGATTCAAAGAGTAAAACAATTGATAAGAAAATGGAGAACAGACGCAAAGGTCAGTTTCGTGATGATGAAGAGCCTGTCGCAGAAGATTATTCGGATCTTGAAATTGATGAATCGGCTGACGGTGATGAATTTATTTTCTATAACGGAAAAATGATGAAAAGAAGTTATCTTTTAAAGCTAAAAAGAGAGGCTGAAGAAAGGAAGAACGCAAAATGAGCGGTAAACACGCAGTTAAAAGTTCAAAAAAATCATTGATAATAATCATTTGTGTTGTTGTACTTGTTGCAGTAATTGCAGGTGCGGTTATCCTGTTTATGAATCTTTCGGGTAAAAATAATAATTCGGCAACAACAGTACCGACTGTGGCTGCTTCAACAACCGCCGATAATACAAACTCAACACAGAATGTTTCCGACTCTGTATCCGAAACCACACAGCCTGCAACCAAATCGGGTGAAGCTTCACAAGAGCCGACAGAACAGGGATACACAGCCGAAACATCTTCAAATGACAGTGAAATTGTTGTTCCGACAATCAGCGGAGAGGAGCAAAAGCCAAAATTCAGTGCAACTCTTATTCCGTACTATGCAAAAGATGAAAATTCTTCTGAAGAATATTCTTTAAGAGATCTTTTCGGCTCTGCTTATTCAGGCGGCGGATTTACTTTTAATGAGGACGGAACATTCATTGACGGAATCACAAGTGCCTCGGCAAATTCGGGTGCGTACATAGTTGAGGGCGACTCCGTTGTAATAACATATTCCAACGATAAAAATGTTATTGCTGCCGTAACCGAATGGAACGGTGATGTTCCTGCTGAAATTACTGTAAACTACGGCGGAATTATTGTATCCTTTAAGTAAAATATCGGTGATTAAATGAGTAAAAAATCTGTTAAAAAGCCTGACTATGCAAAATTTGAGGCTAACAGGGCTGTAAAAAAGAAGAATAAGAAAAAGAAAACAACAGCAATTGTTACATCGGTTATTGCCGCCTGCATATTTATCATTGCGGCAATAGTTGCCGTTAATGTGCTTTCACCGTCAGTAACCGCCGAGCTTACCTCATCTGCATGGATTCCCGAAGGTGCAAAGAATGCGAGCGGTGATGAGGTTGAAATGAGTGAGGTCTACAACACAAATTACAGCGCTTATCAGGGCTCTATGTCATTTTCCGATGACGGCACTTTTACTTTATGCTTTCGCCGGGAAGTCCGGATGACGGAACTCACAGCGGAAAATATACCATGTCAGCTTCGGACAAAGTCAATTTGTCATTTGATGACGGAACAAATACTTCCGCCGCACTCACACAAAAGAACGGTAAAGTTTCGGCTGTTGTGCTTAAATATAACGACTATGAAATCACATTTGTAAAACAGTGAATACTTAAAAAACAAAAGATATACGGTAAAATTTTCTGCCGTATATCTTTTTTTTCTATATTCCGTCAAACAGACTTAGCTGTTCGGTTTTGCTTTCAAACTTATGCAAATACGAAAACACATTTTCAACTCCGAACATAATTCCGTGATTTCTGCAAACTTCTGAAATCCTGTTCATCAAAAGGTTATTGTTACTGCTCGTAAGCTGATATGAATTTCCGTATGTATAAATGTATCGTTCTTTCATATTCGGAAAGTGTTTGTCAAGCCGACTGTAAAAATATTCTCTGTCACCGTCACGCAGAGTAAGTCCTATGCCGAAGCATATTATTCCACGAACCTTTGCGTCAATGCAATACTTTAAAAGTCCGTCGATATTTTCTTTTGTATCATTTATAAACGGTAAAAACGGAGAAAGCCACACAACACTCGGAATACCGTTTTCATGAAATGCCTTGAGTGTTTCAAATCTTTCTTTAGTAACGGAAACATTCGGTTCAATTATTCTGCAAAGGCTTTCGTCTGCCGTTGTAAGCGTCATCTGTAACACAGCCTTGTTTTTATCGTTTATTTTCGTAAATAGGTCAATATCTCTCATAACAGATGCCGACTTTGTCTGTACGGTTACACCGAATCCGTAGCGGTTGATTATTTCAAGACATCTTCGTGTCAGTTTCAGTTCTTTTTCAAGGGGAATGTACGGATCGCTCATCGCACCCGTACCAATCATACATTTTCTGCGTTTCCTTTTTAAAGCGTTTTCAAGCAATTCCGGGGCATTTTCTTTCACCTCAATATCTTCAAATCGGTGATTCATCTGATAGCATTTACTGCGTGCGTCACAATAAATGCATCCGTGTTGGCATCCTCTGTAAATGTTCATGCCGTTTGCGGCAGATAAAATTCCTTTTGCTTTAACCTTATGCATATAATCCTCCGCTTACTATTTGGCATCGACAAACCACCTGTTTTCCTCCAAAAACAGATATCGTTCTTTGCCGAGAATATGGCAGGTGTAGCGTATTCCCGCACCGCCTGCTTTGAGAGACGCCGCATACCGCACATCGGAAATCTTGTCAATGCGGTATCTCCTTCCGTCATCCCACACAATATATTCGGGAATAAGATCTCCGTCACAATCAAATGTGGCAGTAACTTTAACATACTTTTTCATAGCTTGTTACCTCCCTTAAAATCAGAGAAACATCTTTAAATTTTCGCCTAAGATGCATCGTTATCATAAATATCCGACAGGATGAATTGTATGATCTTCCTTTGGGTTAAAATCCGAAAGCTCCTTGTCATCAAGCAAAACGGCAGGGCGAACAGCATAATTGCCGAATCGCTTTTTTAATCTGTCAAGTGTTTTGTCAAGCTGTTCGTTCTGAATAAGTCGCTTTTCATCACGCAAAAGGCTCATCTGGTGCGGCTGATCATCGTGAATAAAATCCGTAACGCTTACCCCGATACTTCTCAGCGGCTTTTCCATTTTATAGCTTTTTTTTGAAAAGCTCAATAGCCGTATTTGTTATATCTTTTGTAAGATTTGTGTGGATTTCCGTTGTGTGCTGTCGGTTGAATGACATCAGCTCGTTGTCACGAATCGTAATGCAAACCGTTTTTGCCATAAACCCCTGTTCACGCATTCTTCTGCAAACGCTGTCACACAAAACGAATATAACCTGTTTTACATCGTTAAAGGTTACCATATCTTTCGGAGTTGTGGTTGAGTTACCGATTGACTTTACCTCGCTGTTTTCGTTCATATGGGCAACAGGGGAAGAGTCATATCCGTTTGCAAAGCCGTAAATTAGGTCGCCCCATTTTCCGAGATATGACCGCAACAGCGTAACATCGGCAGTTGCGATATCTCCAATCGTATAAATGCCGATAGATTTAAGCTTTCTGCCCGTTGCTCTGCCAACATACAAAAGGTCTTTTGCAGGACAGTTCCACACAATATCTCTGTAATTTTCCCGTGTGATTTCCGTTATAGCGTCAGGCTTTTTATAGTCACTTCCGAATTTGGCAAAAATTTTATTAAAGCTGACTCCGATGCTTACGGTTATTCCGAGCTCCTGTTTTATACGGCGATTAATTTCGAGTGCAATCTCTTTGCCACTCATATTCTTATTGTCGGTAACATCAAGCCATGCCTCGTCAAGTCCGAACGGCTCGATTTTGTCGGTGTATTCGCTGTAAATTCTCCTCGCCATTTTTGAAAATCGCTTGTACAAATCAAAGTGGGGAGGAACGGTTATGAGGTCGGGACATTTCTGCTTTGCCTGCCAGATTGCCTCGCCTGTTTTTATATTATACTTCTTCGCAATTTCATTTTTAGCAAGAATAATTCCGTGCCGATTTTCCGCATCACCGCTCACGGCAACAGGTTTGTTCCTGATTTCGGATGATGCAAACACTCAACGCTCGCATAAAATCCGTTACAGTCGCTGTGAAGAATAACCCTGTCTTCTTTATATTTGCTTTTGTCAACGGCACAATTAATATTCACAACGCATCACCTCGAACATTTGTTTTTATTTAATTATAGAACAAGTGTTCTATAAAGTCAAGCGTAAATAGTTAAAACGGTAGTCAAAAACGAAAAAGAAAAATGTAAAAATTTTTTTGATTTGCAAGGCTATGCACTGCATATTGATTACAGCTGTGTAACTGTCATTTACAAAAACGAGATATTGTGGTAGAATTTACAATGTTGAATTATGTAAAACTGTCGGATATTACAGATGTTTGTCCGAAAGCTATTTTGTATCGGAGGTTTTATTGATGGAAGCTTACAAAAAGGAATTCATTGAATTTATGGTTGATTGTCAGGTTCTCAAATTTGGCGATTTTGTTACAAAGAAGCGGAAGAAAAACTCCTTTCTTCGTAAACACAGGTTTCTACAGAACAGGCGCCCAGCTCCGCCGTCTCGGTCAGTATTATGCAGAGGCTGTCAACAGCAAGTTCGGTCTTGATTTTGATGTTCTTTTCGGACCTGCATACAAGGGCATTCCGCTTTCTGTTGCCGCAACTATCGCAATCAGTGAAAAATACGGTCAGGATATCCGTTATTGCTCAAACAGAAAAGAAGTTAAGGATCACGGCGACAAGGGTATTCTTCTCGGCAGTCCTATCAATGACGGTGACAGGGTTGTTATCATCGAAGATGTTACAACAGCAGGCACTTCAATTGAAGAAACTCTCCCGATTATCAAGGCACAGGGCGATGTAAACCCAATCGGTCTTGTTGTTTCCGTTGACCGTATGGAGCGTGGTAAGGGTACAAAGAGCGCACTTTCCGAGATTGAAGAAAAGTACGGCCTTAAAACAACTGCAATCGTAACAATGGCAGAGGTTGTTGAACACCTTTACAACAAGGAATACAAGGGCAAGGTTATTATTGACGACAAGCTCAAAGCCGCTATTGACGCTTACTATGAGCAGTACGGCGTAAAGGAATAACAGCTTTTAATTATTAATATTAATCAGTCGGGGCGGTTTTATCCGCCCCCAAAGTTTGAAAAAACTTATTTTGCGGTGGGGATAATATGGCACGGACAACCGATAACGAACACAGCGGTCATCGTGAAAGAATGCGTAAAAAGTTCATAGAAAACGGCTTTGATGTGTTTGAAACGCACGAGGCTCTTGAAATGTTCCTTTACTATGCTATTCCGAGAAAGGACACAAATCCTCTTGCACATCGTCTGCTTGACCGTTATATCACTGTCGGCGGAGTGTGTGACGCTCCGATTGACGAGCTTATGAAGGAATTCGGCCTGTCTGAAAATGCCGCCGCATTGCTCAAAATGTTGCCCGAAATGGCAAGGCTTTATACCGAATCAAAGATGTCACATGATAATATCATCGACTATGAAAATCTCGGTAAAATATTTAAAGCAAAATTTATCGGTCGAACAAACGAATGTGTCGCTCTCATGCTCGGTGATGCAAAGGGCAAGATGATTTATTTTGATATAATTTCAAAAGGTTCACTCAATTCATCCGATATGCCCGTCAGAAAAATTGTTGATTTGTCACTTCGTCACAATGCCAAAACTGCATTTATAGCACATAATCATCCCAGCGGAACGGCTCTGCCTTCGGGAAGCGATCTTGACACAACAATAGTTTTGAAGAGTACGCTTGCAACTGTCGGAGTTGAACTTATCGACCATTTCATAATAACCGATGATGATTATGTTTCTCTCCGTGAAAGCAGGCTTGCGGGGAACATCTTCTATTATGAAAAGTAATAATGTTCTTTAAAAGAAACATTTGACAATTTAAAACATCTGTTCTATAATTAAAATCGAAATTTTGTTCGGATATGTTTTCTGTTACAGGACTTTTGTAATAAAGAGCCTTGTAACAGGAAACATAATAAAAAAATCCGTATTTGGAATGTGATGTGTATTATGGAATTTAAACTTCATTCAAAATATCAGCCGACAGGTGACCAGCCGCAGACAATTGAAAAGCTTGTAAACAGTATAAATGCAGGCAACCGTGAACAGACGCTCCTCGGTGTAACGGGTTCGGGTAAAACTTTTACAATGGCAAATGTTATTCAGAGGGTTCAAAGACCGACACTTGTGCTTGCACACAACAAAACTCTTGCGGCTCAGCTTTGCAGCGAGTTCAAAGAGTTCTTTCCGGAAAATGCGGTTGAATATTTTGTGTCATACTACGATTACTATCAGCCTGAGGCATATGTTGCACAGACGGATACTTATATTGAAAAAGACAGTTCAATCAATGACGAGATTGATAAACTCCGCCACAGCGCAACGCTTGCACTTTCCGAAAGACGAGATGTAATTATTGTTGCCTCGGTTTCTTGCATATACAGCCTGGGCGATCCTATTGACTACCGAAATATGGTAATCTCACTTCGTCCGGGAATGGAAAAGTCCCGTGATGAGCTTGTAAAAAAGCTTGTTGAATTGCAGTATGAACGCAATGATGTAAGCTTTACCCGTAATAAATTCAGGGTTCGTGGTGATGTGGTTGAAATTTTCCCTGCCGCATCAAACGATTCTATAATCCGTGTCGAATTTTTCGGAGATGAAATTGACAGAATTTCCGAAATCAATCCGCTTACAGGTGAACTCAAAGCTGTTCTGAAACATGCCGCAATCTATCCTGCGTCACACTACATTGTGTCGGGGGATAAGATGAAAAAGGCTCTTGCGGAAATTGACAGGGAGCTTGAGGAAAGACTTGCATATTTCCGTGAAAACGGAAAGCTCCTTGAGGCACAACGACTTGAACAGCGTACAAGATACGATATGGAAATGTTGCAGGAAATCGGATTTTGTACGGGTATCGAGAACTATTCAAGAATAATGTCGGGCAGAGCGCCGGGCTCATCGCCGTACACGCTTTTAAGCTATTTTCCCGATGATTTTCTGCTCTTTGTCGATGAGTCCCATGTAACGCTTCCACAGGTACGGGGAATGTTTGCGGGTGACTATGCAAGAAAAAAGAGCCTTATTGACTACGGCTTCAGACTTCCGTCTGCACTTGATAACCGTCCGCTCAACTTTGACGAATTCTATTCAAAAATAAATCAGGCTGTTTATGTAAGCGCAACGCCGGGCGATTTTGAGCTTGAAAAATCGGCTGTTGTTGCAGAGCAGATTATCAGACCTACAGGACTTCTTGATCCTGAAATTTCGGTAAGACCTACCGAAGGTCAGCTTGACGACCTTGTGTCTGAAATCAATATCCGTACAGCCAAAAATCAAAGAACCCTTGTAACAACCCTTACCAAGAAAATGGCGGAAGACCTTACCGCATATCTTGAAAAGCTGGGTATCAGGGTTCGTTATATGCACCATGACATTGACACCGTTGAAAGAATGGAGATTGTCCGTGATTTAAGACTCGGAGAGTTTGATGTTCTTGTCGGAATCAACCTTCTGCGTGAAGGACTTGATATTCCCGAGGTTTCTCTTGTTGCCGTACTTGACGCCGACAAAGAGGGATTTCTCCGTTCAACCCGTTCGCTTATTCAGATTGCCGGCAGAGCCGCACGAAACAGCAGGTACGGTTATTATGTATGCCGACAGCGTAACACCGTCAATGAAGGTTGCAATAACCGAAACACAGCGCCGCCGTGAAATTCAGAATAAATATAATGTTGAACACGGCATCGTTCCAAAGACTATTGTCAAAAAGGTCAGCGAATATACTTGAAATTTCTACTCACGATGACAGTGAATTTAAAAATTACAAAAAAGCTTTCAAAAGGCAACAAAAACAAC
>ENA-OQCF01000260-OQCF01000260.1-human-gut-metagenome-genome-assembly--contig:-NODE-260-length-20207-cov-10.889044_pt1 | contig 20207 bp, 23 predicted proteins | sample MGYA00242756_ERZ504573 | MGnify/ENA primary metagenome ERZ504573 (study PRJEB26092, sample SAMD00036240) | human gut metagenome | host: Homo sapiens | study: EMG produced TPA metagenomics assembly of... | reverse complement strand
GGGCCAGCGCCCTCGCTCGCGTGCTCCGAGACAAAGTACAGCCAACCGCAGACCGTGCCGATCAGCGACAGGGGGATAAGCCATGCGAGCTCGAGTTGCCCACCTCGGCAGCCTCGAACCTGGGCATGCCCATGCCGCCGCCCATAAGCTGGCCGAGCAGCAGATAGTTCCCAAACCGCCCGCGATCGCGATGCCGTAGACCACAGTCTTCTGCGCCTTGGGGAGCTTAATGGTGATCTCGTCAGACGTGGAATCCTCATCGCCATCGGCGCTGCCGGCGAGCGGGGCCACAAAGCCAAAGACGGGCGCGGTAAAGAGCGCCGTCAGCGCGGCCTGGGTACCCAACAACGTGAGCTCCCTAAACTCGGCGCCAAAGCGGCGCATGCGGTCGCGACCCAGCTGCACAGACCCGCGATAACGCCGGTCAGGCCGGCCTCCGGTCCAATACTTCCGCCAAACAGCAGCGGCAGCAATGCCGCGAGCGAAAGCTTGCCCAGATTGTCGTACGGGTAGCGCCCGTCTTGCTTGACCTTGGCCATCACCTGGTTGAGGTCGTCGGTCTTGGTGCCGGTCAGCTTTTCGTACAGACCGATAAGCAGACCGCCCAGCAGGCAGACGAAAAACGGATACGGCAAAAAGCCGAACGGGCCGCTCGCGAGCTCGGGCGAAGCGGCGCCCAACATGTGCGGGATCTCGGTCCACAGATAGTCGATGCCGTGCTCCATCGCAAAAAAGAACAGCCAGACTGCGGCACCTGCGAACGCGCCGGTCACGGCAACGCTGACCAAAAACAGCGCGCGGTTTTTAGGTTTGGCAAGCTTATCCATCGGGCCCTCCCGTAGTCAAAGTCGACAGAAATACGTCTTATTGTAGAGCGGACGTGGCCTGAACGCGCCAACCATCTGCGCTGCAAATGGCACTATTGGGTGTCGCGCGCATGCGAGCCCGTTGCCTAGCCGTCGATGATCGATGCGATCTTTTGCAGGTTGTCGGCAAAATAAATTCCCTGTTGGCGCTGCAGGCTCGATAGGCCCTTGTCGATCATATGCTCGAGCAGTGCCTTCAGGTCATTGTAGTAACCGTCCAGGTTGTACAAGATGCACGGCGCGTTGAGGTGCCCCAACGACACGGCAGACATAACCTCGGCAATCTCCTCGAGCGTACCCGTGCCACCCGGAAAGGCGATAAACGCGTCACCAAGCTCGATCATCTTCGCCTTGCGCTCGGCCATATCGCTCGTCACGATAAGGTCGTCGATGCCGTCGTGCTGGAACTCCGCCTCGATAAAAAAGCTCGGCTCCACACCCGTCACGTGGCCGCCGGCATCGAGCACGCTATCGGCAAGCGCGCCCATCAGGCCCGACCTGGATCCGCCGTACACCAGCGCGTGACCATGAGCGCCAATCCATGTGCCGAGCTCCTGCACCGCAGGCAGAAACGCCGGATCGTTGCCGACGCTCGCGCCCAGGTACACCGTGATATTCATATGCAATCCCCCTTGTTGCGCGATGCGCTAGCCCTAACGTTGCCGGCGACGGTACTCGCGCACGCGACGCGACAGGTCGGCGAGCTCGTCGCGGTCGAGCTCTTCCAAATGCTCCAAGTCGTCCATAAAGCGTGCCATGGTGTCCTTTTGGCGCAGCTTGATGAGCGTGTTGCAGTAGCTCACCGCAACACCCGTGAGCATGGCGATGTAGAAGATGCTGATGACGCTCAAGATGACGGTGATGGCGCGGGCAACCGGCGTCTCGGCCGGAATATCGCCAAAACCGATGGTCGACACGGTCTCAAAGCTAAACCAGAGCCCGTCGCCAAAGGTGAGGGTCGTGGGCTCGGACAGCCAGACGGCCGTTGAGCAGAGCAGGAAAAAGACAAGAAACACGCCCGTTATGTGGCAAAGCCAGCCTGATGCAACACATCGGCAAGTGTCCTCAGCTTTTTCATCGCGACCCCTTCCGCGGACAATCATTCACATTTGCTCGATATTGTCCCACGCCTCCCCCGCAAACGGAACTAGTCATCGGGGACGCTAACGAACTAGTCATTCAATGAACGTCCCCAATGACTAGTCGTTTAAGAACGTCCCCGATGACTATATCTGTGGGCGAACGGGGCACCTGAGCTGGTATCCTTATGCGGTAATGTCTCGATTCGTTAGGATTGCATGTGAGAACTGCCGCTGTCCTTCGTTCAACTATATATCGTGCCCTGGTCATCGTGCTTACCGCACTTACCGTGCTGGGCGGCGCCATGCCCGCCCCCGTCTATGCCGGCGACTCTGATCAGCAGGTCAAAACGGTCCGCGTTGGCTGGCTCGTCAGCAACAGGGGTTTCCAGGAAGGCACGCCGGGCGAACGCCTCTCGGGCTGGGGTTACGAATACCTCCAGACGCTTTCGTACTACACGCCCGGCTGGCAATACGAATACGTCAGTGGCACCTTCACCGAGCTCATGGACAAGCTCGAGGCGGGCGAAATCGACCTGATGCCCAACATCTCCTACTCCGAGGAACGCGCCCAAAAGTTGCTCTTTTCCTCGAATCCCGAGGGCACCGAGCGCTACTACATCTACGCCAGGCCCGATCGCGACGACCTGGCCAAGGGTGACCCCCAAGCGCTCCAAGGCCTTACCATCGGCTACAACCCCGGCGCTATGCAAACCTTCGTCGGCCAGCAGTGGCTCGCCAACGAAGGCATCACCTGTACCTATAAAGAAATCAACACCGGTGGCGCCCTCTTTGAGGCGCTTGCAGACGGCGAGGTCGACGCCGTCATCATGAACGACACCATTTCGTCGCCCGATGCCTCGCCCATGTTCTACGTAGGCTCGAGCGACTACTATTTTGCCGTTCCCAAAAGCCGCCCCGATTTGATGAATGACATCAATGCCGCCATGACGGCAATCGCCCGCGTCAACCCGCGCTATAACGACGAAGTCAAATCGAGCTACTCGGCCCAAAACAGCGGCTCATCATCGCTCACCGGCACCGAGACCTCCTGGCTCAAAGCAAACGGCAACACCATCACGATTGGCTATCTTAAAAACCAACTTCCCTACTGCACGCAAAATGACGACGGCGAGATGGAAGGGTCGCTCGCCTCGCTTGCAACGACGTTGCGCGACAAGTTTGGCATTACGGTTAAAACAGTCGCGATCTCAAATAACAAGCAAATGGTCAAAGCCCTTTCCAACGGAACTATCGATGTCGCCCTACCTCTGTTTCGCGACTACTGGCTTGCCGAACAGAAAGGGGTCGTGCAGTCAAACCCGATGGGAACGGTTTCCCTGACCGCCATTCACAGCAGCAATAACCTGAACCGCGACCTTAAGAAAATCGCTTGCACGCAGAGCGCGATCGTCAACCGTCTTGAGCTCGAGAGCCTCTTCCCCGACGCAACGATAACCGAATATCCAAATGGCGGCGAGGCGCTCAAAGCCTCAATAAGGGGGAGGCAAGTTGCATCATTGTCCCCAGCACGCGCTTGGAAACCATCCGCGACACCTATGGCATCGAGGATTTCGAAACGCAGGAACTCACCAACACGGCGCAACTATCGTGTTTAATTTCGCGCGGCAAGCCCGAGCTGTTGGGAATTATCAATAAGGGCATCGTCAATGCCGGCGAATCGCTCTCTGCAAGCAGTTATTCCCCCACATCGTACTCGGCGCAAGAATCGGATGCGTTCCGACTTCTCTACCGCAACCGCATCGTCATTTCGGCAGTCGTCATCTGCATTTTGCTCACCGGCATCGTCATCCTTGTCTGGTCGCTTCACCGCGCGCAGAAAGAACAGCAGAAAGCCGATGCCGCCAACGCCGCTAAGACAGCATTCCTCACGCGCATGAGTCACGACATCCGCACGCCGCTCAACGGCATCCTGGGTCTTATCGAAATTGAGGAATTGAAAGACGGCGATATGCAAGTCGCCCGCGAAAGCCGCGCCAAGGCGCGCGTTGCCGCCAATCACCTGCTCTCGCTGATCAACGACATCCTCGAGATGGGCAAAATCGAAGACCGCAAGCTAACACTGGAACATGCTCCTTTTAACCTCAAAGAGCTCTGTGATAATACGCTGGTGCTGTGCAAGCTCCGCGCGTCCAGTAACGGCATCACCATGCAGGACAATAGTCTGCCGTACGCCACGGGGCCATACATGATCGGCAGTCCCACCCATATCCGACAGATCATGATCAACCTATTAGACAACAGCATTAAGTACAACAAGCACGGCGGCTCCGTCACCTTTAGCTCAAAGACCAAGCCACTCGATAACGGGCGCGCGCTCTTTTGCTTTAGCGTTTCGGATACCGGCATTGGCATGACTCCAAAGTTTTTAAAGCATATCTATGAGCCGTTTGCCCAAGAAGGTGACGATGCGCGCAGCAAGTTCCAAGGAACCGGCATGGGCATGCCAATCGTCAAGTCGCTTATTGAACTGATGGGCGGTACGATTGAGATTTCGAGTGAGGTTGGCGTGGGGAGTACGTTCAACGTCCAGATTCCGCTCGATATCGACAAGAACCCTCAGGCGCGGGCAGATACGGTCGAGAGGGTGCTCGACTGCTCGCTCGCCGACATGAACGTGTTGCTCGCCGAAGACAACGAATTGAATGCCGAGATTGCCCAGACGCTGCTAGAATCCGAGGGCGTCGTGGTCACCTGCGCCGCCAATGGCAACGAAGTCGTCGATCTGTACCTGTCACATCCCGCCGGCAGCTTCGATGCGATTCTGATGGACATCATGATGCCGGGCATGGACGGCTATGAGGCAACCCGCGCGATTCGTCTGAGCGAGAAGGTCGATGCAGCCGATATCCCCATCATCGCGCTCACCGCCAACGCCTTTGCCGAGGACGCCAAGGCGGCACACGATGCCGGCATGAACGCCCATCTGTCCAAACCGCTCGACTTTAACAAGCTCAAAAACATACTCGCCCGCATCAAGAAAAACGGATCCGTTTCGCTATAGTTTGTGCTCAATCACCACGCACGACCAGAAAGGAAACCAACGATGTTTAGGCCCTTACGTCGAAAGAAACGCGCCATCACTGACGAGGAAGCGCGCGAACTGCTCGCTACCTGCAAGCGCGGCGTCTTTGCCGTCAACGGCGACGATGGCTACCCGTACGCCATTCCCGTCAACTACTTCTTTGACGCCGAGCACGACAAGATTTATTTCCATGGCGCCAAGGCTGGCCACAAGGTCGACGCACTCAAGCGCGATGACAAGGTCTGCTTTACCGTTTACGGCAACGAGTGGTACAAGGACGGTGACTGGGCTCCCTACGTTATGAGTACCGTAGTCTTTGGCCGTTGTCGCCTGGCGAATGACACCCCCGCGTTTATCGAGGATAAAGTTCGCCAGCTCGCGCTTAAGTACTACCCTTCTGCCGAAGAAGTCGAAGAGGAAATCGCCAAGGACATTAAGGCGTCCAGCTCTACGAGATTACGATTGAGCATCTTTGCGGCAAGCAGATTCAAGAAAAATAAACCTCCGCAGCAGGTCTGCGCCCAATGGTTACAGACGTTTTACCATGCGGGACCTTCCAGCCGGCTTGGCAGAAGGCCCCGCATGCAGTGCTCACTTACCGTGCATTAAAAACGTAGCGGTCCAAGCGGTCGCACGCTTCCCTTACGCGCGAAAGCGGCAGCGCCAAATTCACGCGAATGTGGCAGGGCCCGTGGAACGGGCGGCCGTCCTGATACCCCACGCCCACGCGCGCCCCCTCGTCGAGCAACCACTGAATATCGCGGCCATGCTCGCGGCACCACTCGGTGCAGTCCAGAAACACCATGTACGTGCCCTGCGGACGCGAATAGGACACGCCCTCAAAATGCTCGTCCACGTAATCGCAGAAGTACTCGATATTGCTGGCAAGCACCTGGTTGAGCTCGTCCACCCACTCGTAGCCCTGCGGCTGGTAGGCACCGATAAGCGCATGCATGGAGAGGACATTCATCTCGTTGTAGTGAGTCTTGTTGGACACGGCGCACACGCGGTCGCGCAGCGTCTCGTTGTAGACAATGTGGTAGCTGCCGACCAGGCCCGCCAGGTTGAACGTCTTGCTGGGCGCATAGAGGGCAACCGTGCGCATGCGGGCGTCCTCGCTCACCGACTGCGTCGGGATATGCTTGTGCCCCGGCAGGATGATATCGGACCAAATCTCGTCCGAGATCACCACGCAATCGTGCTGGCGATAAATGTCCATAGCGCGCTCGATCTCGTCGCGCTCCCATACGCGGCCGCAGGGATTGTGCGGCGAGCAGAACACCGCGGCATGAATGTGGTTTTGGGCGAGCTTGCGCTCCATGTCCTCAAAGTCCATACGCCACACGCCTTGATCGTCGAGCTTAAGCGGGCTGTGGACAATGCGATAGCCCGCGGCTTCGATGGACTTGGTAAAACCGATGTAGGTGGGGCTATGGACCAGCACAGCATCGCCTGGCTGGACATACGCGCGCAACGTCGACACGACACCGCCCAGCACGCCGTTTTCGTAGCCGATATGCTCAGGCGCCAAGCCTCAACGCCGTTGCGACGGCTCTGCCATTCGATGATGCGGTCAAAGTACTCGGGACGCGGGTTAAAGTAGCCAAACATGGGATGCTGGGCGCGCTGAATAATGTGCTCCTGGACCGTGGGCACCGTGGCGAAGTTCATGTCCGCCACCCACATGGGTATGCGGTCGAAGCCCTCGTCGGGTGCGTTCGGGGCCATACCGGGGATCTCGCCCCAAGAGTCAACGGCAATGGAGTCCATGCCGTGGCGGTCGATAAGCGAGCTAAAGTCGTATTTCATGCTGAGCTCCCGTGCAAAGTAGGCTGTTTCGATAGGCGTTATTGTCCACCAGCGTAGGCGATTTTGGCATGGGGTTTGGCGCTTAATTTGACGGGTGCAGACGGATGGCTGGTTAGCCTTACGCGTCGTTGACGGCGACTACGGTTAGCTGGGTTTCATCGACCGTAAAAGATATGTCGAGTCCGGCGTAGGCCAAGTGGTAAACGCGGTTTGGCTCGTGCTTGCTGCCCGCGCGGCGCGGATCTTGGCGAAGAACCTCGGCCAAGCCGGGGAGCTTTGCGGGCGGGACCATATCCTGCAGCGCTTGTGGAAACTCAACATCGAGCTCTTGCCACGGAGCACCCTCAATCCAGCCGCCGGTCGCATCCGGGTGGCAGTCCGCAAACGGGATGTAGGGCTTGATATCGTAGATGGGCGTGCCGTCGCGCAGATCGGCCCCCAGCACATGGATGATGGGGCCGTCGTCGGTAAGCTCCACGCGGTCGAGCTTAACGCAGGTGAGCCCGATGGGATTAGGGCGAAACGGACTGCGCGTGGCAAAGACACCCACGCGCTCGGCTCCGCCCAGACGCGGCGGGCGCACGGTCTTCGACCACTTGACGTTGGTGCCAGACCTGTCCTGCGACTTGGCATCGGCAGCTATGTCGTTTGCCGTGCCGCCGGGCGTTCCGTTTTCGAAGCGCCACAACAGCCATAGGTGAGAGAAGGAGTCCAGGCCCTCAACCGCTGCATTGGAGGCAAATTCCGGCTCAAAGACGATGTGTCCCTGCAGATGAGGCGCCAAAAAGCTGTTGCGCGGAATGCCGAACTTCTGCGGCAGGTCGGTATGTATGTGTGCGATAGGTTCCATGCCGGTCATTGTACGGCATGGAGGTGTGGGGCGTTGCGTGCAATTCTTCGCCGCGGTCCCCCGTCGTGCAACCAACGGTTGCTTGGAAGGGCGCCTGCTGCCGCGTATGCTTAAGCCATCAACCAGCAGAAAGGAGCCGTTATGGCCTTTGCAGAAAAGCTCATCGCCGTCCGTCACGCCCATCACCTTACCCAAGAGCAGCTCGCCGCCAAGCTCTTCGTCACACGCCAAGCCGTCAGCCGTTGGGAGCGTGGCGAGGTCACACCGGGCATCGACATGATGAAGCTCATCGCCGCTGTGACCGGCGAGCCCCTGTCTCATCTGCTCGAAATGCCCGAGCGCTATTGCCAGAGCTGCGGCATGATACTCACGCCCGACGACTGCGGCACCGATGCCACGGGCGCCGCGACCGACCATTACTGCAAGTGGTGCTACGACCACGGCCAGTACACCTACGACACCACGATGGAGGCAATGATCGAGGACTGTGCCCCGCGCCTGGCGCAAAACACCGGCATGTCACTCGACGAAGCGTCTCGCTCATGGGCGCCGTCCTGCCGCAACTGGAGCGCTGGCGCTCCGTGCAGGAAAACGAAGAGCGCTACGGCGCCGAGGCACGGGCGCGCTATGGCGACGAGACCATCGACGCGGCAAACGAAGCGCTGCTGGACATGGACCCCGAGACATGGAACGACATGAAGGAACTTGAACGCGCTATTCTGGGCCAGCTCTCGATTGCCATGGGCATTGGCGACCCAGAGAGCAACGAGGCCCGCAAGCTTGTCACGATGCACCGTCGATGGATTGGCCTTAACTGGGGACACGAGCCCCAAGACGAAGAATACCTGGGCCTCGCCCACGGCTATCTGGCCGACCAGCGCTTTGTTGACTACTACGACAAGCCCTGCGGCACCGGAGCCACGGCGTTTCTGGTCCAGGCCATCGAGTCGTCACTGGTCCGCGCATAGACCGCGGCGGCTTTGGGTATTTCAATCAAAACTGCAACCGATTGGAGACCTATGGCTACTAATCATGAGCTTGCGCTATTCGTTATGACCGGCTGCCCGTATTGCATAAAGGTCAAGCGCTTTTTGGCCGATAACGGCGTGACCATTCCCGAGCGCAATATCTCGACCGACCCCGAAGCCGAGCAGACGCTCATCGCCGTCGGCGGAAAGCGCCAGGTTCCCTGCCTGTTTATCGACGGAAAACCGCTCTACGAGTCGAGCTACATCATCGCATGGGTACAGAAGAACCTGCTCTAGTGCAACATATTCATCGGGGACGTTCTTAAATGACTAGTCGTTAAAGAACGTCCCCAACGACTAACTAGCCGTGAAAGCGGGCTATGGGCGCAAGTGGCTGCTCGCGAAAGACGCGCTCGACGGCGGCGCGGTATTCGTCGACCTTTTTGGTCTTGCGCACGATCTTGTGAACGTTAGCGGGATTGGCGAAGGCGCATTTGGCGTAGAACCACCACTCCTTCATGCGAAAGACCGCATTGCCGCCAATCTCTTCCGCATATGCCGCAAACAGCGTGTCGTGGAAGCGCTGCAGCTCAGCAGCCGTGGCAGTAGGGCCGCCCTTAACCATGCGAGCCAGCGCGGGGTTCGCAAGCAAGCCGCGCCCCAACATTACGTGACGCGTTCCGGGATAGGCCTCCACCAGCGCATCCATCTCCTCAAGATCAAAGATGTCGCCGTTGTAGGCCACCGGGAACGGCGCCCGCTCCAGCGTCTCGCCGTAAAACTCTTTGCGCGGCGAACCCGCATAGCGGTCCTTTTGCACGCGCGGATGCACGATCAGCTCTGCCAGCGGCATGCGGCAATAGAGGTCAAGCACACGCTCGTATTCGTCGTCGCTTTCCAACCCCAGCCTGGTCTTGACCGACACCGGCAACGGCGAGCGTTCGCACACGTCGCTCAAGAACACCTCGAGCTCGTCGAGATTGCGCAAGAAACCCGAACCCTTGCCCTTGGCGACAACCGTTCCCGAAGGACAACCCAAGTTGAGATTGACCTCGCGATAACCCATGTCGGCGAGCACCTGTGCCGCCCACACAAACTCGTCCGCGTTCTTGGACATCAGCTGAGGCACTACGTTGAGCCCCTGGTTATTGACAGGGTCGACCTCCTTAAACGCCTTGCCACCAAAGCGGTTTCCCACCCGTGGCGGCGGCAAGAACGGCGTGTAATAGCAATCGAGCGCACCGAAGCACTCCGCGTGCACGCGACGGAACACATGCCCGGTAATCCCCTCCATAGGGGCCAGCGATAGAATCATCAACATCTACTCTCAGATCAATGCGGCAAAGGGACTGCCCCCTTGTCACATCCTATTCAAACGGTTCAGAAACTCTTCGCAGGCGCGGGAACGCAGGCGATATTTTTTCCATACCAGATACGACGCAATGGTAAGCGGCGGCTCAAATGGGACAAAACGCAGATCGCTGTCTTCATCTATCTGCAGCAAGCTTCCAATGCTAACCGCACACGCAGCGCCCGAACGCACCAGATGCGACGCGTTGCCGATCAGGTCGAAATGCCCCACGATGTTGAGTTCATCGACGCTAAGGACGCCACTCGACCACGCTTCTAGGTCCAGCGCTCGATTCGAGGTGCGCGAACTCACCAGCAGCGGCATATTCGCCACGTCCGCAGGCGCCAGCACGTCCCGGCCGCCCCATGGACCGCTCGCGGCAACAACAGCACCGACTCGATCCGCCTCGGGCATACGAATCCATTCGTATTTCTCGACGTTAACGGGCTCCAGCAACAACGCAAAGTCGAGCAGGCCACGCTCCAAACGCTCCTCCACCGCATCGGCATTACCGGTGTAGAGCTCAATCGTCACTCCGGGATAATTCCGATGCAGCTCTGCAAAGGCATCAAGCACCAGCCGCATCGATTTGGTTTCGCCGGCGCCAATGCGGATAACGCCCGCAATGCCGAGCTCCCGATCCGCCAACTCTAGCTCGGTCTGTTCCACCAGCAAGACAATCTCCTCGGCACGCTGGCGCAAGCGCATGCCATCGCTCGTGAGCACGCACGATCGATTGGTGCGCTCGAACAGCTCCACGCCCAGCTCGCGTTCCAAATCGGCTATCTGGCGCGAGAGCGTGGGCTGCGTCACATGTAGCACGTTAGCAGCTTCGGTCATGTTTTCCTCGCGGGCCACAGCAAGAAAATAACGCAGCGTTCGCAGCTCCATGCTTGCTCCTTCGTGCACAACGGAGAACCTCATTCGGTCCAATTCGTTTCACATACATAATCCGTATATCTAGCTAGTTGCTATAGGCAATATACATTATCAAATCTCGAACTATCGTTACAGAAGAGAACCATCGAGAAAGGAAGCGCATGGAATACATCACGCTCAATAACGGCATCAAAATCCCCCAGCTAGGACTTGGCACGTATCTGCTTAAACCCGACGATGCCCAATCGTCGGTTACCTCCGCACTCGGCATGGGGTATGAGCTCATCGACACTGCCAATGCATACGTGAATGAGCGAGCAGTGGGTCGTGGCGTGCGCGAATCAGACTCGCCGCACGAAAACGTGTTTCTCGAAACCAAGCTCTGGCCCTATTTTTACAATAGCGACACCGCCGTCGACGAAACGCTCGAGCGTCTGAACACACCTTACATCGACCTCATGATTCTGCACCAACCCGCAGGCGACTACTTGGCGGGCTATGAGAAGCTTGAGATCGCGTACAAGGAAGGTAAGCTCCGCTCCATCGGAATCTCCAATTTCGACGAGAACGAAATCGAGAAGCTTCTCGCAAATTGCGAGATCGTTCCATCCCTTATTCAGGTCGAGTGCCATCCGTATTTCCCGCAGACCGAACTGAAGAAGTTGCTCGCCCAGCACGACATTGCATTGCAGGCGTGGTACCCGCTCGGCGGCGCGGTAACAGCAGCATCATGAACGAGCCCGTCGTGCGCGACCTCGCTGTCAAGTATGGCAAAACGCCTGCTCAAATCATTATGCGTTGGCATATCCAAGAGGGAAATATCGTCATTCCAGGCTCCAAGAATCCGACGCACATCGCCGACAACATCGATGTCTTCGACTTCGAGCTCACGGACAGCGACATGACCGCCATGGCTACCCTCGATCGCGGGAAACCCTTCTATGAGCGCACGCCCGAGAAGCTTGCGCAATATGCCGCCTGGCACCCCGACGTTGAGAGCCAGAAATAGGAGCATCATGCAGTACACAACCCTTGGCCATTCCGGCATTAAAGTCTCTAAACTCTGCCTGGGAGGCATGAGCTTTGGCGAGCCCAGCCCCGACTTTCATCAGTGGACCATCGGACCCGACGACACACGCGCCGTCATCAAACGCGCACTCGACACCGGAATCAACTTTATCGATACCGCGAACTGCTACAGCTTTGGCACGAGCGAAGAGTACATTTGCGCCGCCCTGCGCAATCTGGGAATCGCTCGCGAGAGCGTCGTGCTGGCTAGCAAGGTTCACTTCAACGAAGGCGGCCTTTCCGCCGACGCCATCAAACGCGAGATCGAAGGCTCGCTCAAGCGCTTGGGCACCGATTACCTAGACCTCTACATCATTCACCGCTTCGATTACGACGTTCCCATGGAAGAGACCATGGAAGCGCTCGATGATCTGGTGCGCGAGGGCAAGGTTCGCGCGCTCGGCGCCAGCGCTATGTATGCTTACCAGCTGCACAACCTGCAGATCGTCGCGCGCGACCACGGATGGGCGCCCTTTACGAGCATGCAGTGCCACTACAACCTGCTGTACCGAGAGGACGAGCGGGAGATGATTCCGGTGTGCCGCCAGTTTGACATGGCCCTTACGCCATACAGCCCCCTGGCGTCGGGACACCTCTGCCGCCCCACGTGGGAAAGCTCGAGCACACGTGGCACCACCGACACGACCATGGCCAACAAGTACGACCATGATCGCGCCATCGACATGCCCGTCATTGAGCGCGTGGCCAAGATTGCCGCCGATCATGACGTGCCGATGGCGCAGATTGCGCTGGCATGGCACTGGCACGTGGCGTCGAGGCCCCATCGTGGGCTGCTCCAAGCCCGAGCGCGTCGACGACGCCGTGGCCGCGCTCGACATAACGCTCTCCCCCGCCGAGATCGAGTTCCTCGAAGAGCTCTATCAACCGCACGCGCTCGTTGGTCCCAAGGCCCGTCCCGGTGAAAAGCCGCTTGCCGGCACTACCAAAGTCAAAATCGCAAAGTGACGACATGAACGACAACATCATCAACGGCCTACACGACGCCGGCTGCAGCGAAGATCTCATCGAGCTGTACAGCTCGGCCGCCAGCGACTGCGCGCGCATTTGCCTACTAAAACGGCATCGCCGCGAATTGCTCAACGACATACACGCGGGGCAACAGAAGCTCGAATGCCTTGACTATCTCATCTATCGGCTACGCAGCGCCTCGACCGGATGCTGTTCAAGCCGCTCAGCATCGCAGCCATGAGGCGTCACTTAATAGCACCTCACCATAAAGCCTAAACCGCAGCAACGAAAGGGACTCCAATGACTAAGACACTTGTGGCATATTTCAGTGCATCGGGAACCACGATGGACGTTGCAAACCACTTGGCTCGCGTGACGGACAGCGACCTGTTCGCCATTGTGCCCGCCAATCCATACACAAGCGCCGACCTTAACTGGCGCGACAAACAGAGCCGCAGCACGCGCGAGGCCGCCGACCCCTCCTGCCGCCCTGCCATAACCTCCAGAGTCGAGCACATCGAAGACTACGACACCATCTTTTTGGGTTTCCCCATCTGGTGGTACGTGGCGCCGGCGATTATCAACACATTCCTTGAGTCTTACGACCTGACGGGCAAAACAATCGTCCTATTTGCCACCTCGGGCGGAAGCGGAATGGGCAAAACGGCGTCGGTCCTTAGGGCAAGCGCTCCAGGCGCAAAAATCGTTGACGGCGGCATTCTCAACAACGCAAGCAACGCCAGCCTCGAGAAGTTCGCGGCAAGGTACCTCTAACGCAACAAAGGCCGACAAATCGGCGGCGCGGCGAGCATGATGAAAGCGGCATCATCGAGTGGATATAGGAGCGCCTGCCCTATTCCAAAGTCGCCACCCTAACCTTTCATCCACTCCAAAACATGTACGTCAACATCCAAAGTCAACATTTTTTGACATCTTTGAATGCTGACGTACAGCTTTTTGTATGGACCGGAGAAGGCGCAAATGGCGAACCCATCGAGCGTCAAGACACTTTAGCCGCATGACCATGCACTCATCGATGGCAGGATTCCCTATACTGAGTCACATATGACGGTATCGCGCCAAAGGAGAACGCCGTGACCACGTCGCAGATATCCCTGCTCGCGCTCATCTCGGTTGGAGCATCGGCATCCTGCTTATCGGAATGAGCACGCTCATGAAAGCCGCCGCCCGCAGGAAAGCCAAGGCCTGCACCGCTATGATCATGGGAACGGTCATTGACCACCGCTTTATGGGCGAAGGCAGAATGTATCCCGTTTTGGAGTACACCGTCGACGGCACGCGGTACCACGTGAGAAAACAATTCCGCGGCGTAAAGACCAAAAGCTTGTCGGGACTCCCCGTCCGCACGCAAAGCGCGGCGTACGAAGACGCCAAGGGCTGGTTGCACGTACAGACAGGACCCATCGCACGCCTAGATACTCTCGCAGAGCAGCTTTGGCCCCTCGGCAGCCAAATGACTGTGCACTACAACCCCAGCAGCCCAGACAAGAGCTATGTCGAGCGCCCCATCGTGGGCGACTTTGCCACGCTGATGTTTAACATCGCGGGTATCTTGCTCATCGCGCTGAGTATTTTGCTCTATGTTCTTATCCAGCGCTAGCTCAGACTGATACATCCCGCGCGCCGCGCGCCGTAATGACCGCCACGACTCCAAGGACCAGCTATGGCAACACTCTCCGAACAAGAACGTAAGCGCATCCAGCGATACTGCATTTGCCCCAAGGTTGCCGGCGCGGCGCTTGCCATGGCATTCGTGCTGCCCTTATCGATCATTCCTTCGAAATGATCGACGACATCGTCTTCCATCACGAAGGCTTCCAAGAGACAGGCATGATGACCGCCTTGGTGCTCACCGCCATCGAGCTCGTTATATTCTGCTACTGCGCTCTCGCCCCGCGCTTTGGCATGCGTGGCAAGCAGTGGAAGGAAATGCAGCGCCGGCTCGCCGTCGAGCAGAGTGAGAAAGACCGCTCGGCACAAATCGCAGGCGTTGTTGGCACGCAGCCGCCGCGCGCCTGCTCAAGAACAGCGACAACGAGACCGCGCGCAACCTGGGCGGCGCGGCAGAAGTCGCCGCTGCCGCAGGCGCCGTCGCCACCGCGGCAGACGTGCTTGCCGAGAGCTTTGCCAACGCGAAGGCTATGGCAGAGGCCTGTGGCGTGTCTGTCCCCCGTGCAAAGAAGTGGGTCGTCGCGCTTGTGGCGCTGCCCCTCGCGATCGTATGCGGCGCCTATATCCCGCAGCTGGCGCAGGGAAACATCGAGATGCAGGAGAACGCCGCGGCCGCGGCCGAGCAGATCGCCATCGCACGCAAGGCATTAGAGCCTCATGCGAGTACGTGTCCGCCGATGACCCCTACGAGCGATATCAAGATTACGGCTATCACGTCCGCGGTTATCTGCACGACGGCGACTCCGATACTCAAAAGACCTATACGTACCTGGATTTTGACAACAAGGGAACGCTCACGGAAGTGAGCTACGCGGCAGAGATCGACCCCGACGCGAGCCTCGAGGACAACCTTGCCCGTATCGAGCTCGACCTTGACGCGCTTTCCTCTGTTGTCCAAACCATAGACGTCAAGACCGCAAGCCCCGAGCTCCTAGCACCGCAGAAGCTCCCCGAAGAGTTTAGGCAGGCATTTTTGAACGGCTCACTCTACGAGAGAATCTCTATCAGGACGAGTGACGCCCCGTCAAAACGTATTACTCGTTTGATACCGATCCCGAGGATGAGTTTGACGAATACACCCATCCAAGTATCCGCATCACGCTGATGGGCAAAACAAACTAAAAGGCGCGGGAAGGGTCACCCCCTTCCCGCGCCTTTTCTCGAATGTGACAAAGGGACTGTCCCTTTGTCACATTATTCGGAACGTAGGGCCTCCACGGGGTCTTTCTTGGATGCGCTGCGGGCCGGCAGCAGGCCAGCGACAACCGTCAGCAACACCGAAATCGCGATGAGCACCAGCGCATCCTGCACGGGCAGGCTCATCAGATTGGGGACCTGTTTGACCGCAAGCGCCCAGGCATTGACCGGAAAACTCACGAGCACCACGACGACGATGGCGAAGACGCAGCAATGAGGCCTTCGATGAAAGTCTCGGCGTTGAACACGTTGGCCACATTGCGCTTCGACGCGCCGATCGCGCGCAGGATACCAATCTCCTTTTTACGTTCCAGTACGCTGATGTAGGTTATGATGCCGATCATGATGGAGCTGACGACCAAGCTGATGCTCACAAATGCGATGAGCACCAAGCTGATGGTGTTCACGATGTCGGTCACCGAACCCATGATGATGCCCATGTAGTCGGTGTACGAGATTGCCTGCTCATCGTGACCAGCGGCCTTGACCTGCTTGTTGTACGCATCGATATAATCGAGCACGCGCTCCTTGGCCTCAAAGTCACGCGGGAAAATCTTGACCGAGATGGGGTCCGCCTCATCCGCATAGCCCAACGTGGTCAGATTATTGTCGTAGGTGAGCTTTGACGCTTGGCATAGCTCGTCATGAGCGAGCTCAGGTCCTCGGCGTCCATGTTGAAATGGATGGCGCGAGCAAAGGCACTCGCATCCACACGCATAGCGCTCGCCAAGTTGGCAAAACTCGAAGACATCTGCATCGCCATCTGGCCCATGAGCCCCGCCGCGCCCGCCTTGAGCTGAGCTGACACCGTTGTCGCAATCTGCTCGCTAATTGTCTGCATCACCTGATCCATAGCCTGCTGCAGATACGGAGCCAGCTGCTTTTGCACATAGTCGGTCATCGCCTGCTGCAGCGCTCGGACAGGGCATCGCCGCCCAGCGCTTTTAGCTGGGCCAGGATTTGCTGGGCCGCGTCATCATTCTCAAGATACGTCGAGAATGCGGCGGCGAGCTTTGATGCGTCCTTAAGATCTTCGGGCGACAGCGCCTTAAACTGATCAGACTGCAAAAAGCCCTCAAACAGCTGGTTGGCAAGCGTTCCCACCTGCTGCATTTGCTCGGGCGTGAGCTCCAGGCCGTCGAAGATGCCCGAGAAATCTGGGGTCGGCGCTTTGGCCATGATGTCACTAAAGTCGATATCCTTACCTACGCCCGAAAGGTCAATATCCAACCCGGACAAGTCAAGACCCGACAGGTCCATACCGCCGGCAGCACCCGAGAGCGCAGACGTATCGAACGAGAACGCGCTCTTCAGTGCCGCCTCGTCCACGCTGAACATGCTACCCAAATCAACGCCTTGCTTGGCCTCGCTCTGCAGCTCGTCGAAGGTTTTGCCCGTAAAGACATCCGTCTCGGGGTGGGCAAGCTGCTCCTGCACAATCTGCGAATCGGCGGCGCGCTTCATAAGCTGGCAAGTCAGCGCATGCGTATAGGCAATGCCCGGAGTCAATGCGCTCGCGTTGGCCGTCTCGTTGGGTCGCACCACGCCCACAATGCGCACGTCAATACCGTCGGCAACCTTGGCGGCCATAAAGTCGGCGTCGCCAGACATGTCGGTCCACATGCCGGTCTCTTCGTTTTTGCGATAGGCATCGGCCGGCGACAACACCTTAAATGTCGTGGACAGCGCATCGTCGTAGGTAAAGTCGGTGCCGGTCTCGGGCGTCTCGACCTTGCCGTCGGCCGTCATGGCGCTGTTGACCAGGTCGTTGAGCTCATCGATATCCAGCGCGCCGATGCTATAGAGCGTATAGTCGCCCACCGTGCCGCGGTCCGAAAGCACCATCACGGCTTCGTTGGCGGACGTGGGCCAATGGCCGGCAACGACATCGTATTGGCTGTCGAGCAGGCTCTGGTCGTCAATCATCTCGTTAAAGACCGAGGTCCCCATGGAATCCATGCTCACCGTTGCCGCCGAGCTTGCGCCTCCGCTCATGGCCTCGGTCATAGCGTTGGGAACAAGCCGAACGGGCCTCTCGTCGCCCTTGCTCAAACGATAGACAACCGGCGTCACGCCGTAGCCGTACTGGATAGCGTTGACCTCTTTGTCGATACCGTCGCCGCCACCGTCAAGCCATGCCTTAAAGCTCGTCATATCGTTAGATTTAACGCTTGCGAACATATCCTTTACGGCCGTGACCACGGGAATCTTATCCGTTCCCTTAGCCTTGCCACCGGTAGCGTCATCGGACGAGGCCTCGCCCTTGGATACCTCCTCATCGGTAGCCCCCTGTCCGCCCATCATGGACGACAGGTCGTAATCTTGTTTGGAAATCGTAAGCGGGTAGCTTGAGAGCGTGTCCTCCTCGACCTTTTTGATGTAGCCGTTTACGCCGTTGGAGAGCGCCAGAATCGCTGCGATACCAATAATGCCAATCGAACCTGCGAAGGCAGTCATGGCCGTACGGCCCTTCTTGGTCATGAGGTTTCGGGCAGAAAGCCCCAGCGCCGTCACAAAGCTCATCGAGGTTTTGCGCGTGGGCTTGGCCTCGCGACGCGCGGCTCGGTAGCATCAAAGGGATCTGAATCGTCGGTGACCTTGCCGTCCGCCAGGCTGACGATGCGCGTGGCGTACTGGTACGCCAGCTCGGGATTGTGCGTGACCATGATGACCAGACGATCGCGCGCAACGTCCTTGAGCAAATCCATAACCTGCACGGATGTCGTTGAGTCCAAGGCGCCGGTCGGCTCGTCAGCCAGCACAATCTCGGGATCGTTGATCAAGGCGCGGGCAATGGCCACGCGCTGCATCTGCCCGCCCGAAAGCTGGTTCGGGCGTTTGTCAACGTGCTCGCCCAGACCAACCGCCTCGAGCGCCTTACGCGCACGCTGGCGGCGCTCGGCATGTCCCACGCCCGTGAGTGTAAGCGCCAATTCCACGTTTTCCAAAATGCTCTGATGCGGAATGAGGTTGTAGCTCTGAAACACAAAGCCAATGCGATTGTTTCTGTAGGCATCCCAATCGCGGTCGCTGAAGTCCTTGGTCGAGATGCCATCGATCAGCAGGTCGCCGGAATCGAAATGGTCGAGTCCACCAATGACGTTGAGCATCGTAGTTTTACCCGAGCCCGAAGGACCCAGGATGGCTACAAACTCGTTATCGCGAAAAGACAGGCTTACGCTGTCGAGCGCTACCTGCGTAAACGACTGCGTAACGTACCTTTTGCAAATAACTCTGAGATCCAGCATGGACGGCAACCTCTCCCCCGCCGTTCGCATCCAACGCGTTTGACCTACTCTATCAGCTTTTTTGCCGGTACCAGCAAGGAATGTAACGAACAAAAATGTAACGAACAAAAAACGGGACGGCACGCCGCATGGCGCACCATCCCGCACATAACATCGAAGGTGTGACAAAGGGACTGCCCCTTTGTCACACCTTTGTCGCATTCGAACCTACTGTTCGCTCTTCGCGAGTGCCTGATCGATCAGTTTGTTGAGCGCCTCACGCTGCTCAGCAGAGTTGATACCGCCCATGATCGGCTCTCCCACGATGTTGCCGTTCTGGTCGATCACATAGGTGGTCGGGAACGAGTACAGGTTGGAGGTGAACTTTCCGGCCTCGCTGTCCGACTTAAACCAGATGTTTTTATACGTCACGCCCTTCTTGGAAAGCACGTCCTTGGCATCGGCCACCTCGTCTTTTTTGCCGTCGAGCGTAAAGGAATTAACGCCAACGACCTGGCCGCCCTTCTCGGCAAGCTCCTTGTTGAGCTTCTCCAGATCGCCCAGCTCTCCCACGCACGGCTTGCAGGTGGTAAACCAGAAGTTCATGACGGTGACCTTGTTCTTGGAGAACAGCTCGTCGCTGTTTACATCGTTGCCGTCCAAGTCCTTGCCCTTAAAGCTGGGGAACTTCGTCTCCCCGCTCTCGCCGTTGGTCATGCCTGCGGTCGAGGCATCGACGCTCTCCCCCTCGCCGGGCGTGCTGCCGCATCCGGGGAACTCCTTCTCCAGCGCCATGAGCTTGTCCTCGATCTCCTTGACCTGCTGCGCGCCGGCCTTAAGCGTCTTAAGCTCGTCAGCCGCAAACTGATCCTTGGCGCCCTCGATGGTATCGAGCAAGAAGTCGCCGTAGTTCTTGCCGTCCTCAATCATGGGAGTGTCTTTGTTGGCCGCAAGGAACACCTTTTCCCATAGGGCGTTATCGCTCGCAAAGATCTCGTTTTCCTTTTGCAGCAGCTGCTGGTACAGCTTGGCCGCCTCCTCGGCGCTCGACGGCTTTTGTGCCACAAGCTCGGCAATCTGCGCATCGCCGCTCGTGGCATCCTTCGCGTCGCCCTTGGGGCAGAGCACGCCGCGAGAGTCAGCGCCAGCACGGGCAGCATCAACAAGGCCGCAATTTTTGACAGTTTCATGGTTCCTCCGTTTATA
>ENA-OQCF01000259-OQCF01000259.1-human-gut-metagenome-genome-assembly--contig:-NODE-259-length-20232-cov-10.709227_pt1 | contig 20232 bp, 24 predicted proteins | sample MGYA00242756_ERZ504573 | MGnify/ENA primary metagenome ERZ504573 (study PRJEB26092, sample SAMD00036240) | human gut metagenome | host: Homo sapiens | study: EMG produced TPA metagenomics assembly of... | reverse complement strand
CCTCGAGATTATCGGCGTGGGCACCTGCGGTGGCCCGGGCACGACCTGCGCGCTCGCCATGCTCAACGACGCCGTCAAGAAGGGCGGCGTCATGGCCAGTTCCAGCGTCGGTGGCCTCTCGGGCGCTTTATCCCCGTGTCCGAGGATGCTGGCATGATCGCCGCCGTCGAGGCCGGCGCGCTTTCGCTCGAGAAACTCGAGGCCATGACCTGCGTGTGCTCCGTCGGCCTGGACATGATCGCCATCCCCGGCGACACCCCGGTTGAGACCATCGCCGGCATCATCGCCGACGAGATGGCCATCGGCGTCATCAACAATAAGACCACGGCCGTGCGCGTGATTCCCGCCATTGGCAAGGGCGTGGGCGACTGCGTCGAGTACGGCGGCCTGTTTGGCCGTGCACCCATCATGCCGGTGAACCCCAACGCCGGCACCGTGCTTGCCCACCGCGGCGGACGCTTCCCGGCACCGCTGAACTCGCTGAAGAACTAGCTGAGGGGGACTGGCGAGGAGCCCCGGGGAGGCAATATATAAGGTCGCCTGCTCGGACAGTCCTGACTCGCACGGAGAGCACATTAAGTGCTCTCCGGCTCGTGCGGAACTCGCGATCGACCTTATATATTTGCCCTCCCCGGGGCTCCCGCACAACGAGACCTCGGTTGGGTTCTATCCCGGTTGCAGTCGCTTCGCTCCTGCACCACTTGGCGGGTGCGGCGGTTTGGCGTTGGATCGGTTCTTTCTGATATATGCTGGTTGCGGCTCTTCTTTTGGGAGGAGTCGCTTTTTTGTTGCTAGGAGGTTGGCCCGTGACTGATGGGGATGCTCGCTCTGAGCTTCTTTCTGCTGATTGGAATGGCGAATGGATGCACTTGCAAGCTGGTCGGCATCGGGCTGATGATTCTTTTGAGTGGGATAAGCGTGCTCGGCATTTTCGGCCATTGGAGACTGCCCCGTATGCTCGGGATTTTATAAAGCTGTTGGCGCTTGAGCCTGGCGAGTCGGTGCTCGATATGGGGTGCGGGGCTGGGTCGATTGCTATTCCGCTTGCTCAGGCTGGGCATCCCGTGATTGCTGCCGACTTCTCTCCTGCCATGTTGGGCACCCTTGATGCCGGCATTGAGTATTACGGGCTCGAGGATCTGATTACACCGCTTGAGCTTGCCTGGATGATGATTGGGATCTGGTTGGGCCGGTCGCGAAAGCGGTAGATGTTGCCTTTGCCAGTCGCTCTGTCACCACGACCAACCTAAAAGGGGCACTTGCCAAGCTTGATCGAACGGCTCGCCGACGTTGTGCTGTCACGATGGTCGCCAACTCCAGTCCGCGTTATGACCTGCACCTGATGAACGCCATCGGCGCCTCGGTTACCAGCAGCAACGGATTTGTATATGCCTTTAACATCCTTATTCAGATGGGTGCGCTGCCGCAGGTCACGTATTTTGAATCGCCCCGTCGCGACACCTTCGATAGTCTCGAGGCGGGCGTAGCAGACTTTTCTCGCATGCTCGAACATGGCAACGAGGATAAGATCGACCGCCTGCGCGACTATATCGCCCACCACATGATCGAGAACCCCCATGCCGGCGAGCGGGATCCAAGGGCGTACCGCAGGGACGCTACATGCTCGACCACATCCGCAAAGTCCGATGGGCGTTTATCGCCTGGGAGCCAGTCTCTGCGCCCCGCCCGTAGCCCATCTAAAGCTTGCATCGTCTTCCCGCGCGGCATCCGCATTCTTTGCGAACTGGGCAAACGCGCTCCACACCGCGCCGTTCCTGCGCTATCGTGGGACAGCTCACGTAGATTAAGGCCCCATCGCGGGGCGCCCCATACATAGAAAGCGAGAACCCATGGCACTGACAGGAGCCCAGGTCAAGCAGCTTCGCAGCATGGCCCATCACCTCAACCCCGCCATCATCATCGGTAAGTCCGATGTCAACGAGGCACCGTCGAGCAGACGGTCGCTACCTGGAGAAGCACGAGCTCGTTAAGTGCTCCGTGCTGGACGGCTCCAGCCTTTCTGCCCGCGAGGCCGCCGAGGAGCTCGCCGAGCGCTGCCACGCCGACGTCGTTCAGGTTATCGGCCGCAAGTTCTCGCTGTATCGCGAGTCCTCGCGCAAGGATATCGAGAAGATCAAGCTCGTCTAAAACCGACTGACCATACCGAGTAGCCTGCGGGCGTCCGAGTGATTCGGGCGCCCGTTTTTTATCGCTCGACAAGCACGCGCTTGAGCCTGCCTTCGACCAGGCGCTCATACAGGCGCCTTGTCTCGGGCTCGGGCACGCCTTGAACCTGCTCTCGCAGGTGGTGCATGTGACCGCTGTATAGCTCGACAACATCGCGGCGTCGTCCCGCCGCACCGTAAACGCGCATGGCACAGCGAACCATGTCCTCGCGCGCAGTCTCTTGGCGAAGCCCGATTCAACGAGCCAAATTGCCGATTGCAGGTCATTTTCCTCGAGAGCGGCATTCGCTCCCCTAATCATGCAGTCGATGTACTTGGATTGCATAATGTGGCGCATGCGCGTAAAAAACGTGGGATTGCAACCGGTGGGAACATACAGCGGCCCCGCGTAGAGTTGCTCGACCTTAAGACATAGCTCAACCAGGTGAGGGCCTCTCGCGCCCATACGGTTTCCCAGGATCTCGCGGCTCAGCTGGTCAAAGAGCCTTACATCGGTCTTAACGTAGTCGCCGTTGAGCCCTATGCACTCGTTTTGGATGAGCACGCACGACTTGCCATCCGGCGTTGGACCAAAGCCGAGCGCAAGCGCGATACCGTCGAATACAGATTGTTGCGCGCGGCGCTAAACTCGGCATGGGGCCACAACTCCATGGCGATTGTCTCGCGGTCGACCATGGCATCCATGCCCAGCGCGAGCCGCTCGGCAAGTGTTGCCGCCTTTTTGCGACGCCACATCTTATCCGTGATGGGAAAGCCGTCGCGTTCGGCGCGAAATGCGCCAAACATGCGCATCTCAATATGGCCGATCGTATCGACAGCCTCAACCTCGCCCGCCTGGAACAGATGCTCGCTTTCGCCCTCAAAATCATCGCGTAGTGAATACCGCGACAGCTCACGCACCGGAAGCTTCTTGCGAATCCTGACGGCAGGCTCGCCCAGACAGTGCATCGCAAGACGCGCAAATAGCCGATACGATGGGTCTAAAATCCCCGAGCGATTCATAGACATCCAGGCGGCAAGATCGCTATCGCGGCCCGCAGCGGCCAGATGCAGCGCCACGATCCAGGCTTCTGATCCACCGACCTGCGTCTTGCTAATGTCGAGCAGCTCTGCCTCTTCGCGAACCGATACCAGCGACGTATTGCGCAGGTACGCCACGCGCTCAAGCAGCAACGCGTTTTCGCGCATATACGCAATCGATTCGTCGGCGAGCTTAAGCACCTGAACCGCGCGGAACTTCGCGTTGACCGGCCGCCCCTCCGCCAGCGATTGCCAACCCTCCAGCAATAACCCAAACAGCTGAATTTGATTGTCACGAACACGCACCGCAAAGCGGTCGAGCTCGCCAAACGCCACATCGTCGGTCACGGGCAAGCCCGCGAGCAGGCGCCGCGCCGCCAGCACCATACGCAGCCAAATGGATGGCGCCTTAAGCCCGCGGATATCGAGCGCCTCGAGCATCTGCGCCATCTTGTCATCGCGCTCGTCTGGTTTAGTAAACAAGCCGTCGAACAGCTCCACCAGCATATGGTCGGCCTGTATGAGAATCCCCGCGATATCGAGCTCGCAATCATAGGCTTTGCATGCCTTGAGCTTCGCGAGAACATTGCCGTCTTCCGCTCGCTCGGTTAGGTGGCGCTTGACCTCGATATGCGCGGACAGCATGTCGAGCACCTCGCAGGATGTCTGTTCTTGCACAACAGGGTTGGCGGGAAGCCCCAGGTCATTGTCGCCATAAAAGGCGATGGTGAGCGCCTGGGCTATTTTCCAGGTAGCGGGATCGACCTCGTGCGCCGCCTGATCACCCGCACGTTCGATAACGGACGCCATATACCTTGCGAGCTTTGTATTGCACACGCTGACAGCCGCCAGATACACGCCGAGTGCCTCGGCGGGTGCCGGCTCTTGCTCCTGCTTTTCCGCATTGATCATCGCCGACGCCGCACGGCAAATGTCCCCTCCGTGCCCGGTCAGGGCAAGATCGGCCCCATACTGCCCGGCAAGTTCCAATACCACATGGCGGTCCAAGAACGCGTCGGCCAGGTCCATAGCCAAATCGCATCGGCCGCCTTGATCAAAATGCGAGCAGCCCGCGATACAAGTTCGGGACGGATCTCGGCAACAAGCTTTCGCAGCCTCAGGCGCGCGTTGTCCTTAGCGCCCAAACACCTAAAGGTGCGATCAGACGGATCCACGCCAAAAATCGGATAATCGCGCACAAAGATGGACTGGTCGACCATCGAAAGCCTCACGCCGCACGCCTCTAGCTCCGCAATGCGGCCCTCGCCCATCAGTACCATCAAACAGGCAACGGTAAACAACAGGTTGTTCTCGAGCGATGCGAGATCGGCCAGCGCCGCACCGTACACGTTGACGATTTCGTTCTCGAGCAACCCGGCAACATCGCCCTGTCCATACATTCCCGTCTGCAGCAGATACCAGCTCGGGTACACCCTGTGTGAGCCGATAGAAATCAAGCGATGTGCTGATTGAGAACGCCGTGGCCCATGACGAATACTCATAGGCGTGCACCTTGAGCATCTGCGCATTGACTTTTACAGAATCGCCCAGCCCGTGGATAAGCAATCGGTTGGAGGGGCGGCAGGCAATAAAGACCCCCGTCCCCGTAGCACGTAAGCTGCGGATTCGATCGATGAGGTCCTCGGTTTCGTGCTGCTCGAGATTGGGCACGTTGTCGATCGCAACGAGCGAATGAGGTTTGTCCTTAAGCTCATCGGCGACAACCTCGAGCTGCATAAAGAGCTCGCGTCCAATCGCGCGGTCGGCCTCGATAATCCGAACCGGCCCTCGCGTGGGGTCCGATTTAACCTCCTGCACGTATTGCAGCAACACCGACGTCTTACCAAACCCATCGCGCGTAGAGCAAAACAATTCCCGCCTTGCGCCCTTTAACGATGAGCTCGTTCATCAAGCGATCGCGCCGCACCATATAGCCGCCGCCCGTCGGCATCAACTCGAGGTCGTCCGTATTGCCCAGATCGTTTACCATGCTTGCTCCTCAACTCGACCATATGGACACCGTAGCTGCAGGACCATATGAGCCACCCCGTGAATAGCGTGACTTAGAGTTTTTGGCTGTCTGCCGGTACGTGTTTGGCAAGTTTTTGTACAGCGAGGCCCGATGGTAACTTATCCCCCGACCAATAGGTCTTTGCGCAGGTCAATGCGCTTGCCAGCATGTCCCATCCCATTTGCAGTGTAGCGCAGTCGACTGTTTTTATTTGAGTTGCGCAACTCGCCTACTCCTCGCTACCGCCTGCGACTCTATGGTGGCAAATGTGCATAGAATCTGCTATAGAATGAATTACAAAATTTCAAACCCTCCAGTCAAGCATGCGGCAAGGTTTCCGTCATGCATGCGTCACGGCCTATGTCCACTAAAAAGGCCCCCGCAAAGCGAGGGCCTTTTGAAAAGCTATGTAAGATGCTTGGTCGCGTTACTCGCAGAGCGAAAGAGCGGCCTCGTCAGCAACGACAACGCAGTTGGTGTGCAGCTGCAGGATCGAAGCCGGGCATTTGGGCGTAACCGGGCCATAGCACATATCGTGCACAGCCTGAGCCTTGGCCTCGCCGTTGGCGACAACCAGGATCATGCGGGCATACATGATGGTCTGGGTGCCATGGTGTAAGCCTGACGGGGCACATCATCGATGCTGTCGAACAGGCGGCTGTTGGCCTGAATGGTGCTCTCGGTCAGGTCGACGCAGTGCGTACCCTTGGAGAAGTGGTCATCGGGCTCGTTGAAGCCAATGTGACCGTTGTTACCGATGCCGAGCAGCTGCAGATCAGGGTAACCGGCAGCAGCGACGATCTTGTCGTACTCGGAGCAGGCAGCAGCGGCGTCGGGGTTGGAGCCATCGGGCACGTGCGTGTTGTTCAGATCGATATTGATGTGATCGAAGAAGTTCTCGCGCATAAAGTAGTGATAGCTCTGGGGATCGTCATGCGAAAGACCACGATACTCGTCCAGGTTATAGGTGCTGACCTCGGCAAAGTCAATGTCACCCTTATCGTACCAAGCAGCGAGCTGTTTGTAAGCGCCAATCGGGGTGGAGCCGGTGGCAAGACCCAACACGCAATCGGGCTTGAGGATAACCTGAGCCGAGATGATATTAGCGGCCTTGCGGCTCATATCCTCGTAGTCTTTAGCTTTAATGATTTTCATTACGCGTCCTTTCTCGTACAAGAGAGGCAAGGCTCCCCTTACAAGCACTTGCCCGCGGCCCGCGTCGCCGCAACCAACGTGTGCGGCCACCAGGGCGAGGTCGCGTAATGTATATGTCTCGTGTCTAGCCGCGTCGAGGCCCCTGCCCGTCCACGGTGACCCAAAGCTGTTTAGCCTCGGACGTTTCCCATCTTGCCACGGAGGGCGTCCTCTTTCAAGGGCGCCTCCGTAAACGTGTTTGAATTGTAGGCTAAAGGCCAAAAGCACCAACTAGCGCTCGCGAGCAACGATGAGCTGGTCCATCTCCTCGACATGCTCTCCAACGGAACCCTTAATGCTCGAGAACTCAACAGAGTTGCACACCAAGATGGGAACCGTCACATCGTAACCCTCGGCAGCAATTGCCTCGCGATCGAACTCGATGAGCACGTCGCCCTTATGGACGACATCACCCACCTGTGCATGCACGCTAAAATGCTTGCCCTCAAGCTGGACAGTGTCCAAACCAACATGGATGAGCACGTCTAGACCATCGACCGTGTTGAGCGCAACGGCATGACCCGTGGGAAAAATCGCCTCGACCTTAGCGTCAGCCGGAGCAATCACACGTGTACCCGTAGGCTGAATCGCCACGCCATGACCCAAAAGGCCGGTAGCAAACGTCTGGTCTTTGACCTCGGATAACGGAATGACGTCGCCCGAGATGGGAGCATCCAGCGTAAGGACTCGACCACGCATACCAAAAGACCTCAGGACTTTAGTGAACATGCTCCCCCTCGGACATACCAATCAATCAAAATAACTTTAACAGTTTACCACTTGGCACCCGTTTTTGACCATTAGGGAAGTTCGCGCTTGACAACCTCGACGATGTCGTCAACCACACGCTGGGTCAACTCGTGCGTCTCGGCCTCGGCCATCACACGGACCAGCGGCTCGGTGCCACTCGGACGTACCAGAATGCGGCCGCGACCGTTGAGCTCCTTCTCGGCGGCAGCGACGGCGTCCCAAATGGGCTGACAATCATCCAGGCCGGCCTTATTGTCGGAATGTACGTTGACAAGTACCTGCGGGTACTTCTTCATGATGCCGGCAAGGTCGGTGAGGGTGCGGCCGGTGCGCTTGAGCACGGCCAGAAGCTGCAGGGCCGTCACCAAGCCGTCGCCGGTGGTGTTGTGCTCCAGGAAGATGATGTGGCCGGACTGCTCGCCGCCGATGACGGCACCGTCCTCGAGCATACGCTCAAGAACATAGCGGTCGCCCACGGCGGTCTGGACCATCTCGAAGCCCTGCTCCTTCATGGCGATGGAGAAGCTAGGTTGCACATAACGGTCGAGACGATCTCGGAGTTGGCGAGCTTGCCGCGAGCGGCCAAGTCGGAGCCGCAGATGGCCAGGATGTAGTCGCCATCGATTTCGTTGCCCTCGCTGTCCACGAACAGCACGCGATCGGCGTCGCCATCGTGAGCCAGACCGATGTCGGCGTGGGTGCGCAGCACGAGCTCGCGCAGGGGCTCAAGATGAGTGGAGCCGCACTCGACGTTAATGTCGGTGCCGCAGTAATCGGTGTTGATGGCATGGACCGTGGCGCCCAGGCGCTGCAGAGCGGCGGGCGTGGTCTGGCAAGAAGCACCGTGGCCGCAGTCGACGGCAACAACCAGGCCGTCGAGCTTAAGGCCGTCGAGCGTGTTGATGGCATGATCGACATATGCCTTGCGGGCGTCCTTCATCTTGATGATGTGACCCACACCGGCGCCGGTCGGCAGCGTGTCGGCAGCCATGGCCTCCTCGGACATGACCCAGGCGCTGATCTCTTCCTCGACAGCATCGGGAAGCTTCATGCCCTTGCGGCTAAAGAACTTGATGCCGTTGAACTCCGGCGGATTGTGCGAAGCAGAGATGACGATGCCGCCGTCGAGCTCGTTTTGGACGGTGAGCAGCGCCACGGCCGGCGTAGGGATAACGCCGCAGCAGTGCGGTCGGCCGCCCTCGGCCATAATGCCGGCGGTCAGAGCACTCTCGAGCATGGTGCCCGAAAGACGCGTGTCACGGCCGATGCAAATGTCCGGACCAAGGAACTTGGTCGCCGCACGGCCAAGACGAAACGCGAGGTCGCACGAGAGGTCGGCGTTGGCGACGCCGCGGACGCCATCGGTACCGAAGATGTTCTGGGGCATAGGATCGCTCCTTCCCAAGTGGGCAAAACGCAGTCGCCCACCCTAGTCGAAAAAGAAAAGCGGGACCCGCCGAGCAATCGGCAGGCCCCGCTTGTACATTGTATCTCGTAAGGAGATAAAACCTTAGCGCTTGGAGAACTGGGGAGCGCGGCGAGCCTTCTTGAGGCCGTACTTCTTGCGCTCGACCACGCGAGCATCGCGCGTAAGGAAACCGGCCTTCTTGAGGTCAGCACGGTAGTCGCCAGCGTTCAGAAGAGCGCGAGCGATGCCCAGGCGCAGAGCGCCGGACTGACCGGAGATGCCGCCGCCATCGCACAGAGCGATAACGTCGAACTGACCGGCGGTGTCGGTCACCTTGAAGGGAGCAAGGGCGTTCTCAACGAGCTGATGACGGCCGAAATACTGCTCGGCGTCACGCTTGTTGATGGTCACCTTGCCGGTGCCGGGGACGAGACGGACGCGGGCGACGGCGTTCTTACGACGGCCGGTACCCTGGTAGACAACGGTGTTCTCAGCCATCTTTAAGCCTCCAGCTCAATCTTCGTGGGGTTCTGGGCAGCGTGCGGATGCTCGGCACCAGCGTAGACCTTAAGCTTGGTCATCTGGGCACGGCCGAGGGTGGTCTTGGGCAGCATGCCGCGAACGGCGCGCTCGATGACCTTCTCCGGGTGCTTCTCCATAGCCTGGCGGAAGCTCTCAGCCTTGAGGCCGCCGTTGTAGCCGCTGTGGCGATAATAGGTCTTCGTGTCGGCCTTGTTACCGGTAAGCTGGACCTTATCGGCGTTGATGACGACAACGAAGTCGCCGCAGTCGCTGTTGGGCGTGAACTGGGGCTTGTTCTTACCGCGCAGAATCATTGCGATCTGGGTGGCAAGACGGCCCAGGACAGCACCGTCGGCGTCGACGAGAACCCAGTTGCGCTGGACCTCGCCCTGCTTGGCGTAGTGAGTCGATTTCGAAATCACTTAGACTCCTCCATGTACAGTACGTGTTGTTACAGAGATTCACGGGGCTCTGCAAGTAACCCGTCCATATTACCCCGCTCGCCGCCCGAGTCAACAGGTATTTTGGTTCTGACCAGACTTTCTGCACATGTCGTCCATGGGTCATGACGTCGCGACACTAGCGCTCGACAAATGCCTCGATATCTCCCAGCAAGCGCTTTGCCTCCTGGCGGCCCTGAATATACAGGTCGAGGAGCTTTGCTGGATCGTGCTCAACGTGGCCGACCTCGACCGGCTTTTGCGGAGCAACGACCAGTGCGCGGCCCTCGCGTTCATACTTCCACAGATGCATGCGCTGGATGTTATAGCGGTCGTGGCGCGTCTCGATAGCCTCGAGCAGGTAGGGGTAGTCGGCATAGCGGGCGCGCGCGGCGGGCATAAACTCGTAGGGCTTTTTCTCGTACGAGCGGTCCTGCGTGACAATGACAACCGCGCGATCGAAGCCCGCCTCCTCCAGCACGTGCTCGATGGGAACCGAATCGGCTACGCCACCGTCGACGTATTTGTGCCCGTCAATCTCGACCGGCGGCGTCACCAGCGGCAGCGACGTCGAGGCGCGCACGGCATCGAGGTCGAGCACGGCGCTTTTGACCGGCAGGTACGCGGCAGTTCCAAAGAGCATGTCCGTCGCGACGGCGTACATCTCGATGGGGCTCGCATCAAACGTCACGTTGTCAAAGGGATCCAGGCGGTCCTGGACATCATTGAAGATAAAGTCGTAGCCCACAATAGAACCCGTGGACGCAAACGATGCGGCACCCATGAAGCGGTTGTCGTTGCAGAAAGCCAGGTTGATGCGGTTGGCACGGCCGATCTGGTGCGACTTGTAGTTCACGCCGTTGAGGGCGCCGGCCGATACGCCATATACCGCCGGAATCTCGACGCCGGCCTCCATGAGAACGTCAAGCACGCCTGCGGTAAATTGCCCGCGGAAGCTGCCGCCCTCCAAAACAAGCGCGACCTTGCCGGCGTTCTTTGCCTTATCTTCTGCAGTCATGTTGACCTCCTGCTGTTTCGTTTGGGCTTCTTCTACCCAGTTTTGGGATAGAGAGCGCATTGGTTTTGGAGTTGCGGAGGACGGGGCGGTCGGCGGGAAAGCGCGTCCCGGTCTCAGAGCAAATTCCGGGTCGCAGTTTCCGCTGAGCTCACCATTCGGAAAGCGTGTCCCGGCCTGCGTTGCCAAGCGCTTTCTTTACGTCCGCGCCCTGCGCAGAGTTCGATTCTCCGCGGTACGGGGGTGGCGTTGGCGCGGGGGCATTGTCGGCTGTCATCCGATCGACATCGCATCTGTTTTGGGCTGAGGCATTGCGCGGAGAATCCGCGTATTTACTTCGCAAATACGCACCGGCTTCGGCCGCCTACCGGCGTCCTCGCCCGCGGGCTAAAAACGCTTACGCGTTTTCTTTACGCCCGCGCCCTGCACAGAGTTCGATTCTCCGCGGTACGGACTAGAAATAAAAAGACAGGCAGATACGAATATCTACCTGTCTGTTGCTTATGGTGGAGGCGCGGAGAATCGAACTCCGGTCCACGAAAGCCCCCTGATTGGCATCTCCAAGCTCAGTCGCTGGTTTAGTCTCGGACGCTTTGCGCGCAGCGACACGCTCGCGGCGTCCTAACCGGTTCGGTCTTAGCCTGCGCCATACCGATTACGTGCGCAGGAGCATTCCCCTAACATGACGTCGCGCCGGTGTCGGGGAAATCACCGGGTTGACGCGCCGCTATAAACTAAGCAGCGAGAGCCATAGGCTCAAAAGAAGAGTTGTTGTCAATTCAATTTGACGGTACCCCTGTTTAACGAGGCGAGGAGACCTCGGCTTGCTTCCTCTCTCAGAGCTATCGTGTCGAAACCAGTCGCCCCCGAATGTCGGGAAAGTCTGGATGGCATTGGGCACGAGCACCCAACACCCGTCGACTTTTCAAGGAACATGCGGGGCGAGCCCCGCTTGTGGAGTGTTATCTTACCACGTTCTGAAAGCGGACAGCTGTTCTATGCACGAGCTGTGAAGACCCCAATGTGCGCCGCACTTCGCACTTTTGCTACCGATCGCGTCACGTATATTTTCGCCAAGCAAAATTGACCCGTCGAAAGGACCGCCATGGATACCAAGCAGCAACTCGTCAATGCCCTCGCAGGCCTGGGCTCAACCATTACCGAAGCTATGGATGTCATCGAAGGCTTTGTCCCCTGCGGACATCCCGCCCTCACGGTATCGAACGCACTCGTCGCGCTGGACGCCGACGATGATGCAGCTCTCGCCCAGCAGCTTGAGACCGTCGAGGGCTTTATCGACCACGTGAGTGAGAACCGCGGCGTGGCCGCCTACCACGGCATCGAGGTAGAGCTCGCAGGTCCCAAGGCCGATCTGCTCGCAGCAATCCGCGAGGTAGGTACTTATGCAGACTGCAGGCGTCAAGAACACCCAGGTCAACGAGTGGGTCTACCGCAGTCTGGCAGCACTCGACAGCTCAGACGAAAAGGCAGCCGAGCAGCTCGCAGAAAGTCCCACCATTAAGGCCGAGCTTTTGTAAATAGCAGACGCGAGTCCCTTGGCGCATCGTCGTCCAAGAGGCCCGCAAACAGTTCGCGTCAGCCGATAGCCGCGCCGCCGCGTTCGGCCAAAGCAAGAATCGACATCATTTGGCGCGGGGTCTTCGCTGCAAGATCGGCATGTTCGAGCAGCTTGTGATCGTTGGTCACTAAGTAATCGACCTGTGCGCGCTTGCACGCGGCGAGCACCAAGTTGTCCTCGTAATCGCGATGGAGCGTCAGATATTTGTCGGCTAGCCACAGATCGGATGCGTCTGCACCCACGGCCGTAGCGTTTTCGGTCATGTTCCGAACAAACGCCAACGCCGCATCGCCAATTGCACGGGCAGATGCCTCGTCGAGCGCTCCCCCGCTGGCAAGAACGCTACGCTTCAGCTCGTGTTGGACAACGTACAGCACGTCCTTGGCGATATGCACCGGAAAGAACAGCAATGCCCCCGTCTCCGCCGCCTGCCCAATAAACGCACGCGCGGCAAGCGACTCGGCATGGTCGACGCAAAACGAATCAACCCATACGTTGGCGTCCACCATTATTTTGAGGGGAGCCCCGCTCACAGGATCATCCCCTTTTGGCGATAGCGCTCGTCCATGGCTTCGGAATAGATTGTGTCCCAACCGCGATCGTCGGATACGGGCGACGTAGCGATGCCCAAATCTGCATAAAGCCGGTCTGCCGCTGCCCACGACGCGGCGAACGGAGTATCGGGCGCGACGGTCTGCTGCCGGTCGTCGACGGCCGCAAGCACTTCCTCGCACTGCCCGCCACCCTGCGCGACCTTGGCCACGACCTTTTTGATGAGCTCGGGCAGCGAGACGCCCGAAAGCCGCAGCGCTTCCTCGGCGCGCTCTTTAACCGAGCGATCTACGCGAACATTCACCTGTGCCATGCTGCCAACGGTAGCCATCTCAACCTCACCTTCAGCATTTACTAGCATTGCTAGCACGAGCATATATCCGAGCTAACATATCGTCAAACAAAAGAAGGCCTGCACCCTGACGGCTGCGGTGCCGCCCGAATGCAGGCCATATACTCAATCGAAAACGCTAACGCAGGTACGCCTTTGCGTTGCCCAGGCTGTAGGCGATCGTTGAGCCGTTGTGCAGCAGTGACGACGTCTGCGGAGTGATCATGCCGGTAATACCCAATGCCAACAGCGCCGAGTTGGTGAGCATCACCTTGGAATACGAACTCGACAGACGGTCGATAAGCCCCTGACTCATGCGGCGCAGGCGCACGATTGCGGCCAGATCTGTATCGGTCAGGATGATATCGGCGACCTCCTTGGCGATGTCGCTTCCACCGCCCATGGCCAGACCCACATCGGCCAGACCCAGCGCCGGTGAGTCGTTGACGCCGTCGCCCACCATGGCAACGTGGCGCCCCTCGCCCTTAATGCGCTCCACATACGCGTACTTGTCCTCGGGCAGCAGCTCGGCCTTAAACTCGTCGACACCTGCCTCGCGAGCAATGCGCTCGGCCGTGCGCTCCGAGTCGCCCGTGAGCATGACCACGTGCTTAACGCCCAACGCGTGCAAGTCGGCGATGGCCTCGCGGACCCCGGGCTTAAGCGGGTCCTCGATACCGAGCACGCCCACAACGGTGCCGTCGACCGCCAGATACAGCGGCGACAGGCCCTGCATCTGGGACTCGATGCGCTCCTTTATGTCGGACTCGAGCTGCGCGCCCTCATCCTCAAACACAAAGTGTGCCGAGCCGATAATCGCGCGACGTCCTTCGATGGACGAAGCGATGCCGTGTGCCACGATGTACTCGACGGCAGCATGGCGCTCGCGGTGCTCGAGCCCGCGCTCGCGGGCGCGTTGACCACGCACGCGCCACCGGATGCGGGAAATGCTCCTCCAAGCAAGCGGAAAGGCGCAGGACCTCATCCTCGCTCCAGCCATCGGTGGTGAGCACGCAGGCAAGACGCGGCTGTGCCTCGGTGAGCGTGCCGGTCTTATCAAACACAATGGTGTCGGCCTTGGCAAACGACTCAAAGTACTTCGCACCCTTGACCATGACGCCCATCTTGGCAGCATCGCTCATGGCAGTCATGACGGCGACGGAACCCGTGAGTTTGAGTGCGCACGAGTAGTCGACCATCAGCGCCGCTGAGGTCTTGATGAGGCTGCGCGTGGTGAGCGCAACCAGGCCCGCGAGCAGGAAGTTCCATGGGACGATCTTGTTGGCGAGGTCCTCCATGTGCGACTGACCCTCGGACTTGAGCGAGTCGGCCGTCTGCACGAGCGAGACGATCGAGCGGAGCTTGGTCTGAGCCGTGTTGGCGCGCACACGCACCAAGATGCTGCCATCTTCCACAACGGTGCCGGCGAACACGTCGTCGCCCACGCTGCGCTCGACGGCCAGCGGTTCGCCGGTCAGGGTCGCCTGGTTGACCATAGCGCTCCCCTGCTCGACCACGCCGTCGATACAGATAGACATGCCGGTGCGCACGGCGACCAAATCGCCGGGTTCAAGCTCGGTGGCGGCAACGCTTACCTCGGTGTCGCCGACGACCTTTTGCGCCTTGTCGGGCACATCGAGCAGCGAGTTGATGAGTTCGTTTTCGCTCATGGCGCGGGTGTAGTCCTCGAGCAGCTCACCCACGTTGAGCAGGAACATCGTCTGGCCCGCGGTGTCGACATCACGTTTGACGAACGAAATGCCGATGGCCGAAGCGTCAAGCACAGGAACGGTTAGGCGCGGCTGCGCCAGCTCATGAAGGGCAGCGCGCAAAAATGCCATGTAACCGGCCACGACAAACACCGCACGCAGAGGCGTCGGCAAGAACCAGCGGCGCGCGTAGTGGGCGCCGATAAGTGTGGCAAGATCCATGACGAGCTTGTGCTTGCGTGGCTCAAGCTGCATCACATAACCCGTCTTTGCGTCGGCAATGGCCTGGGCATCGAGCGCACACAAAGCGTCGAGCACGCCCGCACGACACTGCTCATCATATTCGAGCGCCATCTGGCCAATACGGCCGTAAACGCGCACCTTGTGCACGCCGTCGATGTCGCCGCTGAGCTTAAGAAGCGCATCGAGATCACTCTCTGGCACAGGACCCGCCAACTGAAGGCGGGTCCTGCCGGGGATCTCGCTAATAATCGAGAATCTCATAGCTTGTGCCTGGGAGCGTTACTCGGCTGCCTCGTCAGCAGCGGCCTCGCTCTGGGTGATGTAGGCAGCCTCGGCAACCATGTCATCGACATTGGCCTTGGCCTGCTCGACCATGTCCTGGTAGCAGTTCTTGACGCGCATACCGCACGCGATGCCCTGCACGCAGGCATTCTTGACCGGAGCGCTGGTAAGCAGCTTGATGCCGGCCGTGCCAAGCAGAAAACCGCCACCGACAAGCAGGGTATTGAACGTCGACTTCTTCATGTTGTTTCTCCCTTTTGCCGCATTGGACGCGGCACGGTGCCTCAGCACCCGAGTAAACAAGTTTGCTCGAGCACACTTTTGGAAAATAGTTTAGTTTATCTAACTATTAAGTTCAACAATGGTTAACTTTTTGGAAACTATGGGGGTGAACTCAATATGACAAAGGGACTGCCCCTTTGTCATATTCCTACAGCTGCCAGTCCGCCGCCTCCTTTTGCAGCGCAACCATGCGGGCGAATTCTCCACCTGCCGCCTTGAGCTGCGCCGGGGTGCCCTGTTCGGCAACCACTCCATTCTTGAGCACAACGATTTTGTCGGCATTTTCCACCGTACGCATACGGTGGGCAATAACGATAACCGTCTTACCTGCAAGCAGACGGGAGAGTGCCTGCTGTACCACGGTCTCGTTCTCCACATCCAAGCTTGCCGTCGCCTCGTCCAACAGCACGATGGGTGCGTCTTTGAGCAGCGCGCGGGCGATGGAGATGCGCTGGCGCTCGCCACCGGACAGCTTGGAGCCGTTCTCGCCGATCATGGTGTCGTAGCCCTGCGGCATGCGGCACACAAACTCGTCGCAGTTGGCGGCACGCGCGGCCGCAAGCACTTCCTCATCGGTGGCATCACGACGCCCGAGGCGGATGTTTCCCATCACCGTGTCGTCAAAGAGCAGCACGTCTTGGAACACGATAGCGTAGTCGCGCAGGAGTACCTCGGGATCGACGCCCGCAACATCCACACCGCCCACGGTAACCTTGCCCGCAGTGGCATCCCAAAAGCGCGCGGCCAGGCGGCTCACCGTAGACTTACCGGAACCCGAAGGACCGACCAGCGCCGTAACTTCGCCTTCCTTGGCGGTAAAGCTCACATCGGTAAGAACTTTCTCGCCGGCGCGGCCGTCCTCGCCCGCACCATAGCCAAATGCCACGTGATCGAACACCACATCGTGACCCGCGGGCTCAAATTTCTCGCTGCCCCGCGCCACAGGCTCTTCCATGATGGAACGCATGCGCTTGGCAGACGACTCGGCGGCAAACAGCTCGGACATTAACATTAACGCCTGGTCAAAGGGCGCATAGATACGGCTCACCATAAGCAAGAAGGCAAACATCACCAAATAGTCGACCCGCCCCGAGGCAACCATCGCGGCACCCGTTACCAGCGTGGAAGCGACCCCCAGACGCAAAATGACAAAGGCAGAGTTGACCAAAAGCCCGTTAACGAGTTCTCCCTTAGTGGTCTCGCGCTCCTCGTCATCGATCACGGCACCGAGTCCCTCAAGATAATAGGCCTCCTGGTTGGTAGCGCGGATCTCGCGCACACAATCGAGCGTCTCCTGGATCGCCTCGGTGACTTTGACCTTCTCGGCGCGAACACGGTCGAACACCGGGACCATGGGGCCGCGCGTCAAATACAGCACGGCAAAGGCCACGGGAACGCTCCAGAACGCCGTGATCGCCAACTGCCAGCAAAAGAACAGCGATGCTGCGAACACAATAGCGCTTGCGATAATGGCGCCCCAAAGCTCTCCCAACACGTGGCTGTAGGCATGTTCCATGGTCTGGACATCGCCCATGATGGTCTCGGTTAAATCGGCCAGATCACGACGACCGAAAAACGACAGCGGCAGTTTGCGCAAGCGTTCGGCGATCTCCATACGCTGCTTGCCGCACTCCTCGTAAAAGATGCAGTAGGTGTAGTAATACTGTTGCCAGTTAGAGGCAAAGAGCAACACGAAAAAGACCAGGAGGCCGCCCACGATCGGCAGGGCATCCGGCAGGTCAGCGCCAGTGGCGAGATGTTCGACAAAACCGGCCATGACCAGGAATAAAAAGCCCATGCCGGCCATGGTAATAAGATTGGTGAGCGTGGTCCAGAAAATGCCGCGCTTTACGCCGGCGACGCCTTTATCGGATAGGAAATACTTCTTTTGGAATGAGGCGAACATTTAGGCCTCGCCTCCCTTCGTGACGGCGGCATCCGCGGTCGCTGCAGTGATTTTCCAGCTCGCGGCCTGTTCGTATTCGGCCCACATCTTGGCATACAAACCCTCTTGGGACAGCAACTCGGCATGAGTACCCGACTCCTGCACCCTGCCCTGGTTGAGCACCACGATTTGATCTGCGCCCACTACAGTCGAGAGTCGATGAGCAATCATAATGACCGTGCGACCCGCCGCCAGCTTGCTAAAGGCGCGCTGGATGAGCGCCTCGTTCTCGGGGTCGGCAAACGCCGTGGCCTCATCGAGCACCACGATAGGCGCGTCTTTAAGGATCGCGCGGGCGAGCGCCACGCGCTGGACCTCGCCGCCCGAAAGATATGCTCCGCCGGCACCGAGCATGGTATTGATGCCTGCGGGAGCTTGGCCACAATGTCGTCGCACTGAGCTGCGGAGAGGGCCGCACGCACTTCGTCGTCAGTGGCCGTAGGCTTGGAGGCGCGCACATTATCGGCAAGTGTTTGCCGGAACAGCTGGTTAGTCTGGAACACGAAAGCGACCTGGTCCATAAGCTCGTGCGGATCCATATCGCAAACGTCCACACCGCCTACAAGCACTCGGCCCGAAGAGACATCCCAAAAACGAGGAATCAGGCTTGCGCAGGTTGACTTGCCGCCGCCCGAAGGACCCACTAGGGCGAGGGTGCTACCAGCGGGAACACTGAAACTTACATGGCTAACGGCAGGTGCTTCGGCACCCTCGTACGTAAAGCTTACGTCCTCAAATCGCACTTCGCCGCCGGCAGGGTGCTTGAGTTGGGCGGGCACGGAGAGCTGCTTGGAATCCATGATACTTCGAATACGAGCCAGCGAATCGGCACTCATCTGAGAGGCCTCGCCCACAAACATGAGCTTGGTCAGGGCCGTCGGTACCACGGCCGAAAATATCGCGTAAAACGTGAAGTTGGCCATAAAATGTGCGAAGTCCGTCTCGCCCGGCGCCAACAGCAACGCCACGGGCAACAGGAATGCCACAAGACCATTGAGCGCGGTAAGGTTGAGTACCTGCGGACCTCGGCAGAACGTGCCCGCATAGTTTTGTGCCATGTCGCGTATTCGGCGATCGCATCGTGGAAAGCCTTAAAGGAGTAGACCGTCTGCTGAAACACCTTGACCACGGGAATACCGCGTACGTATTCGGTGCCGGTCTTGTTCATCTTGACCAGCGCTCCCATGTAGGCCTTCATGAACTCGGCGCCTTTGCCGCTCATCATGGTGGCCATGGCGCCAAACGAAATGGCCACGAGATGAGGCATGCCGCGCCCAAGCGCCAATCGAGGGCGAAAAGCAATACGAGCAGGCCCACGACCATGGCGGCGGCGCCTGCGATATCGGGCAGCATGTGTGCGAGCAAAGTCTCGGTGGAGGCGGCACATCCGTCTACAACACGACGCAGCTCACCGGTGGCGTGCGTGTCAAAGTAGCCAAGCGGCAGCTTAAGCAGGTGCTCGCTCGTAGTCTTGCGGATATTGGACGCACAGCGAAACGCGGACAGATGCGTGCACATGAGCCCACGAAATAAGCTACGATGCTTGCCAGGGCAAAACCCACGGCCCACCAGCCATACATCGCGATGTCGCAGGCTTCGCTCCAGTTAGGCGCCACGGCGATCAGATCGCGCGCGACAAGCCAAATGCACACGTACGGGCCAAAGCTCAGCAGCTGCGAGAGCGCCGAGAGCGCCATGCCCAAATACGTTAGGAATTTGCGGTCACCGGCATACGCGAGCAACTCGCCGATGCCTCCACCTTCCCTTTTTGATCCCTTTGCCATGAGATTCCTTTCTAACGGTTGAGAGTTAACCGTTCTCAACTTATCATTGATATGTTAGCCAAGGCACACAATCGAGCCAGGCGTGGACGTTTTCGCAAAGGAAGGGGACGCTTTTGAAAATGCATCGGGCTGCGACCGACATAACTGAGCTCTACGCACCACAGTTTGAGCAGTTTGGCCTGGAGCTTTCCGGCAAGGGCGCTGTCTTTACCGGCGAGGTGGCAAACGATCGGGCGCACGGACGCGCATGGATCATGCCTCTCTCCCCTGCCTGCATTGTCATGGAGCATTTCATCACCCCGACGCACGATATGTACCTGGCCGAATACACACCCGAGCCGTACGCCTGCGTGAGCGAAGTCAGCGCGCCCACACTTACATGCATGCCCGAGACTGGCATAACGCCCGCGAACCTCAAACCATCGCATGGACCGTGGCCAAACAATGCCGTTTGCAGCTTTATCCAAGATAGCTGTGGCGAGGAATTAAGCCGCTGTTTGCGGGGGAACTTTATCACTCGCGCTCGGTGCTCTTTTTGCCTGGATATTTTGACGAACTGGAGCACCGCTATCCCACCGAGTTCGCGGGAATCTTTGAGGCGTTTGCCGAGCCATGGCACGAGGAAGCGACGTCTGCCATCTATCACACGCTGCGCCGGATTAACGAGGACCGTGCCCAAACCGTAGGCGGACACGTCTATATGCAGGGCATCGTGGAGACCATGGTCGCGGAGCTCGCCTGTTCGCGCGCGGCCCACAAGCAGGCGCGGCAGGCGGCAGACACACGCGTCAGCATAACCATGGCCGAAGAAGCAACGGCAATGATTGAGCGCACGCTCGACAAAGGCAGACATGTGGGTATCAACGAGGTGGCCGAGAGGCTCTACACAAGCCGCTCCAAACTATGCGCCACCTTTAAGGCCCAAACCGGCGAGTCCCTGGGCGCTACATTCGCAGACGCCGTATGGAGCGAGCGCAGG
>ENA-OQCF01000258-OQCF01000258.1-human-gut-metagenome-genome-assembly--contig:-NODE-258-length-20242-cov-1.974099_pt1 | contig 20242 bp, 19 predicted proteins | sample MGYA00242756_ERZ504573 | MGnify/ENA primary metagenome ERZ504573 (study PRJEB26092, sample SAMD00036240) | human gut metagenome | host: Homo sapiens | study: EMG produced TPA metagenomics assembly of... | reverse complement strand
ACCATCGTATGCCGGGTAAATATTATAGCTGGAAGAGGCACGCGATTTGGTGGATTTTTGTAAGAAACATCAGGTGTTGTTGATTCCTGAGATAGATATGCCGGGGCATAGTGCTGCCTTTGTGCGTGCTTTCCGCCATGATATGCAAAGTCCGGAAGGGATGAAAATATTGAAACTGTTGCTGGATGAGGTGTGTGAGACATTTGATGTGCCTTATTTACATATAGGTACGGATGAGGTGGAGTTTACCAATCCGCATTTTGTACCCGAAATAGTGGCGTATGTACGCTCAAAAGGGAAAAAAGTAATATCCTGGAATCCGGGCTGGCACTATAAACCGGGGGAAATAGACATGACACATTTGTGGAGTTACCGTGGAAAGGCGCAACCGGGTATTCCTGCTATCGATTCCAAATTTCATTATCTGAATCATTTTGATGTTTTCGGTGATATTGTAGCTTTGTACAACAGCCGTATTTATGATCAGGCAGAAGGCAGTGAGGACATTGCGGGAACTATATTGGCTTTGTGGCACGATCGTTTGATTGACAATGAGTGGAATCTGGTTATTGAAAATGGCTTGTATCCCAATATGCTTGCTATTGCCGAGCGTGCCTGGAGAGGGGGAGGTACGGAATATTTTGACGGACTGGGTACGATACTTCCACCCGAAGACACGGAAGCATTCAAAGAATTCGCTGATTTTGAAAAGCGTATGTTGTGGCATAAGGAGCATACGTTTAAAGGATATCCTTTCGCCTATGTAAAACAGACTAATGTAAAATGGAATATTACGGATGCTTTTCCTAATGGGGGAGATATGGATAAGGTGTTCCCGCCTGAACAGGAGTTAAAGGATATCTATCATTATAACGGGAATACGTATGGTGTACGTCAGGCAATAGGGGCAGGTATTTATTTACGCCATGTCTGGGGGGATATGGTTCCTGCTTTTTATGCTGATCCTAAGGAAAACCACACGGCTTATGCATATACTTGGGTGTATTCGCCCAAAGACCAGGAAGTGGGGTTATGGGCAGAGTTTCAGAATTATAGCCGTTCGGAGATGGATCTGGCGCCATTGCCTGACAAATGGGATTATAAGGGAAGCCGTATCTGGATTAATGATCGTGAAATATTACCTCCTGTATGGACTGCTACGCATAAGGTGAAAAGTTATGAAGTACCTTTGGGAAATGAGAATTGCGTAGGAAGAGTGCCATTGGCGGTGCATTTAAATAAAGGTTGGAACAAGGTTTTCTTAAAGTTGCCTATCGGCAAGTTTAAGATGGCTGAGACGCGTCTTGTGAAGTGGATGTTTACTGCTGTCTTTGTGATCCTGACGGAGAAAGGGCAGTAGAGGGATTGATTTATTCACCAGATAAACAAAAATAAAATGAAACGTATTGTCTTATTGTTATTGGGATTATTATTAGCGTTACCCCAGTTTGCTCAGGAACGCAAGTATTCTACTTTTTATGAGCAGAGAGCGACTTTGTTTGAAGAACTTCCGGTTTACTTCAAAAGATATTATTTTTTTAGGGAACAGTATTACCAACGGTTGCGAGTGGGCTGAGTTGTTCCAAAATAAGAATGTGAAGAACAGAGGTATCAGTGGAGATATCTGTATGGGGGTATATGACCGTTTGGATCCGATTGTAAAGGGAAAACCGGCAAAGATTTTTTTATTGATCGGTATCAATGATGTTTCTCGGGGAACGTCTGCGGATAAAATTATTTCAGAAATAAGTATGATTGTTCGGAAAATAAAGCAAGAATCTCCAAAAACAAAATTATATTTGCAAAGTGTATTGCCGGTGAATGATTGTTACGGTATGTTTAACGGGCATACATCACGCTGGCAGGTGGTAAAACAAATTAATGATTTGTTGGAACCATTGGCGGTAAAGGAAGGAGTTGCCTATATTGATTTGTATAGTCATTTTGTGGAGAAAGAGACAGGTAAGATGAATCCAGTATACACTAATGACGGATTACATTTATTAGGAAAGGGATACTTGCTGTGGCGTGATATTGTAAAACCTTATGTTGACCAGAAATGAAGAAGACATTAATACTGATTTTATGTTTGTTTCTTTGTACCGTTTCATTTGCACGGAAGCGGGTGAAGGTTGCTTGTGTAGGTAATAGCATTACCTATGGCATAGGTGTATCCGATCCTGATAAGGAGTCCTATCCTGCCCGGTTACAGCAAATGCTGGGTGAAGGGTATACGGTGGAGCGTTTTGGAAAGCCGGGAGCTACGTTGCTGAACAAGGGACACCGGCCTTTTATGCAACAGAAAGAGTTTAAGGATGCATTGGCTTTTGCTGGTGATGTAGTGGTTATTCATTTAGGAGTGAATGATACAGATCCGCGTGATTGGCCCAATTACCGTGATTTTTTTATAGCGGATTATCGTGCACTGATTGATTCGTTCAGAGTGGCGAATCCTGAATGTCGTATTTTGATTGCCCGTCTGACTCCGATTGCCGACCGTCATCCGCGGTTTGAGTCCGGCACACGCGACTGGCATGATGAGATTCAGCTGGCTATAGAAACGATAGCGAAATACGCACAAGTACAGTTGATAGATTTTCATGCACCTTTATATCCATATCCTTTTATGTTACCCGATGCTGTCCATCCTGATAAGGAAGGTGCGGCTGTCCTGGCAAAAACGGTGTATGAAGGCATAACCGGTGATTTTGGCGGTTTGCAAATGCCGGAAATTTATACGGACAATATGGTATTGCAGCATGGGCGTCTGCTGACTATTCAGGGAAAAGCGGATGCCGGTGAGAAAGTGACTGTTTCCATAGACAGGCAGAAACTTCAGGCTGTGACGGGAGCAGATGGAAAGTGGGCGGTGGATGTCCGGCCATTGAAGGCGGGCGGTCCATATACGCTGACTGTTTCTACAGAAAAACGGAAACTGGTCTATGAAAATGTGTTGGCGGGAGAAGTGTGGCTCTGTTCCGGACAATCGAATATGGAGTTTTATCTGAATTGGAGTGCGACTGCCGCACAAGATGTTCCTCAAGCTGCAAATAGCAATATCCGTTTTTATGATATGAAAGCCCGTTGGCGTACGGATGCGGTGGAGTGGGATGCTTCGGTACTCGATTCATTGAATCATCTGCAATATTATAAGGATACACGGTGGACAGTTTGTTCGCCTGAAACAGCCGGTAATTTCTCGGCGGTGGCTTACTATTTCGGAAAGAAATTGCAGGATAGTTTGCAAGTTCCTGTAGGACTGATTTGCAATGCCATTGGCGGATCTCCTACTGAAGCATGGATAGACCGTAGTACATTGGAATATCGTTTTCCGGCTATCTTACGTAATTGGATGCAGAATGATTTTATTCAAGACTGGGTGCGTGGGCGTGCTGCCTTGAATGTAAAGCAGTCTTCCAATAAATTGCAACGCCATCCTTATGAGCCTTGTTATTTGTATGAATCGGGTATCCGTCCTTTGGAACAGTTTCCGGTCAAAGGCTTTATTTGGTATCAGGGTGAGTCCAATGCCCATAATCGGGAGGCTCATGAAAAGTTGTTCGGATTGTTGGTGGAAAGTTGGCGCAAGAATTGGGGGGATGCGGAACTTCCATTCTATTTTGTCCAATTGTCCAGTATAGACCGTCCGTCATGGACTTGGTTCCGTGATAGCCAGCGTCGTTTGATGGCGGAGATTCCTCATACCGGTATGGCTGTCAGTTCAGATAGGGGAGACTCATTGGACGTACACCCCAAACAGAAAAGAGAAGTCGGTGAACGGTTGGCTGCATGGGCTTTGAATAAAACATACGGATATAAAAATGTCATTCCTTCGGGACCGCTTTATAAATCGGTCGTATTTAGTGGAGGTGCGGCTTATATTTCTTTTGATTATGCGGAGGAGTTGTCGACTTCGGATGGGAAATCGCTTCGTACATTCGAAGTGGCAGGTGATGATGGATTATTTTATCCGGCACAGGCTGTTGTTGAAAACGGTAAAATAAAAGTATGGAGTGACAAGGTGAAAGAGCCGGAAACGGTTCGTTACGGATGGCAGCCATTTACCCGTGCCAATCTGGTAAATGGCGCCGGTTTGCCTGCATCCACATTCCGGGCTGAATAGTATATAAATTAATAAAGATAGGTAAGATGAAGAAAACATTAAAAGTTTTGATGATGTTAGGATGCTTTCCGATGATGCTCAGTGCAAAGGAGTATAAGAAGTCAGAGAGTCTGAGTCTTGATAAGGGATGGGAGTTCGCCCAGGTCGGCCGGAATGAATGGTTGCCGGCTACGGTGCCCGGAACGGTACATCAGGATTTGATTTCTCATAATAAGCTGCCCAATCCATTTTATGGGATGAATGAGCAAAAAGTGCAGTGGGTGGAGAATGAGGACTGGGTCTATAAAACTACTTTTAATGTGACGGATGAGCAACTCTCGCGGGATGCTGCCTTGTTGATTTTGGAAGGGTTGGATACGTATGCGGATATTTACCTGAACGGCTCTTTGTTGGAACGTACGGACAATATGTTTGTCGGCTATACTCTTCCGGTAAAAGAGGTGTTGCGGAAGGGAGAAAACCATTTGCAGATTCTGTTTCATTCACCTGTCAAGCAAACTTTACCCCAATGGGAAACCAATGGTTTTGATTATCCTGCTGATAATGATCATAGTGATAAGCGGGTTAGTATCTATAGCCGTAAAGCGCCTTACAGTTATGGCTGGGATTGGGGAATCCGCTTGGTAACCAGTGGTATCTGGCGGCCTGTGACACTGACTTTCTATGATGTGGCACGCATTGATGATTACTATGTACGTCAGGCTTCGGTAACAAAAGATCTGGCGAAAGTTGAAAACCGCCTGACTGTAAACAGTGTTTCTGCAACTCCTCAGAAAGCGGAAGTAACCGTTGCTTATTCTTATAAGGAGGGTGAAAAGGTAACCGAACAGAAAGAGGTGACATTGCAGCCGGGAACAAACCATATTCTTCTTCCCATAGAGATACGGCAGCCTCATTTATGGATGCCTAATGGTTGGGGGGAACCTGCATTGTATGACTTTGAAGCCGTAATAAAGGTGGATGGTAAAGTGATAGCTTCTCAAAAAGAGCGTATCGGACTCCGTACAATAAAGGTGGTGAAAGAAAAAGACGATCAGGGAGAATCCTTCTATTTTGTAGTCAATGGTGAACCTATGTTTGCCAAAGGCGCGAATTTTATCCCGGATGATGCTTTGCTGCCTAACATTACTGAAGAACGTTACCGCCAGTTGTTCAAGGATGTGAAAGATGCCAATATGAATATGATTCGTGTATGGGGTGGAGGAATTTATGAGGATGATGCTTTTTACCAGGCGGCGGACGAGAATGGAATTTTAGTTTGGCAGGATTTTATTTTTGCCTGCACTACTTATCCGTCCGATCCTGCTTTTATGAAACGGGTAGAGGCCGAGGCGGAATATAATATCAAGCGTTTACGGAACCATGCCAGTCTGGCTATGTGGTGTGGAAACAATGAAATTTATGAAGGTATGCGCTACTGGGGATGGGATAAGAAATACACTGATCCCGGTATTATGGAAGGAATGAAGCAGGGCTATGACAAACTTTTCCGTGAGTTGTTGCCTCGTAAAGTAGCTGAACTTGATCCGGACCGTTTCTATATGCATGGTTCTCCGTACGAGGCCAATTGGGGACGTCCCGAAGTTGGAAGATTGCGACAGCATAATTGGGGTATCTGGTATGGTCAGAAACCGTTTGAAAGTCTGGATACGGAAATTCCGCGTTTTATGAGTGAGTTTGGTTTTCAGGCATTTCCTGAAATGAAGACGATTGCTACTTTTGCCTCACCGGAAGATTATGCATTGGAATCGGAGGTGATGAATGCTCATCAAAAAGCCACTATCGGTAATTTCCTCATCAAGAAGACTATGGGACTGTATTATAAAGTGCCTGAAGATTTCGATCAGTTGGTTTATATGGGTTTGGTTTTGCAGGGGGTAGGAGTGCGCCAGGGTTTGGAAGCCCATCGTCGTAACCGTCCCTATTGTATGGGAACTTTATATTGGCAGCTGAATGACAGCTGGCCGGTCGTTTCCTGGTCGAGCATTGATTATTATGGCAATTGGAAAGCGTTGCATTATCAGGCAAAAAGAGCTTTTGCTCCGGTATTGGTAGATGCTGTCAAGGAAGGGAGGATTTGAATATTTATGTTATGTCGGACAAACTGGAAGCGGATAAAGAGGTGACTTTATTGTTGCGTGTGATGGATTTTAATGGAAAGGTTCTGACTAAAAAGAGTATCAAGGGCGAGGTTCCGGCCAATGCTTCCACCTTATATTATAAGGAACCTTATGCAGGTATGACAACAAGTCCTCAAAATACTTTTCTTCTAATGACATTAAAAAATAAGAAAGGTGAGGTTTTATCCGAAGAAATTTATTACTTTAACCACGCAAAAGATCAGGAGCTTCCGAAGACCGAGATCCGCTATAAAGTGAAGCCGATGGATGGAAAATATGAAGTGACTCTGTCTGCCAGACAGCTGGCCAGGGATGTGTTCATAGAGATTCCTGTTCAGGGTGCGAGATTTACTGACAACTTCTTTGACTTGTTGCCGGGACAGACAAAGAAAGTGATTATTACTTCAGATAAACTGAAGAAGAATGAAAAGGTTGATATAACTATTAAGCAATTAAGTGATACTAACTAATCAATTAATATCTATTATGAAAACTTTAATGGGCCTTGCAGGGCTGACAATGGCAGGTTTTATGCTTTTATCCTGTAACACAGAAGTGAAAGAAGCAAATTATCAGATAATTCCGTTACCGCAGGAAATTTCGGTAATGGATCAGGCTGCTCCGTTTATTTTGTCAAATGGAACTAAGATAATGTATCCGGAAGGCAATGAAAAAATGCAAAAGAACGCTGAATTTTTGGCAAGTTATATCAAAGATCTTACCGGAAAGTCATTGGCTGTACAAGCCGGTACAGACGGCAAAGGAATAATCCTGCAATTAGGTGGAAATGCTGAAAATCCTGAAGGATACCAGTTAAAGGTAACCAGCGACCAAGTGGTTATTTCAGGACCTACGGAAGCCGGAGTATTTTATGGCATCCAGACGTTGCGTAAATCTATTCCGGTAGCACAAGGAGTGGATATCGCTTTACCGGCGGTTGAAATCAATGACTATCCTCGTTTCTCTTATCGTGGTGCAATGTTGGATGTGTCACGTCATTTTTTCCCGGTAGATTCTGTAAAGCGTTTTATTGATATGCTGGCTTTGCACAACATCAACCGTTTCCACTGGCATTTGTCTGAAGACCAGGATGGAGAATCGAAATCAAGAGTCGTCCTGAACTGACTGAAATAGGTTCTAAAAGAGCGGAAACGGTTATCGGACATAACTCGGGAAAATATGATGGCAAGCCTTATGGTGGATTCTTCACACAGGAAGAAGCAAAAGAAATTGTAGCTTATGCTGCCGAACGTCATATTACGGTTATACCGGAAATTGATATGCCGGGACACATGCAGGCTGCTTTGGCTGCATATCCTAACTTGGGCTGTACTGGTGTCCGTACGAAGTATGGAAAATCTGGGGGGTATCAGAAGATGTGCTTTGCGCAGGAAATGATGAAACCTTGAAATTCATTGAAGATGTATTAGGGGAAATTATTCAGATTTTCCCATCAGAATATATTCATGTAGGTGGTGACGAATGTCCTAAGGTACGTTGGCAAAATGTCCAAAGTGCCAGGCTCGTATCAAGCTTTAGTCTTAAGTCTGACAAGAATCATACTGCCGAGGAAAGATTGCAGAGTTTCATTATCAATCATGCAGAGAAGTTCCTGAACGGACACGGACGTCAGATTATCGGTTGGGATGAAATTCTGGAAGGCGGATTGGCTCCCAATGCCACTGTAATGTCATGGCGTGGTGTTGCCGGAGGTATTGAAGCCGCAAAACAGAAACATGATGTAATTATGACTCCTAATACTTATTTGTATTTCGACTATTACCAAACCAAGGATATTGCTAATGAACCTGAGGCTATTGGTGGATATGTAACCCGTTGAAACGGTATATAACTATGAGCCGATGCCGGCTGATCTGACTCCGGAAGAGCAGAAATACATCCATTGGACGTACAGCCAACTTATGGACTGAATACATTCCTACCTACAGTCAGGTAGAATATATGGAATTACCCCGTATGGCTGCTTTGTCTGAAATTCAGTGGACCATGCCGGAAAAGAAAAAACTATGAAGGTTTCTTGAAGCGTTTGCCTCAGTTGGTAGATATTTATGATGTTTATAAATATAATTATGCCAAGCATGTCTTTGATGTAAATGCTGTATTTACTCCTAATCCGAAAGATGGTACGCTGGATGTTACTTTGTCTACTATTGATAATAGTCCTATCTATTACACTTTGGATGGAACGGAACCTTCCGCTGCTTCCCAGTTGTATACGGAAACATTGAAATTGAAACAGAATTGTACTTTTAAAGCGATTACTGTACGTCCTGCAGGAAATAGCCGTGTGGTTACAGAGGAAATTGCTTTTAACAAGGCTAGTATGAAACCTGTCACTATGTTGCAACCGGTAAACAAGCAATATGAATTCAAAGGCGCTCCCACTTTGGTGGACGGATTGAAAGGTAACGGTAACTATAAGACGGGCCGTTGGATTGCTTTCTATAAAAATGATATGGAAGCAGTTATTGATATGCAGCAACCGACAGAAATCAGCAGCGCTTCTATTTCTACTTGTGTGGAAAAAGGTGACTGGGTGTTTGATGCCCGTGCTTTTTCTGTAGCTGTATCCGAAGACGGAAAGAACTTTAAGGAAATTGCTTCAGAAAAATATCCGGCAATGAAGCAGGATGACAAGAATGGAGTGTTCAACCATACGTTGACTTTCGATCCGGTGACTGCCCGTTATGTGAAAGTGACCGCTTTAGCGGAACATAGCATTCCTGCTTGGCACGGTGGCAAAGGAAATCCGGCTTTCTTGTTTGTTGATGAAATTTCATTAATTGATAGTTATATTCAAATAATGACTGTGTGCCAAAAGTGTGATAGAGTACCGTTGGGCGTGAGGTGGAATGCCTCCGTCCATATGCGTAAGGAATGCTGTGTTTGCGTTGGTGCAATCCGTTTCTGGGGCAAGCGGGATGGCTGATTTGCTTTTGGCACACTTTTTATTATTTGCTTCACCATGAAAACATGATCAGAAAAATAATATATGGCGTTTATGCGATACTGGGCATGATGACAATGGCTGCTTGTAGCGGTCAATCGGATGCTTCTGAAATATCTCTTGAGAAAATGCATGGGTTCCCTACAGAGAATACCGGTTTTCTTAAGGGAGTTTCTGCATTATATGCGGGAGTGATTGAAGGAAATTTGCTGATAGCCGGAGGTTGTAATTTCCCTGATATACCGGTAGCCGATGGAGGAAAAAAAGCTTATTATCGGGATATATATATCGCCCCTTTGTCAAATGATACGGCTTTTGAGTGGAAGAAAATAGGCCAACTGCCTCAGGCAGCAGCTTATGGAGTCACTATTTCTACTGAAAAAGGGTTAATTTGTGTTGGAGGGACTACGGCAACACACAGCTTGTCTGATGTTTTTCTTTTATCTTTGCAAAAAGACACCTTGAAAAGAGATACTTTGCCCTCTTTGCCTGTAACTATGGATAATATGGCAGGTGCATTAGTAGGACATTCACTATATATTGTCGGTGGAAATGTAAATGGCATTCCATCCTCGGCCATGTACATGCTTGATCTGTCGGATTTGTCTGGAGGATGGAAAAGAGAAACAGATATTCCGGGTGAACCCAGAGTACAATCTGTTTGCGTGGCACAAGATGGAAAACTTTATGTGTGGGGGGGATTTGCCCCGGCTGTTGAAGGGCATCAGGCTTCTTTGTCAGTAGATGGATATATGTATTCTCCGGAAACGAAAGAATGGTCATCGGTTGCCACCCCGTATGATGCGGAAGGTAATGAGATCTCTTTAGGTGGTGGAATGGGAACCTCTTTTGGCGAGGGTATGATATTGTGTGCCGGAGGAGTTGATAAGGATATATTCTTAAAAGCTCTGCAAGGTATTTATGCGGGAAAAGAATATTTGTCACATCCTGTAGAGTGGTATCGGTTTAATAGAAACCTGCTGCTCTATCATCCGCAGACGGATAAATGGACTACATTAGGCGAATATGAACAAGGTGCGCGTGCCGGAGCTGTAATAGTTTCGCAGGACGGATTTCATTACATTATTAATGGAGAATTGAAACCAGGCATTCGTACTAATGAAATTAATAGAATTAAAGAAAAGAGAAGATGAGAAGATTGATTATATTGGCGGAAGTTGCATTGGGCTTGCTGTTTGCAAGTTGCACGAAAGAAGAGCAACGCACACTTTCTGTTATTCCCGCACCATTAAAGGTGGAATTACAGCAGGAAGTGTTTTCATTGAATTCGGAAACAGGGTTATATATAGATGCGTCTGAGGGGGACAAGAAGATTTTGGAAGATTATCTGGTGGCTTCTTCCATGAATTTGAAACCGGTAATAGCAGAAGAGGGACATAATGTTGTCTTGAAACAAGTGGCGGAACTGCCGGAGGTAAACTCTTCCGAGGGATATGTTCTGACGGTAACTCCTGATCAGGTACTTATTCGTGCAACTTCCGGGGCAGGATTGTTCTATGGAGTTCAGACTATGCTGCAAATGGTTGATGAAAAAGGATTGCCGGCAGGAGTCATTACAGATGAACCCCGTTTTGCTTATCGTGGCTTTATGATGGATGTTTCCCGTCATTTCTTCGATAAGGAATTTATAAAAAAGCAGATGGATGCTTTGGCATATTATAAATTGAACCGTCTGCATCTGCATCTTACTGACGCTGCGGGCTGGCGTCTTGAAATAAAAAAAATATCCCCGTCTGACAGAATTTGCGGCATGGCGTGAGTTTCCTACCTGGAAAGAATGGTGGAATAACGGACGACGGTATGAAGAAGAAGGCAGTAAAGATGCTCACGGAGGTTATTATACTCAAGATGATATCCGCGAACTGGTGGCATACGCTCAGGAACGTTTTATTACTGTTATTCCTGAGATAGAGATGCCTGCGCATTCGGAAGAAGTACTGACTGCTTATCCTGAGTTGTCTTGTACACACGAACCTTACAAACAAGCCGATTTCTGTGTCGGTAATGAAAAGACTTTCGAGTTTCTGGAAAATGTGTTGACAGAGGTAATGGAACTTTTCCCGTCCGAATATATTCATATAGGAGGGGATGAGGCAGGTAAAGCCTCATGGCCCACTTGCAAACTGTGCCAGGCACGTATGAAAAAAGAAGGCTTGAAAGATGTGAACGAGTTACAGAGTTATCTGATTCATCGTATTGAGGTCTTTTTGAATGCCCACGGACGTAAATTATTGGGTTGGGATGAAATATTGGAAGGTGGTTTGGCACCTAATGCCACTGTCATGTCATGGCGTGGCACGGAAGGGGGAATGAAAGCGGTTGATTCCGGCCACATGGCTATTATGAGTCCGGGTGAGTTCTGCTATTTTGATTCTTATCAGGATGCTCCTGATTCCCAGCCGGAAGCAATAGGAGCTATCTGCCTTTGTCCAAAGTTTATTCATTTAATCCTGTACCCGATACTTTGAGTGCGGATAAAGTCCAGTTGGTGTATGGAGTACAAGCTAATTTATTCACAGAATATATTCCGACTCCGGAACATGCGGAAATGATGATTTATCCTCGTATTCTTGCCTTGGCGGAAGTTGCTTGGAGTGCCCCTTCTGTGAAGAACTATGATGATTTTCATGTTCGTGCATTGAAAGAGGTAGAGGCATTGAAAGCTGAAGGATACCATCCTTTTGAATTGAAAAATGAGATAGGAAATCGTCCGGGAGCGGATCAGCCCGTACAGCATTTGGCAGTAGGTAAGAAAGTGGCTTACGGACGGATGCCGCTTATTATCCCGGCTATTCGGCCGGTGGTGACAGTGCTTGGTAGATGGTGTGATCGGAGGCTGGACTTATGGTGACAGGCGTTGGCAAGGTTTTATAGACAAGAAAAGAATGGATGTGACCATTGATATGGAAAAAGAAACAGAAATTCATTCTGTTGGAGCAGACTTTATGCAGGTGTGTGGACCTGAAGTCTTTATACCTTCAGAAGTGATCATTTCCGTTTCCAATGATGGTAAGGAGTTTACGGAACTGAAGCGCATGGAGCATAAAGTAGTGAAGGATGACAAAGTGACTTTCATCAACTTGGTTGGGAAGGAAATGCCAAAGCACGTTACATACGTTATCAGGCATCTTCGGGCGAATTCGGAGGTTTCTTGTTTACAGATGAAATTGTAGTGAAATAATAGAACTTATATAAACAACAAATAGCATGAAGAAACAAATTTTGTTATCGGCTGTTCTGGCTTGTATCTCAGTTTTTTCTGCGGCAGCACAGAAAGAGCCGGTAGATTATGTAAACCCTTTTGTGGGTACTTACTAATTAACGGTACGTACAAACCCCGGAGCATTAACCCCTCATGGAATGATGTCGGTGACTCCTTTCAATGTGATGGGGGTTCCCGAAGGGGATAAGGATAAAGACAAGCAATGGTGGTCCACTCCATACGAATTCAATAATAAATATCTTACCGGCTTTGCGCACGTTAATCTTAGCGGGGTAGGCTGTCCGGAATTGGGATCATTGTTATTAATGCCTACCACCGGCAAACTGGATGTGGATTATCATAATTATGGAAGCTTCTATCAAGGTGAAACTGCAAATCCGGGTTATTATACCAATATACTGGATAAATACAATGTGAAATGTGAACTGACTGCCACTCCACGTACCAGTATGGCACGCTTTACTTTTCCTGCCGGACAAAGCAATATCTTGTTGAATCTGGGAGAGGGATTGACCAATGAGAGTGGTGCTACCGTTCGTTTTGTAAACGACCGTGAGATTGAAGGTACCAAATTGTTGGGAACTTTCTGTTATAATCCTCAGGCGGTATTTCCTATCTATTTTGTAATGCGTATCAACAAAGTACCGGCAAAACGCGGTTATTGGAAAATGATGCGTCCGATGGGTGTGGAGGCGCAATGGGATGATACGGCCGGTAAATACAAACTCTATACTGCTTATACAAAAGAAATAAGCGGAGATGATATAGGAGTGTGGTTTACTTACGATACCACGGCGGAAGAAGTGATTGAAGTCAGTATGGGCGTGTCTTTTGTCAGCATAGAGAATGCCCGTTTGAATCTGGAAAAAGAACAGCCTTTCGGTACAACATTCGACAAACTGCGTGCGGAAGCCCGTAAGAAATGGAACGATGATCTTTCCCGTATCAAAGTGGAAGGTGGAACGGAAGAGCAAAAAGGAGTATTCTATACCGCTATGTATCACACGATGGTTCATCCGAATATTTTGCAGGATGTAAGCGGACAATATCCACAAATGGAGGGAGATAAGATTTTGACCACCAACCGTAACCGTTACACGGTATTCTCATTGTGGGATACTTATCGTAACTATCACCAGTTGATGACTTTGGTATATCCGGAGCGTCAGATGGATATGATTCACACCATGATGGGCATGTACAAGGAACACGGATGGTTCCCGAAATGGGAATTGTATGGTCGTGAAACATTGACGATGGAAGGTGACCCTTCTATTCCTGTTCTGGTAGACAGTTGGATGAAGGGATTGCAAGACTTTGACATTGACGAAGCTTATAAGGGAATGTATAAGTCGGCCACTACTCCGGGCAAGGATAATCTGATGCGTCCGGATAATGATGATTATATGTCCAAAGGGTATGTGCCGATGGAAAGTCAGTATGATAATTCGGTTTCTCATGCTTTGGAATACTATGTTGCCGACTATGCACTTTCTACCTTGGCGGAGGCTTTAGGTAAGAAAGAAGATGCGAAATTGTTCCGCAAACGTTCTATGGGCTATAAAAATTATTATAGCAAGGATTTCGGAACCTTGCGTCCGATAACTAAAGAAGGCAAATTCTATGAACCGTTTGATCCGAAAGAAGGAGCTAATTTTGCACCTAGTCCCGGTTTCCATGAAGGTAATGCATGGAATTACACTTTCTTTGTGCCTCATGATATCAATGGCTTGGTAAAGTTGATGGGGGGCGACAAGAAATTTGTTGATAAATTGCAAAGCGTGTTTGATGAAGGGAATTATGATCCGGCCAATGAACCCGATATAGCCTATCCTTACCTGTTCAGTCGTTTCAAAGGTGAAGAATGGCGTACACAGAAATTGGTGAAGGAATTGTTGGCTAAGTATTTCACAACTAAGCCGGATGGAATTCCCGGCAATGATGATACGGGTACAATGTCTGCATGGGCTATATTCAGTATGATGGGATTCTATCCGGATTGTCCGGGTGTGCCCGAATATACATTGACCACTCCTACTTTTGATAAAGTGACCGTTCAGCTTGATCCTAAATATTGGGGCAAGAAAGAATTGGTTATCAAGAAAGAAGGACAAGGGGATTATATAAAGGAAATCAGACTGGGCAATAAGAAAATTAATAAATATTTGATTTCGCATGATGATTTGATCAAGGCAGGTGAAATTACTTTTATAGTAACAGAAAATCCTAATAAGAAATAACTATGAATACGAAACGATTTTTGTGTGCTGCGTTAGGAGCTGTTTGTTATTTTGCTTTTTTGCAAGCGCAGGTACGTACAGAGCAGACTTTCGAAAAAAGGGTGGAAATTTACGCGTGAAGATAATGCGGAATTTGCCAATCCCGGTTATAATGACAGTAAATGGCAGAACGTCACCGTTCCTCATGATTGGGCGATTTATGGTCCGTTCAGTATCAATAACGACAAGCAGGAAATGGCTATTACTCAAGATGGACAGACCGAGGCGATGGAACATGCCGGACGTACCGGAGGTCTTCCGTTTGTAGGAACCGGATGGTATCGCCTGAACTTTGATGCTCCTGGTTTTGAGAAAGGCAAGAAAGCGACTTTGATATTTGATGGAGCAATGAGCATGCCCGTGTTTATGTGAACGGGCAGGAGGCCGGTTATTGCCCTACGGTTATAATTCTTTTTATGTGGATGCGACCCCTTATCTGAAACCGGGTGAGAGGAACGAACTGGCAGTCCGTTTGGAAAACGAGCCTGAATCATCACGTTGGTATCCGGGGGCCGGATTGTACCGCAATGTTCATCTGGTAATCAATGAAGATACGCATATTCCTGCTTGGGGGACGTCTGTTACCACTCCTGTGGTGACAGACAAATATGCAAAAGTGTCTTTGAAAACTTCTTTGGTTAGCCCTGAAGGAGCTAATAAGGATAATTACCGTATTGTGACGCAGATCAAGGATAAAAACGGCAAAGTGGTTGCTACAGGGGAAAACAAGTTGAGTGTTTTTGATAATGCTTTGTTTGAACAGGAGTTTGCAGTGGCTAATCCTGAGTTGTGGAGTCCTGATACTCCGGTTCTTTATACAGCTGAATCCAAAGTATATGAAGGGAATACCTTGAAAGACGAATATACCACCCGCTTTGGTATCCGTACTTTGGAGATTGTCCCCGGCAAGGCTTTTTCCTGAATGGAAAGCTGACCAAATTCAAAGGGGTATGTAACCATCATGACTTGGGTCCGTTAGGCGGTGCTGTAAATGATGCCGCTATACGTCGTCAGATTCGTATTCTGAAAGATATGGGTTGTAATGCCATTCGTACTTCTCATAATATGCCGGCACCCGAATTGGTGGAGGCTTGTGATGAAATGGGTATGATGCTGATGGTGGAGTCTTTCGACGAGTGGAAATCGGCAAAGATGGCCAACGGTTATCATAAAATATTTGATGAATGGGTGGAGAAGGATCTGACTAATCTGATCCGTCATTACCGTAACAATCCGAGTATTGTTATGTGGTGCATCGGTAACGAAGTACCCGACCAGTGGAATGGCAATAACGGACCAAAGCTTTCGCGTATGTTACAGGATATCTGTCATCGTGAAGATCCTACCCGTCCTGTAACACAAGGTATGGATGCGCCTGATGCTGTAGTAAATAATAATATGGCTGCTGTGATGGATGTGGCCGGTTTCAATTACCGCCCTCATAAATATCCAGAAAACTATAAGAAATTGCCTCAGCAGATTATTCTAGGTAGTGAAACAGCTTCTACAGTAAGTTCGCGTGGCGTCTATAAATTCCCTGTTGTCCGTCAGGCTATGAAGAAATATGACGATCATCAGTCTTCTTCTTACGATGTGGAACATTGTGGTTGGTCCAATTTGCCGGAGGATGACTGGATTTGGCATGGAGGATAACGCATGGGGTATCGGAGAATTTGTATGGACGGGCTTCGATTATTTGGGCGAACCGACTCCTTATTATACTGATTGGCCCAGCCATTCTTCTTTGTTCGGTATCATCGACCTGGCCGGATTGCCCAAAGACCGTTACTATCTGTATCGCAGTCATTGGAACAAAGATGAAGAAACGCTGCATATCCTTCCTCATTGGACATGGCCGGGACGTGAAGGAGAAGTGACTCCTATCTTTGTTTATACAAATTATCCGTCGGCAGAAGTGTTTATCAATGGCAAGAGTCAGGGTAAGCGTACCAAAGATTTGACTGTAACGGCTGAAAATAGTGCGGATTCTGCTTCCATAGCAGATTTCAAACGCCAGAAACGCTACCGTTTGATGTGGATGGATACAAAGTATGAGCCGGGAACCGTAAAAGTGGTTGCCTATAATGAGAAGGGGGAAGCTGTGGCCGAAAAGGAAATCCATACGGCAGGCAAGCCCGACCATATAGAACTGGTTGCAGATCGCAATGAAATAAAGGCTGATGGCAAGGATTTGTCATTTGTCACAGTAAGAGTGGTGGACAAAGAGGGTAATCTTTGTCCCGATGCGCAGCATCTCATCAAGTATTCTGTAAAAGGTGCGGGAACTATCGTGCCGGTGCAAACGGAGATCCCACTTCATTGGAACTTTTCCATGTTCCGCAGATGAAAGTGTTTAACGGAATGATGACTGCTGTTGTGCAAAGTACTGATAAACCAGGAGAAATCATATTGACCGCAACAGGTAAAGGACTTAAATCAGGTAGGCTAGTTTTAATGAGTAAGTAAAAAGATTTGTTTCAATTTCCACTATCTGTGCCCCGCTTGATTTTATTAAGCGGGGCTTATTTATTAAAAAAGTTTGGAAAATAATTGGGGAAATCTGTTTTAGAAAGTGAAAAAGTTGCTATTTTTGTTGGCAAATTTAATATGCCAATTAAAAATTCTAACTTATCATAGTATCATGTTGACCCAAATCATTAACGCAAAGATTCTTACCCCACAGCTGGTTGAAGGACGGATCTGTCCTTATGCGCGACAATAAGATTTTAGAAGTTACCAATTGTGATTTAGCTGTTATCGGAGCCGAGCTGATTGACGCTAAAGGTATGTATGTTGTTCCCGGTGGTGTGGAAATCCATTGTCATGGTGGTGGTGGCGGTGATTTTATGGAAGGTACGGAAGAGGCTTTCCGTACAGCCATTAATGCTCACATGAAACATGGTACTACCAGTATTTTTCCAACGTTGTCTTCTTCTACCGTACCGATGATTGAGGCAGCTGCCGAAACTTGTACCAGGTTGATGGCGGAACCGGACAGTCCGGTACTTGGTCTTCATCTTGAAGGGCATTACCTTAATATGAAGATGGCAGGCGGTCAGATGCCTGAAAACATAAAGACCCGGATCCGAAGGAATATATCCCTATTGTAGAGAAGTGGGGCTGTATCAAGCGTTGGGATGCTGCACCCGAATTGCCGGGTGCTATGCAGTTTGGTAAGTATATCACAGGAAAAGGCATCTTGCTTCTGTGGCACATACACAGGCCGAATATGAAGATATCCGTGCAGCCTGGGAGTCCGGTTATTCTCATGCTACACATTTCTATAATGCGATGCCGGGCTTCCATAAGCGTCGTGAGTATAAATATGAAGGTACAGTAGAAAGTATTTATCTGATAGACGATATGACAGTGGAAGTGGTAGCCGATGGTATTCATGTTCCTCCTACTATCTTGCGCCTGATATATAAGATTAAGGGTGTGGAACGTGCTTGTGTTATTACCGATGCTTTGGCATGTGCCGCCAGTGAAAGCAATGTAGCTTTTGACCCTCGTGTCATTATCGAGGATGGTGTGTGCAAATTGGCCGACCGTTCTGCTTTGGCAGGCAGTGTGGCTACCATGGACCGTTTGATCCGTACCTTGGTGCAAAAGGCAGAAATCCCATTGGAAGATGCTGTCCGTATGGCTTCGGAAACTCCGTCCAAGATTATGGGAGTATATGACCGCAAGGGCTCACTTCAGAAAGGCAAAGATGCCGATATCTTGATTCTTGACCAGGACTTGAATATCCGTGCCGTATGGGCAATGGGCAAGCTGGTCGAAGGAACTTGTACATTATAACAAAAGTGCTTTCAGCTATTTGAAACTCTTTATAGTTTGCCTTTCTGAATGAAATGAAGAATGACGAACTATAAAGAGTTTTCTTGTCCTTTTTCAGTGTGTAACACATACCCCTTCTTCATCAGTGATTCTATCTTCACGCTGGAATCATTGCGCAACGCTTTTCGTAAATAGGTTATTTGTACATTCAATGCCAGCGAATTGGCATAGGATGAAGTTCCCCATACATGTTTCAAAAGTATTTCCCGGTCTACCGGAACATGGAGGTTTTTAGCTAGTATTCGAAGTATCTCAGCCTGTCGGGAAGTAATCAGTACCTTGTTATTTCCCGTCCTTATTTCATTGGTGGTATAGTTAAATGTACTTTTTCCGAATGTATAGCTTTCTGTTTCAATTCTGTTGTTTGCACATTGAAACCGTTCACGGATACGTGCCAACAGCTCTTCGGGATAAAAAGGCTTTGCTAGATAATCATTGGCTTGCAGATCAAAGCCTTTCAGACGGTCGGCTTTATCGCTACGGTCTGAAAGAAAGAAAATAAGTACCTGATGATTTTGTCTCCGTATTTTTGCCGCTACCTCGAAGCCGTTCAGTTCGGGCATATTGATATCAAGCAATACCAAATCAGGCCTTATTAAGGGAAATTGTTGTAAGGCAATGCTTCCGTTTCCTGCGTAAGTAACTTCATAGCCTTCTGCCTCCAAAAAACGTTTTAAGAGCATGGAGTATTTTAAATCATCATCTGCGAAAAGTATTTTGATTGTTTTCATCTTATGTGGATTGTTGAAATGATTATTGAGGTAGTACAATACTGAAAGTCGTTCCTTTACTCGGCTGGCTGGTCAAGGATACATGTCCGTGGTGTGCTTCGGTGAGGAGCTTTACGTAACTTAGTCCTAGTCCTATACCCGGTATATTTCGGTCCGGTATATGGTTGCCGCGATAAAACTTATCAAAAACCTTGCTTTGCTCTGCTGGCGGAATTCCAATTCCGTTATCTGTTATTTGTATAGTAAGGGTGTGTTCTTTCTGTATACAGGATAAATCAATCCGGACTTCTTTGCCGGAGTATTTGATGGCATTCTCTATCAGGTTGCTGATGATGTTGGCAATATGTACCGGGTCAGCGGTGACCAAAGTGGATTTCATTTCATAGTGCGGATGGATGGTAACCTTTTTATTGGTAGGAACATTGACCAGCCGGATTAATTTATCTACGGTTTCCCGTAAATCAAAAGTACGGATGTGGAGAGGCGTGTGTTCATAGTCAGCCCGTGTCATATCCCTTACTTTGGCCAGGTAGGCAGAAAGATTGTCCAGTTCAAACATGGAATCCTTTACTACTTCATCCATTGCTCTTTCGTCTGTACGCATGGACTTGTTGTTGAGAAAGGCAATACACATTTTCAAGGTCTGTACAGGGCGTTTCAGTTCATGTATCATGGTATTTACAAAGCTTTTTCTCATTTCGTCTATTTTCCGTTGTTTCAGAATGGTCTTGATCTGGTAGATAAGACAGAATACCAAAAGCAGAACTAATATCAGGCTACCCAACAGCTGCCATGCCATTTGCTGGAGCAGGGAGGGGAAAGGTATCTGTATGGATGCCGTCAATGCCTGTTTAAGTAAAGGATTATAAGGATAAGCAATATACATTTCAGGTTTGAACAATCGGGTGGAAGAGGTATAGCTTCCATGCCACAGGAT
>ENA-OQCF01000257-OQCF01000257.1-human-gut-metagenome-genome-assembly--contig:-NODE-257-length-20243-cov-2.780970_pt1 | contig 20243 bp, 24 predicted proteins | sample MGYA00242756_ERZ504573 | MGnify/ENA primary metagenome ERZ504573 (study PRJEB26092, sample SAMD00036240) | human gut metagenome | host: Homo sapiens | study: EMG produced TPA metagenomics assembly of... | reverse complement strand
CTGAGCAGTCTGGGCATCCGCACCTTCCGCCACTACAAGATTCCCGGCTACCCCAACGACGTGGCCCGCATCGTCAGCGACGAGGCTACGGCCGCAACGAGTACATTGAGACCGAGCGCCCGCTGGTGGTCATCACTGCGCCCGGCCCCGGCAGCGGAAAAATGGCCGTCTGCCTGTCCCAGCTGTATCATGAATATAAGCGGGGCGTCAAGGCCGGTTACGCCAAGTTCGAGACCTTCCCCATCTGGAACATTCCCCTGAAGCATCCGGTCAATCTGGCCTACGAGGCCGCCACCGCCGACCTGAACGATGTGAACATGATCGACCCCTTCCATCTGGAAGCCTACGGCGTGACCACCGTGAACTACAACCGCGACATCGAGATCTTCCCGGTGGTGAATGCGATGTTCGAGTTGATCGCAGGCCAGAGCCCTATAAGTCCCCCACGGATATGGGCGTGAACATGGCCGGCAACTGCATCGTGGACGACGCAGTCTGCTGCGAGGCCTCCCGCAAGGAGATCGTGCGCCGGTACTACAAGTGCCTGTGCGAGCAGAAGATCACCGGCACGGTCAAGGAGACCGAGCGCTACAAGCTGGAACTGCTGATGAATCAGGCTGGGCTGACCATGGGGGCCCGGGAAGTGGAAAAGCAGGCACACGCCCGCAGCGAGGCTACCGGCGGCGCACCGGCTGCTGCCATTGAGCTGAGCGACGGCACTGTCATCACCGGCAAGACCGGCCCGCTGCTGGGCGCTACCGCAAGCGCCTGATTAATGCGCTCAAGTATCTGGCGGGCATCCCGCAGGAGACGGATCTGGTCAGCGCCGCTGCCATCGAGCTATCCAGACCCTCAAGACCAACTATCTGGGTGGCAAGAACCCCCTCTGCATACCGACGAGATCCTGATCGCCCTGTCCAGCTCTGCCGCTTCCAGCGAGCTTGCCGCAGCAGCCATGCACCAGCTGCCCAACCTCAAGGGCTGCGATGTGCACTCCACCGTGCTGCTTTCCAGCGTGGACAGCAGCACCCTGAACCGTCTGGGCATGTACCTCACCTGTGACCCCGTCTACGAGGAAGAGGACCGCAAGTACCACAAGCAGTAAAGAATCAGACCTGTAAAGGGCCGCTGCACCAGTTGAGGTGCAGCGGCCCTTTTTTGAATTTTGGAAAAGCCGCACTTTTTGCGGCAGAGGTGGGCTTATTCTGCGAAAAACAAGGTGCCCGGAAGGCCCCCTAGGGGCAGCACAAAAAAGGCGCAGGGCTGCCCGGGGAAGTTTGCAAAATCCTTGACAAAACAGTACGGGGGGGGGTATTATATAGTTGTAAGCGGCCCTATGATACGGTTTGGGGCTGCAAAAAAGATTGTGAGGTTGATTTTTATGTCTAACATCTCTCGTCGTAGCTTTCTGAAGGGTGCAGGCGTTGCGGCTCTGGCCGTGGCTGCTGCTGGTGTTCTGGCGGGCTGCTCTGACAAGGAGACCCCTGATACCGGCGCAAAGCGTGATGTGAAGCTGAAGTATCTCAGCACCAGTGCTGGTAAGGTCTTTGGCGATGTCGTCATTCAGGTCCCTGCTCTGGCAACGACCGTGAGCTTTGCCACCATCCAGGCAAACAAGCCTGCAGCTGCTGAAGGCTACGACTTCATCAGCACCGAGGACGGGAAAATTGATGATAAGGGCATCGTTACCATCAACATGGTCGTGAAGCAGGCTCCCAAGGTGGAAGTGCAGGTCAAGTATATGCTGGTCGAGATGGGCACTGCAACCGAGCTGAACGCTACTGACAGCAAGCTGGACGGCGCAAAGCTGAAGGTGTCCGTTGCTGCTGGCACCACCAAGATCGATACCGCAGACCTGCTGCCTGCAACCAGCACCCTGGCAATCTGCGATGCTCAGCACATGCCCACCACCGAGGGCCTGGTGAACGGTGCTGTGACCAACGGCATTGCTACTGTCTACGTTTACAAGAAGTAAGACAGCTTGCTGAAAAAGCATTGACCACAACGGGAGCTGATGCAAAAGCCCCGACAAAAGACCAGAGCCAGAAGGCCATTTACGGCTGGGCTCTGGTCTTTTGCTTTGCAAAACCATAAAAAGGAGCGGCTGTACACGGAACTTTCCGCATACAGCCGCTCCTTTTGGTACAAAACCGCTGTTGGCTTACTGCTTATCGGCGGTGCGGGCATAGAAGTTTGCCAGCACGGCACCGGAGATGTTGTGCCACACCGAGAACACGGCACCCGGGATGGTGGCCAGCGGGTACTGGGCAAAGTGGGCGGCAGCCAGGCTGGTGGCCAGGCCGGAGTTCTGCATACCGACCTCGATGGAGATGGCGCGGCACTTGGTGGAATCCAGCTTCAGGGCCTTGCCCACGGCGTAGCCGGTCAGGTAGCCCAGCAGGTTGTGCAGGACGACCACGACCAGGATCAGCAGGCCGCTGGTCATGATCTTGGCACTGTTGGCGGAGACCACGGCGCAGATGATCAGCACGATGGCGGTGGTGGACACCAGCGGCAGCACGCGCACGGCCTGCTGGGTGAACTCATGGAAGAAGTGGTTGACCACAAAGCCCAGTGCGATGGGCACCAGCACCACCTTGACGATGGAGAGGAACATGTTCACGGGGTTCACATCCACGCGCTGACCGGCGTACAGCAGGGTGAGCAGCGGGGTGAGCACGGGAGCCAGCACGGTGGAAACGGCGGTCATGCCGACGGACAGAGCAACATCGCCCTTGGACAGGTAGGTCATCACGTTGGAAGAGGTGCCGCCGGGGCAGGTGCCCACCAGAATGACGCCGATGGCCAGCTCGGTGGCAGGTGGAACACCATGGTCAGCACCCATGCCAGGAAGGGCATGAGGGTGAACTGTGCCACGCAGCCTACGATGACGTCCTTCGGGCGGCTGAACACCACCTTGAAGTCATTGGGCTTCAGCGTCAGGCCCATGCCGAACATCACGATGCCCAGCAGGGTGTTCACCCAGCTGGTTTTGACCACGCTGAACGGGCCGGGGAAGAACAGGGCACCGGCTGCCACCACGATGACGATGGCGGCCATGTACTTGCCCACAAAATCGCTTACTTTTTCCAGAGTTTTCATGTTGTTTCGTCCTTTCTGTTTTACAGGCTGTTCTTGAATGAAACATCCGGAATGGCCCGGTGCCGCAATAAAAAACGCCTTTGTCTCCCATCATAAGAGACAAAGCGTGTACATCCTCTGCGGTACCACTCTTACTTGCCGACCCAGAACCGGGCCGGCCCCTCAGTGCGCATCCAACAATGCGCGGCTTCTGATAACGGAAGCCTGCCGTCCGGGCCTACACACAGCAGCCGCTGTTTCAGCCCGAAAGCTCGGAGAGGATCTTCCACGGGGTTCATGCACTGCCTTGCATCCACCGGCAGCTCTCTGAAGCACTCCACCCGGGTACTTGTTCTCGTCATAGCCGAATATTTCACTGACACGGAGTATACCCCTTTGCAGGCTCTGCGTCAAGGGGCTGCGGCCTGCTGTTTTTTCATGCCTGAAACCGCACAGAACAATCCGGTTCATCCAACCGAGCAGGGAGGATGTGAATATTCTGCTAAAAAATCCGGATGGAATTTGTGCAATCAAACAAAAGAAAAAACGAATGTCGGTGATATATCAACAAAAACCAGGAAAATCTACTTGCATGTCAAGCAAAATACGTCTATAATAAAGCAAAGGAAGGACGTCCGACGTCATGACGTCTACAAAAGGCATACGGCTTCCTTATAGAAGCTGTAAGCAAGCGGAGCAGAACGGAGTACAGATACGATGGCACAGGATCATAGCGTATTCAGCAATATCCAGGACAACCGCACTTCCTCTCTTGCGGAACAGGTTGCGGATCAGATCAATCAGGTCATCATCGACCAGAACATCAATGCAGGCGAGAAGCTGCCCAACGAGTTTGAGCTGGCTGCCCGCCTGAACGTGGGGCGCGGCACCATCCGCGAAGCGGTCAAGCTGCTGGTGGCACGCAACTGTCTGGAGATCCGCCGGGGCAAGGGCACCTTTGTGGTGGAAAAGCCGGGTCAGATCGAGGACCCGCTGGGCTTTGCCTATGTAAAGGATAAGATCACGCTGGCGGTGGACCTGATGGAGCTGCGCCTGCAGCTGGAGCCGTGGGTGGCTCAGCTGGCCGCCCAGCGCATTGAGGAAACCGAAAAGGATACTCTGCGCCAGCTGTGTGAGCAGGTGGAGCACAAGATCCGTTCCGGCGAGGACCACGGCCCGGCCGACAAGGAATTCCACGCCTGTGTGGCCCGCTGCACCCACAACAGTGTGATCACCGAGATCATGCCCGTGATCACCTATAGTATTGAGATGTTCACCAAGTTCAAGGCACCCCGCCTGCTGGAGGACACCATCCGCACCCACTGGCAGATCACGGAGGCCATCTGCGCCAACGACCCCCAAAAAGCTTACGATAGCATGTATGAGCATGTGTCCGAAAACCGCGAGAGCATCGAGATCGTGCGGCGCATGAGCATGGAGCAGAACCAGAATCGTGATAATTAACAAAATATGAATTTTTCGTTTGTAAAATATGGAGAATTGAGTCGGACACCGTTGACAAGCTCTGTTGACGGTGTTATATTTTAGCCAACATAAGACGTCATACGTCACATGACGATGCATGTCTTGGAAGAAAAACGAAGCATATATACAAGCGAAGAAGGAGATCTTACCATGAAAAACGTTATTTCTCGTCGTTCTTTCCTGAAGGCAGCCGGCATCATCGGCGCATCTGCTGCTCTGGCAGCCTGCGGCGGCTCTTCTGCCTCCACCGCCGGCAGCACGGCTGGCTCCACCGCTGGCGCTGCAGCTTCCGGTGAGTCCGTCACCTTCACCCTGTCCATGGTCGATAACGAGCAGTCCAACTACTACAAGGCGCTCAGGCCATCGCGGACAGCGTGAACGAGGCCACCAACGGCCAGTTCCAGATCAAGGTTGTTGCAGGCGGCACTCTGGGCGGCGAGTCTGATACTCTGGACATGGCCATTCAGGGCGACCTGGACATCGCAAGCTGCGCAAACTCCGTGCTGGCAAACTACATCCCGAGATGAGCATCCTGGACCAGGCTTTCCTGTGGGACAGCCAGGATCAGGCCAACTACGCTGTGCGCAATGAGCTGGGCGATCTGATCCAGGAGAAGGCAAACGCTCAGGCATCCACGTCATCGGCTACATGGAGTCCGGCTTCCGTGATGTGTTCAGCAAGAAACCCATCCAGACCATGGCAGACTTCAACGGCGTCAAGATCCGCACCATGCAGAACGATGGTCAGCTGCTGGCCTTCACCTCCTTCGGTGCAAACCCCGTTGCTCTGGCAGCCGGCGACCAGTTCACCGCTCTGCAGCAGAACACCATCGACGCCTGCGAGAACGCTGTGTCCAACTGCTGGGTCAACAAGTTCTATGAGGCTGGTGTCACCTCCGTCACCAAGACCCATCACTGCTTCGTTTACATCCCCCTGTGCATGAGCGATAACGCTTGGAAGAAGATCCCCGACGACATGAAGGATACCTTTGTGGAGGCTGTCTGGGCTGGCTGCGAGAAGCAGTGGCAGTACCTGAACGAGGCCAACGACGAGGCCATCGGCCTGCTGGAAGGCGTGGGTGTCACCATGTACGACATCGACACCGACGAGCTGAAGAGCGCTTACGAGCCAAGAAGGCTTCCTCCGGCGTGACCTACGACGAGACCTGGCAGGCCGCTGTGGATGCCGCCAAGGCAGCTCAGGCCTGATCGGAAAACACGCAAAAACGTAAACAAATTGCATAGATAGAACGCCTATCTGTGCCGCAGTTCACGGATGCAGCCCCAGAGGCTGCATCCGCGGATTGCTGTCATACACAGGAGGAGCTTCCATGAAAGCACTGAAGAAAGTGGTTCGTGGTGTCACCCTGGCCGAGTTGTGGGCAACGGCCCTGACCTTTGTGATCATGGTCGTGTGCTACTTTATCTCGGTGGTGAACCGCAACTTTATCAAAGGGTCCATGCCCTGGACCGAGGAACTGGCCCTGTACTGCATGGTTTATATGGCCCTGATCGGCACCGAGCTAGGCCTGCGCGACGGCACGCAGGTGAGCGTGACCGCCCTGACGGAAAAGCTCAAGGGCACCATGGTCGGCAAAATCGTCAACTTCATCGCCAAAGTGGCCCTGATCGTGTTCTCCTGCACCATGCTGCGCTACAGCGTGGCCCTGGTGGCCAAGCAGATGAGCGCCGGCCAGACCACCCCGGTCATGAAGGTGCCCATGTTCGTTATCTACATCTCGCTGGTCATCTCCTTTGCACTGATCGTCATCAACCAGATCCTGATGCTGGTGGGTGAGATGATGCACATCGACATGAGCGACATCACCAACATTGATGCCATCATCGACGGCATCATCAAGAAGAAGGAGGCGAAGTGATCATGAATGCTGGCGTTATCCTGTTTCTGATCTTCGCAGTCTGCGTTCTGATCGGAGTCCCCATTTCCATGTCCCTGGGCATCGGCTCTCTGGCCGCTGTGGCTCTGGGCAACCTGGGCGTTTCGCCTGCCGTTATCGCACAGCGCGTGTTCGGCGGCCTGCAGTCCACCTCCATCATGGCCATTGCCTTCTTCATCCTGGCCGGCAACCTGATGGCCGGCGGCGGCATCTCCCGTCGTATCGTCAACTTTGCAAACTGCCTCATCGGCAACATCCGCGGCGGCATGAGCGTGGCTCTGGTCATCGCCTGTGCCTTCTTCGCTGCTCTGTCCGGTTCCGCTCCCGCAACCGTCGTCGCTATCGGCTCCATGCTGTACGCTGACATGGTCAAGCAGGGCTACCCGGAGGACCGCACCGCCGGTCTGCTGGTCATCGCCGGCGGCCTGGGCCCGGTCATTCCCCCGTCCATCATCATGGTGCTGTACTGCACCCTGACCGGTGCGTCCGTCACCAACATGTTCAGCCAGGGCATGGTCATCGGCATCCTGATCATGATCGTCCTGATCCTGGAAGCCCTGTACTATGCTCACAAGGAAAAGTGGCCCAAGGCGGAGACCAAGCATACCGCCGGTGAGATCGGCAAGATCTTCCTGGAGGCTGTGCCTGCTCTGCTGACCCCCGTCATCATCCTGGGCGGCATCTACTCCGGCCTGCTGACCGCTACCGAGTCCGCTGCTGTGGCCTGCGTGTGGGCTTTCATCGCCGGTGTGTTCATCTACAAGGAGATCAAGATCGCCGATCTGATCCCCATCCTGATGAAGTCCGCTAAGAGCGCTGCCATGATCCTGTTCATCATCGCAGCTTCCACCGCATTCTCCTGGGTGTTCACCTTCTCCGGTGCTTCCGCTGCTCTGATGCAGCTGGTCGTCTCCATGAACCTGAACAAGACCCTGTTCTGCCTGGTCGTGGCCATCATCCTGCTGATCTTCGGCACCTTCATGGAAGGTACCGCCATCGCAGTTCTGCTGGTGCCCGTTCTGTGGCCCATCGCCGAGAGCATGGGCATCAACGTCATCCACTTTGGCATGATCCTGTGCATCTCCAACGTCATCGGTACCATGACCCCTCCCGTGGCCGTCAACATCTTCTCGGCTGTGCAGGTCACCCGCTCTGTGCGTGAACTGAAGATCGGCGAGATCTCCAAGGCTGAGATCCCCTTCTTCATCGGTTACGTTGCAGTGTTCTTCCTGTGCGTGTTCTCCGAGACCTTCTGCACCTTCCTGATCCGCTAAGGAGAGAAACCTATGGTAACCATCAGAGACATCAAAACCATCTGCACCGCGCCGGAAGGCATCAACCTTCTGGTGGTGAAGGTGGAAACCAGCGAGCCGGGCCTGTACGGCCTGGGCTGCGGTACCTTCGCTTACCGGCATCTGGCCGTCAAGATGGTTGTGGAAGAATATCTGCGCCCGCTGCTGGTCGGCCGTGATGTTTCGGACATCAACGACATCTGGCAGCTCATGCACCAGAACGGCTACTGGCGCAATGGCCCCATCGAGAACAATGCGATCTCCGGTGTGGACATGGCCTGTGGGACATCAAAGGCAAAATGGCCAACATGCCCCTGTACCAGCTGTTCGGCGGCAAGTGCCGCGAGGGCGTGCCGGTGTACCGCCATGTGGATGGTCGGGATCTCTCTGAGATCTGTGAGAACATCGAAAAATACCGTGAGATCGGCGTCAAGACCATCCGCTGCCAGTGCGGCGGTTACGGCGGCAGCGAGTACGGCCATACCCCGGCCGGTGCACCGGTGGCGCAAAGCCCGGCGTGTATCTGGACGGCAATGCTACATCCGTGATACCGTCAAACTGTTCGACGGCATCCGCAGCAAGATGGGCGATGAGATCGGCCTGGTGCACGATGTGCACGAGCGCATCGCTCCGGCCGACGCCGTTCGTCTGGCCAAGGAGCTGGAGCCCTACCACCTGACCTTCCTGGAGGACCCCGTTTCTCTGGAACAGGTGGAGTACATCCGCCAGATCAAGGACGCTTCTTCCATTCCCATCGCGGAAGGCGAGCTGTTCAACAACCCCTACGAGTACCGCACCCTCATCACCGAGCGCCTGATCGACTACATCCGTGTGCATATCACCCAGGTGGGCGGCATCACTCCCGCCCGCAAGCTGCAGATCTTTGCAGAGCAGTTCGGCGTGCGCACCGCATGGCATGGCCCCGGTGATATGTCCCCGCTGGCTCATGCAGCCAACGTTCACATCGACCTGGCTGCCCCGAACTTCGGCGTGCAGGAGTGGTCCGGCATTGAGCCGCCCAACTTCGTCATCCAGAAGCTGAAGGGACCCATGGTGCTCTGCTGGAGGTGTTCCCCGGTCTGCCCGAGTACAAGGACGGCTACGTTTACGCAAACGACAAGCCCGGCCTTGGCGTGGACCTGATCGAGAAGGAAGCCGAGAAGTACCCTTGCGAAAATACCGTAACGACCTGGACGCAGACCCGCCGCATGGACGGCGCGCTGCAGACTCCGTAAGAAACTGTAAAGAACATCTTGTTTTGGAGGCATAAAAATGGTTAATAGTCTGTTTGATATCACCGGCAAGAAAGCAATCGTTACCGGTGGCACCCGCGGCCTGGGCAAGGGCATGGCAGAGGGCCTGATGGAGTCCGGCGCAGAAGTGGCGATCATCGGCACTTCCGACAAGGTCTATCAGGTTGCCGACGAGTTCAAGGCACGCGGCTTTGTGTGCTACGGCGTCAAGGCGGACCTGTCCGACCGTGACCAGTGCAACGAAGCATTCAACAAGTGCGTCGAGCTGCTGGGCGACCTGGACATCCTGGTGCCGGCCCACGGCATCCAGCGCCGTCACCCCTCCAACGAGTTCCCCGACAAGGATTGGGATGATGTGATCAACACCAACCTGAACTCCGTGTTCTGGCTGTCCCGTGCTGCTTCCAACATCTTCAAGGCCAAGGGCTACGGCAAGATCATCATGATCGCCTCCATGTGCTCCTGGTTTGGCGGCAAGACCGTGCCCGCTTACTCCGCTGCAAAGGGCGGCGTGATGCAGCTGTGCAAGGCCTTCAGCAACGACCTGCTGCAGTACGGCATCAACGTCAACGCCATTGCTCCGGGCTACATGGACACCGAAATGAACGTGGCCCTGACCGACCCGAAGAACCCCAAGTTCACCCAGCAGCGTTACGACGAGCTGACCCAGCGCATTCCCGCTCACCGCTGGGGCACCCCCGATGACATGAAGGGCTGCTGCATCTTCCTGGCTTCTCATGCCAGCGACTACCTGGGCGGTGCCATCATCCCTGTGGATGGCGGCTATCTGGTTATGTGATTCTCCTTCTTCCATATATGCATCGTTAGCCAAATGAGAGAGGGCCTTCTCCGGCGCAAGCGGGGGAGGCCCTTTCTCAGTGCTGCCATCTTTCGGCGGAAATAGGCAAAACGATTGTGTTCGGGCCGGGATTGTGCTACACTTAAAAGGCTTTCTGTTTTGAATAAAAGGATAGGAGAATCATTACTATGGAAACTCAAAAATCCAAGCGCAGTGCGTTTTCCGGCAAGATCGGATTCGTGCTCAGCGCAGCAGGTGCCTCGGTGGGTTTGGGCAATATCTGGCGTTTCCCGTACCTGGCAGCAAAGTACGGCGGCGGCATCTTTTTGCTGGTCTACATCCTGCTGGCTGTCACCTTTGGCTATACCATGATCGTGGCAGAGACGGCTCTGGGCCGCATGACCAAAAAGAGCCCGGTGGGTGCCTATGCCTCTTTTGGTAAGGGCAAGGGCCGGGCGTTAGGCGGCTGGATCAATGCCATCATCCCAATTCTGATCGTACCGTATTATTCGGTCATTGGCGGCTGGGTCATCCGGTATCTTTCCGCGTATGTCAGCGGCCACGGCAGTGAGCTGGCACAGGACGGCTATTTTTCCGGCTTTATTTCCAGCGGTCTGTCTGCAGAGGTGTGTTTCCTCATCTTTACCATTTTTACGCTGGTCATCATTTTTGCCGGGGTACGCAATGGTGTGGAACGGGTGTCCAAGCTGATGATGCCGGTTCTGGTGTCCTGTCGGTGATCATTGCCGTTTACTCGGTCACCCGTCCGGGTGCACTGGCAGGCGTCAAGTACTTCCTGGTGCCCAACGTGGCCAATTTTTCCTGGATGACCGTCGTCACCGCCATGGGGCAGATGTTCTACTCGCTGTCCATTGCCATGGGCATTCTCGTGACCTTTGGTTCCTACATGAAAGAGGACGTTTCCATTGAGGAATCCACCGAGAACGTGGAGATCTTCGATACGGCCATTGCCATCATGGCAGGTCTGATGATCATTCCGGCAGTGTTCTCCTTCTCCGGCGGTGACCCGGATACCCTGCAGGCTGGTCCCTCGCTGATGTTCATCACCATTCCCAAGGTGTTCGAGAGCATGGGGTTCGGCCACGTTGTCGGCGTGCTGTTCTTCCTTCTGGTCCTTTTTGCTGCGATCACAAGCTCCATTGCTCTGACCGAGAGCGCCGTTTCCACCTTTGAGGATGAATTGGGCTGGAACCGCCAGAAAGCGACCGGCTGCATTGGCGTCATTATGGTGGCACTGGGCAGTCTGTCTGCGCTGGGCTATGGTCCTCTGGCCGGTGTGACGGTGTTCGGGATGCAGTTCCTGGACTTCTTCGATTTCCTGACAAACTCGGTCATGATGCCCATTGCGGCCATTGCCACCTGCCTGCTGGTGGCGCGGGTCATCGGGGTGGAAAAGATCGAAGCGGAGGTCACCGCCGACGGGAAACCGTTCCGTCGGAAAAAAATCTTCAACTTTATGATCCGCTATCTGTGCCCCGTGTTCGCGGCCATCATTCTGGTGAGCTCTGTGGCCAATGCTCTGGCTGGATCTCGATGTAAGGATAAGAATGTACGATATGTGCATCTTTCGATGGATGAGATGGAAGAACTGGCCGGCAAGATAGCGGCATCTTCTTAAAACAAACAGCGGCAGTTTTCCGAAAACGGAAATCTGCCGCTGTTTTATATCATGTCCCGGACAGGAGTCGAACCTGCGGCCTTCCCCTTAGGAGTAGGGCTGAAGCAATAAATCCTAGACAAAAGTAGGTAAAACAAGTAACGTTTTATCAATTGATTTTTTGTTGCGCTGTCAATCCGAGTAAAGAACACAGACCCCGAAATAAAACGAGTAAAAGGCTTTTCATTAGCAGAAAATTAGCAGAGCTAATGAAAAGTGGAAGGTTCATTGTAAAATGCCCACCTTTCATTAGCTGGGAAGTGTACGTTTCCCTACGGATATTTGCTTGTTTAGCATTCGTGAACCAGACCATACAGCCGTAGCTGGTGTGATGGACAAATGTTTTCAATAGAAAAAGACCAGAGCTTTCTGCGAGAAAACTCTGGTCTATGTAACAGTGCGAATGGAAATGCGCATTGTCTTGTAAAAGGAAGGGGCTTATGGTATTCTTACGGGAGTAAAGGCACTGGATGCAAGGAACTTTGCGTGATTTTAGGAGTGTGCGATGGAAAAGAAATTTAATATTGTAGTCGGTGAAGATGGAACTGTAAAACTCCCAGATGCGGTTCTGGAAAAACTTGAAGTCAAACCCGGAGAGGAAGTTCGCTTCGAGGTAGATGACAATTTCTATGCAGTCAGGCTTCTATCGCGGATAGAAGCTGAACGCTTGGATTACTTGAATTGGATGCATAATAAACATTGCCCCTCTATTGAGGAAATGATTGCAGAGTCGAGAAAACAAGCCACTCAGAACATTGTGATCTCCCGTATCCTTGATGGGATGCCGGCAGAAAAAATCGCAGAAGGCTATGAAGTTTCACTCGATTATGTAAAACAGCTTACACATCAGCTGAAGATGGACATAGAGGAAGCTAAGGCGAAAAAACACAAAGAAACGGATCATCCTAAAACAGATAGCGGCAGTTTTCCATATACGGACTGCCGCTGTTTATGTATAGAGGCTTATAGGTTCTTTGCAAGATTTTTAATGAGTGTAGCCATAGAGGGGTCAGCCAGCAGTTTAGCAAGAGCTGCTGCCGCATCTGTATCGACTGGACTGGCTTTGGGAGTGGATTGCTCTGCGCGAGGGAGGTCTTCAGGCTCTGCACCATGATGCTGATAGAAGAAATCGTCGAATCGTTGTGCGTTCAAACGCCGATCATCATCCAGAATGTGTGCGTACTGCTCGGTGACCATCGAAGCCTGTGCATGACCGGAATCGCCCTGCACGGCTTTGATATCGCCGCCGTTCAGCTTGAGCTTGTATGTAATGCTGGAGTGTCGGAAGCTGTGGAAAACCACTTTGGGGAGATCGTTTTCCTCAATCAGCTGCTTCAATGCACCGTTAATGGTGGATTGTTCGGTCGGCATTCCCAGCGGGCCGGCAACCACGAGATTATAGTCTGCATACTCTGCACCCAGTGCGTCCTTTGTCATGTCCTGCTCGGCTTTATAGTGGACAAGCATTTCAGCAACTGTTTTGGGGAGAAAAATGGTTCGGATACTGCTGTCTGTTTTAGGGCTTTTCAGAACCTGGACCGTGGTGCAGCGGGAACTCAGCGAGGGAAAACGAGTGATGACATTTTTATTTTCCAAGGCGTTCAGCGAAGCAATATCTACACGCTGCAATTCCTTATTTATGTAAATGGAGGCTCGCCCGGCTTCAATGCTTTCGGGGGAGATATCCACACAATCCCATGTCAGACCGAGCAATTCCCCTAAGCGCAGGGAACAAGAGAAGGAGAGGTTGATGCAAAGCCGGAGCCGTGGATCATCACAGACTTCTAAGGCATGGAACAGGGTCTCGGCAGTCCAGATATCACGCTTCTTTGCAGTGTATTTGGGCAAGGTGGCATAAATACAGGGATTCTTTTCCATAAGTTCCCACTTTACAGCCTGCTCAAAGGCACTTCTCAAAATTTTGTGAACCGAACGAACCGTGCCGGGAGAAACGTATTGATGCTGACGCTTTCCACACATAGGGTCAACGGCTTCGTATTTAAGCAGCCGCTGATAATATCCCTCAATTACGCGGGTGGTGAGATCTTGCAGCTTCATTGAGCCGATAAGCGGTTCTATGTAGTTTGAAATCAGTGCAGTGTTTGATTGATAGGTTGAGAGTGCCCATTTAGTTTTTCCGTACAGGGCAACATATTCTGTAAGCAAGTCTTTTAGAGTTCGGCACTGGGGTGCCACAAAGGTACCGACGGATTCTTTGTATTCGACCTCTTTCTTACGGTTTTTGGCATCTGCAAGGTCGCTAAAGGTTTCCCATTTCTGCTTTAGCGTTCCATTAGTGTGTTTGTGGGTATAGACAACGCAGTAGCTGTTATTGCGTTTGACAATGCTGGCCATTATACATCCTCCTCTACTTTACGTTTGGACTTCAGAACTTCATCGAAAGCATCTTTTTGGATGCGTTTTACCCTTCCCAACTTCATCGTTGGAATTCCTTCTTTGAGAACCCACGAGTCAAGTGTTGGGCGGCTGATTCCGTAGAAAGCCTGAATTTCCTGAAAACTGTAGTATTTCCCATTCTTGGGACATTGCAGTTTTAGCGGCGGCTCCTCATGCGTTTCTTTTTTCGGTTTTTGAAGTTGGTATGTAGATTGGCTTTTAAGCCATGCCTTAAAACTTTTTTTGGTAATGCGCGGCCTGTCGGCCACGCGCTCAATGACGAAACAATCTCGGTATTTTTTGCAATCAAGAATCCCATAAACATTCTTGCGTGGGATACCGAGTAGTTTTGCCATTTCCGGGATGGAGATGGTTTGCGCTTCAATCTCCCGGTCACGCTCCCGGTCAGCCGCAGTGCGGTGGCGGTTTTGTGACCGATACCAACGCTCAAATTCCTCTTTCGGAATCCTCATACAGAAGTCTGTCGTTTCTGTTTTCAACTTGCCCTGTCGGATGAGTGTATAGATCGTTTCGGGTTTCACCTTCAATATCTCGGCGGCGTCAGGAACGGAATAGGACCGTTTGCAAAGTTCCTCGCCCGGTGGCGAACCATTGACCTTATGATATTTGACCTGATTGGCATACCATTTCTCAAAGCTGGAAATAACGATACGCCTTTTGTCGTTTATCAGAATGACTTCAAAGAGATTCTTATGAAGCAGCCAATAGCTGTCTGTTTTGCCAAGCCGAGAAGCTGCCGCATCTCACGAACCGACATGGTGGTTTTGGTAGTGGCAGATTTAGCTTTTCCGTATAAGGGAGCCGAAGTATTCCGCATATCATCCATGAAAGACACCTCTCTATCTATGTAAAAGTTAGCCGGGATTTCTCATCCCGGCTAAAGAATAGCAGATTTCGCTTGAAATGTTGAGGATGTCAAACAGCAGGATTGCGTTCAACAGTGCCATCATTGAGCCATGCTTCAAAGCTGGCTTTGGAAATACGGTAAGCGCCGCTTACCTTGAACCAGCGGAATTCGTTCTGCTTCAGTAGACGGTAGACAGTGGGACGGCTCAGGAGCAGCATTTCCATCAGGTCTTCTACGGTATAGCAGCGGCTGTCCTTTGCTGTGGAAACAGGGGAGGAAACCGAGTTGGGCGAAGGTTCTTCATGGATAATCATTGGATAATACCTCGTTAAATATACTTAAAGTTAAAACTTGAGCGGCAGTGCGGCCCGGCGGCTGCCACCATTATAAATAGTATAGACCTGTTGAAGGTACTTCGTCTTGCCGGGAAGCTTACGCCTGCGGTTCGTGCAAGGCGAAAAATCGTGAATGCATCGACCTGCCGCAGTTTGGCAATCAAGCGGCCTTTGTTATATTCGGAGTGATACAGTTCTACAAAGCGGCAGATGCCGAGCAGGTTTGCGGAACTCATGGAATCAGGTTCACCGTTCCAAGCGTTCAGCAAAACATCAAGGGATTCGATATACAGTTCCGGACCCAGCCGGATGAATTCGTGATAGGCGGTTGCAATGCAGCTGATCCGCTGCTTGCCCCGGCCTTCTTCAAAAGAAAGATGAACGCCAGCCAATTCGGTGGCCTGCTGGAATGCAACGGCAGCAGGCTCCCCTGCAAAAATCAGGGCACGGAGTTTCTGCCCGGCACTCAGCCGTTCCGAAATGCCTGTCTGCTGTGCAAACAGGAGGGCTTCTTCTCGTTCTGTCATACCAAAATAAACCTTGCAGCGAATCTGCAAATCTTCGCCGCCGTTCAGAAATTTCCGTGCAGCATGGTGTTCTGTCCGTCCATCACATAGTAAGTGACCATCCCGGAAGCTGATCTTCGGCTCATTGGCAACCCGCTCGTCAAATTCTTTTGCGATGCGGGCAACACGAGCGGGGTGAAGAGCACGCTGATAAGTGTCGCGCGGCACGATCAGTTCGCTGCTGTTCAGGCACATCTCATGGTAAGGTTTTACAACTGCGTTCATCATAAAGGAACCTCCTTCTTCTTTTGCAGAAAATCAATTCCTGATTGGATAATCAAACCGATTTTCTTCTTTTCGTTATCGGATAAGCGGAAACTGGAATACCGTTCATAGCAGATATTCCAGCGGAACATAAGCGATTGAAGTGCATCATCCAGTTCTGCGACCATGAACTCAACAGAAGATTCTGTCGGGGTGGAGAGCATCCTTTCCGATATCTGCTCAATGCTATGTAGATCGCCTTTTGTGTGCTTGGCGAGAGCAGGGGGCTGACTGTTCAGCACACGAAGATTCTGAAACTGCTGGGAGAGCAGCTCTTTTGCAGCGGCGAGAACATCCTCCTGCGGAGGAGCCGTAAGGTATTTTCGGAATGACTTATACCCAATGAAGCCAAAGCTGTATTGCAGACACACTGACACTTGCCGCATTTCATATTTGGACAGGTGCCCAAGGTAGCTTAACACTCTGGATTTATCTGCGGGGCGCGGACTTTCGCAAATCGCCATAGATGGCGCACTCAAAAAGCGATTGTGCAGAATAAAATGCGTCGGCATATTTCGCTTTTTGATCTGTGTTGTCAGCGGAACGACCAGAAGAACATTGGAATAAAAATTACCGTCATCGTTTTGGACAACAATGGCAGGTCGGATGCCGCCTTGCTCGGAACCGCTGTAAGGATTCAGCTCCATCATGTAGACATCCCCGCGCTTGTACATCCAGTTTGCGGGCATAGGCGGATACTCTTTCTCTTTTTTGCCTCGTGTTGCCAATTTAGATTTCTCCTCTCTATCCGTATATGTAACAGTGGGCTGCTCGCACAGCCCACCCTACTATCTCAAACAGCAAAAATGCTGTGATTTATAGTTCTATACCTTTCCGTATTTGTCCCCGACATCCCCGGAAAACGAAAACTCAGTTTTCGTGTGGGAAATCTTTCAGCCGTCCGGCAGCGTACCGAATCCATAGGGTTCTCACCTCTCCGTGGTTCTCACCGAGCTGCCCGAAGGCAGAAGTATCATTATTCTGTGATGGCTCTTAGCTATGGAGAAGCTGTCATCCATTTACCGTCAACCTACCGCTCATTCCCTCAGTGGAGATCATCGCATTTGTTACGGACGTGGCTCATCATCACAGGAACGTGACTGAAGAATGCGTGTTCAATTTTCAAGGGGCGGGATAGCTTGAGGCTGCTTTGAACGCTTGCCGAAGCTATGGCTGTATTGTAACCGATGCGGAACGAAATGAACAGGAACTCAGAGTTCACAATTTTTGAGGAAAATAGGAAGTATCGTTCCTGTTTCTCGATGAGCCGTCAAAAATATATTTCCTGACTTTATGTAAGAAATGAAGTATTATACTCGTAAGAAACTAACTTACGAGTATATAAATTCGATAAATACACTTTGGGGAGGGAACAAAATGAGCCGATTTTACTGCCGCGATGAGGAACTTCGGAAGTTAAATAAACGATATGAGAATACCGTAATGAAAAAATCGGTTTGGACGAACTGGAACTGATTCGGGAGTATGCAGCAGTCTTTGGGAAAGGAACAAACTACCACTACTACATTTTCTCGAAAGGCGGATTTACGGACGGACTACTTCAGGCACAGGAACGCGGAGAAGTACAGCTGCTTACCCTTGCCGATATTTTTGAATAACACAAGAAACGCTCTTGCCGGTGTAAAACTGGCAGGAGCGTTTCTTGTTGAAGTGATTATAAAAGACCTTTGATTTTTTCAAGATGATCTATAGCGGCTTGCAGTTCATTTTGAAACTGATCCCTAGAAGGATCTCGGCCCAAAAGAAGATAATCCATACTGACATGGAAGTATTCTGCAATATCGATCAGGATTTTTACAGAGCCATTGGAGCTTCCCCTTTCAAGATCGCCGAGGTGGCGATGGGAAACACCAAGTTTTTCAGCAAGTTTTTCCTGCGATAACTTCGCATTTGTACGCAAAGTAAAAATACGGTTACCAATAGCATTCGGATCAAAACTCATGTGTGACCTCCAAATTTTCGATAAAGCGTGAGAATTCGAAAACTCGGAGTTGCTACGGATATCTAGCCGCTTGGGGCATCCACGAAAAACGGACAAACATAAAGCCTGCTCCTTTTTACGGGAGCAGGCTTCCTGAAGGCTAAAAAAATAGCCGGACAACAACCAACTGAGGGATCTTCAAAGAAAATCTCTCAATCAGCTGTTGCCCGGCTATTTGGAGCACGTTTCATACATTGCCTTGCGGCAATGGCCCGTTGCTCGGAGCGAACAGTCCATATTCAGGGTGCAATGCACCCGTATTTGTTAAAATGACTGGAAAATCACCGGCATCTAAATGCCAAATCAAGTCTCAGGGTTTCTTTGCATCTATTGCACTTCACTTGTAGTATACCTGAACACCCCTCGATTTTTTGGTATAACTTATTTCCACAAACAGGGCAAAATCTCCAGCCTATGCTAAATTCTGCCTGCTGTGTAGTAGTCGGTGCTTTACCGGCAAAGGGACGGTTCTTTAACTGAATCATATTCATTCTCCAAATCGGATGATGTCCAATGGATGGCAGTGGATGGGTTTGCCTTTTATAACCTGCATCTGCTGCAGTCTGATCCTGATTGCAGACCAAGAAACCCCAATCCGTCGAGCCATCTCCAGAATTTTTTCGTAGTTAGGGTCAGACACTGATTTGTACAGAATCCCATTTGGCAGAGTCAACGCTACACGTTCTATTTCGGCATTGATCAGAAATGTTGGCATCAGCAGCTCTGCTGCAAGGGTATCCGCCTGCCATTCTTCCCACGAGGGCTTTCCGTTTCTCTCTCGATAGGCAATGTGCCCACGGCACTTGACTGCTTTTCCGTAGTCGTTCGGAAACAGATCAGCCAAAATCTGATGTGCTGCTTCATGCGCTATTGTGAAATTCCGGCATCCAGTGCATCTGTCTGCCGCAAGAGTAGAATCGATTACGATATCCCTCGGCATAAATACTTCAACAAGCTTTGTTCCATCCTCAAGGGTTGCGGTGAAGCTACATCTCTGGAAAACCGTTAATCCAAGGATGTGACCATCGCTACACAGCGGCAACATCTTCAGGTTCAGTCCAAGAACAGAATTTGCAAACTGCTCTGGGTTAATAGGAGCGGGGTCATTTTTGCTTATTCCGAAGAGTGCATAGTACATTTCAATATATTTGCCTGCTATGCACGAAAGTTCTGCACGCGATAAGTATCTTGCCATTATGAAGCCCTACCTTCTGATGTGGCACAGTAGGCTTCCACGAACCACTTGCCCTTTTCAAGCCAAAGATTCCGCTTCTGCCCGCAAATCAGGCAGGTGAAGCAATGCCCTTTCACGCCAAAACGTGATGTACCGTGCTTGACTGCCAAGACACGATCAATTCCATAAGTGCGAGTCTTGTCATAGTTTATGGCAAGAGGACGGATCTTGCCGTCAGGAGTAAAACGAACATCCACTTCGACGTATCTTTTCTCACGGCGAAGGTTGTAATCACCACACATCAGAAATCCTCCTTTTTGCAGATTTATCAGAATGCAGCGTGCATTACTTGCGAATCATACTGCGTGCCACGAGCTGTTTTTCGTTTAACAGAGGAACGGACACTGTATGCTTTTTCCACTCATCCATAGAGCAGGTTACTGCTTTGCACAGACGGCATTTTGTCCAGCCGTCGGTTGCATCAAGATCTACATCATAGTTCATGGTTCCGCACATCGGGCATCTTACATTTTCTTTTCTCATATTATCACCTCTCAAAAACGCCAAATATACACGATTTCGGTCCAGATTTAACACCAAAAAGCTGTTATTTGTGGATTTGATTCGATTATACACCCACTTTATGGAGATATCAATTACGTATTTGTCGCTATTTTGGAGATTTCTTGTTGATTTCTTATGTTTTCTATACTATAATAGAGCTACCGGATCACAAAGGAGTGTTCTTGCTATGAAAAAGAAAACTGCGCTCACCAAAATGCACATAGCCCCATCTACGGTGTGCTATGATGCAGTCGCCGCAAGGGATAGTAATGAGGTTGGTCTGATTCTCGCAGCTGTACGAAAAAGGAATGGTTATTCACTTGTAACTTTCTCCGAACTTCTCCGCCACTATGGCGTCGATGTCAGTGATAAGGGAATCAGTAAATGGGAAAAAGGATACACCACTCCCAGCATCTACCAACTGGTTGCAATCTGCCACGCATTGAACATCAAGGAGGTCCTTCCTACTTTACAAAGACCTTTCAGAAACCCGCCCTTCTAAATGCCATCGGGCAAAAAAAGGTCGCTGAGTACGAAATGGACTTGATTGCATCTCGACGCTACCAGCCAGACACAGAAGAGCCTGCG
>ENA-OQCF01000253-OQCF01000253.1-human-gut-metagenome-genome-assembly--contig:-NODE-253-length-20394-cov-2.482212_pt1 | contig 20394 bp, 22 predicted proteins | sample MGYA00242756_ERZ504573 | MGnify/ENA primary metagenome ERZ504573 (study PRJEB26092, sample SAMD00036240) | human gut metagenome | host: Homo sapiens | study: EMG produced TPA metagenomics assembly of... | reverse complement strand
GTGGTGTTTGACAGCGGAGCACAGTTTGCCGCGGCTGCATTTTTGCCCCTTTGTCCCGGCTGCCGCATACAAAAATCCCCCAGCACGCAGGAGCTGCTGGAGGATCGGTTCAGTCTGCCTTATCTTTTTTTGTCGGGTTACTGCGCGGGACCGTGGTAAGCATGGCCGCCAGCCCGCACAGGCCAATGCAGCCCATGGCCAGGCTGGTCAGCAGGGTTTGTTCAGAGACGCTGCCGCGCACCAGCTCAAAAATGGCCTGCGGCAGTTCGTGGCAGGTTGCAAAGTAAAATGCCAGGCTGCCGTACTGCTGCACCGTGCAGCCATAGGTACCGCCGGGAACATACAGCAGCTTGCACAGCATCCCCACACAAAGCAGCGCGCCCAGCGCCCCCAGCACCCGGAAGGTACAGCCAAGCCGCGCCGATGCCGCCGGGATGATGGAAAACCGCTGGATCAGCACCCACAACAGCGCCGCCGTAGGGATCAGGCACTGCACGGCGTTGGGCGCATGGCGTTCCTCGCCCTTCCGGGGCCGAAAGAACCCGCCAGCCCATAGCGAAGAACCACACGCCCGCCGCCGTCAGCAGCACCATGCTGGGCCACACCACTGTGGCGCTCAACAGCTGCGAAAGCCCCGCCAGTACCAGCACAGTCCCCGTTACCGCCATCATAACACCCAGCACACTTTTTCTGCCGGGGGCAATTTTTTCATCCGCCCTGCGGCCCATCACAAGCAGCGCCGCCGCATCAACCAGCGCGGTCCCCCAGCGCGCCGCCGAGGGTCCCACCGTGGGAAAACTGGTTTCCGGGTCCGTAAACAGCGCCAGATCCACAATGCGCAGCGCCAAAAACACCAGGCACAGCGCTACTGCCGGCCACGGCGAATATTTGTTCTTTGATTTTTTCATAGGACAGCCTTTCCCGCCGGGCATAAATCCCCCTTGCGGCGAATACAATGGTAACAGGCTCCAGGGTCAAGATGCAAGACAAGCCCCGCCAGCGCTATTTATTATACGGTTCTCCGCGGCAAAATGCAAGGTTTTGCCGTGCGCCGCACCTGCCGGAATGGAGGGATCTGCCGTTTTGAAGCGCACGCTGCTCTGTGCCGCCCTGCTTACCGCGTTAAGCACTGCGGTACCTTTTCTCTGCCTGCTGTTCCCCAGTGTTCCGGTACAGGCTGCCCCCACGGTTACGCCGTCCGCCGCGCCTACTGCGGCAGCACAGCCGGAAAGCACTGCCGCGCCTTCCGCTGCACCCACATTCCCCCAAACCATCACCCTGCATGATGAAGCCAGCGATTCCGACTTCACCCTTTCCGCTGTGGATTTTATGGTCGGTGCTGCCGCCTGCGAGATGCCCGCAACCTGGCCGGATGACGCCCTGTTGGCCCAGATGGTTGCCAGCCGCAGCTATGCGTTGTACTTATCCGCTCAGGGGCAGAGCTTTACCGCCAACAGCGCTTTGTGCAGCGGCTGGACCAGCAGCGAGGTTCTGCAAAGCCGCTGGGGCAGTGATTACGCCGCCAACATGCAGCGCCTGCAATCTCTTGCCGCCCGTACCGGGCAGACGGTGCTTTTGTACAACGGACAGCCTGCCGCTGCCTGCTACCATGCCATCAGCAGCGGCCACACCGAAGCCAGCCAAAACGTGTGGGGCGGCCAGCTGCCTTACTTATGCGGCGTGGATTCCGCATGGGATAAGTTTGCCGATGGGTACGAAGTGACCATTCAGTACAGCGCCGAGCAGGTACGCACCGCGCTGGAAGAATTGGGCCTTACCCCCGATGATTCCCCCGAAAGCTGGGTCGGTGCTTCCACCTGGGACAAAGCCGGGTATGTGCGCACGCTGGAGCTGTGCGGCCAAATGGTGAGCGGGCTGGAGGTGCGCAAGGCCCTTGATTTGCGCAGCACCTGCTTTGCCATTGCCTGGCGCGGCGGGCAGTTTGTCATCACCACACGCGGGTACGGCCACGGGGTTGGCCTGAGCCAATATGGCGCTAAAGCCATGGCCGAAGGCGGCGCGGGTTGGGAGGACATTTTGGGGTACTATTTTCCGGGAACGGAAATTGCAAGTTAGGAGTTAGGAAGTAGGAGTTAGGAGTTTTCTCAATAATTAGGGCAACACCGCACAATTCCCGCCTTACGGCTTAAGCACCGCTTCGGCGGCTGCGGCACGGCATCTGCGTTGCCAAAATGCTCGATAAGACATCCAGTATTATCTGCGTTTTTGGCTTAGCATCTGCCGCACCTCGCTCGCCGTATCGGCACTTAGAATTATGCAGTATTGCCTTAGAAATTAGGAATGAGGAATGAGGAATTGGAGGTAGAGATTAGGCATTATCTTTTATTCTTTAGCCGCAAGCCGCAATCTTCACCATTTCTGTAGGGAACGGTCTTGACCATTCCGGAAGCAAAATTGTATCCGCCATATTCTTCCCCATACAAAAATCACCACGCCGCAACTGGTCTTTGGGACCGGCTGCGGGCGTAGTGTATTCATCTTATTATAATGTGAACGGCGCTATCGCTTATCAGCCAATGCCTGGATAGACTGGTTGATGTTGGCGATTTTATCTTCGCTGGCGGCGAGCTTGGTGCGGGTTTCGTTGACCAACTTTTCGGGGGCGCGCTCCACGAACTTGGGGTTGTTCAGCTGGTTGCGGAACATATTGGCTTCTTTCTCGGCCTTTTCCAGCTCCTTATGCAGGCGCTTGAGTTCCTTTTCGCGGTCGATCAGCTCCATCATGGGGATAAAGCCGCGGGCGGCCGGGGTAACAACGGTCACAACGCCATCGGTGGTGCCGGTGTACTTTTCGGTCAGGGCAACATCCGTTGCAAAGGCAAAGCGTGCCAGGTAAGCGCCGCCTTTCTGGAAGGCTGCCGGGTTGCAGTCTCGATGGTCATGCTGGTCTTTTTGGCCGGGTGCACGTTCATATCATTGCGGATGGTGCGCACTGCCTTGATGTAGTCCATCAGCACCTCAAAGTCGGCACATTCCTGCGGCCAGGCGGTCATCTTGCCGGCGTCCGGCCATTCCTGGGTCATGATGGTCTCGGCGCTGCCGGGCAATGCCTGGTAAATCTCCTCGGTGATGAACGGCATAAAGGGATGCAGCAGCTTGAGCGCCTTATCCAGCACCCACACCAGCACCTTGCGGGCGGTGTCTGCCTGCTGGGCGTCCTCGCCGTTCAGGCGGGACTTGCAGATTTCGATATACCAGTCGCAGTAGATATCCCAGATAAAGTTTTCCACCTTTTCGGCAGCCAGGCCCAGCTCGTACTTATCCAGGTTGGCGGTCACTTCGCGGCGGTGCGTGCCAGTTCGGAAAGCACCCACTTATCGCTCATATCCAGCAGTTCTTCGGCGGGCATGCCCGGCTCAAAGTTCTCCGGCAGGTTCATCTGCACAAAGCGGGAAGCATTCCACAGCTTGTTGGCAAAGTTGCGGCTTGCTGTCACTTTCTCATCGCTGTAGCGCATATCGTTGCCGGCGGTAGAACCCACCATCAGCATCATGCGCAGGGCATCGGCGCCGTACTCGTCAATAACTTTCAGCGGGTCAATGCCGTTGCCCAGAGATTTGGACATCTTGCGGCCCTGGCTGTCACGCACAATGCCGTGGATCAGCACGGTGTCAAACGGTGCCTTGCCGGTGTAGGCCAGGCCGGAGAAGATCATGCGGGAAACCCAGAAGCCGATGATATCATAACCGGTCACCAACGTGTTGGTGGGGTAGAAGTAGTTGTAATCCTCGGCGTTCTCATTCGGCCAGCCCAGGGTGCTGAACGGCCACAAAGCAGAGCTGAACCAGGTATCCAGGGTATCGGGGTCCTGGGTCAGGTTGGTGCTGCCGCAGTGCGGGCAGGCTGCGGGGGCAGACTTGGCAACGGTGGCTGCACCGCAGTCAGCGCAGTACCATGCCGGGATCTGGTGGCCCCACCACAGCTGGCGGCTGATGCACCAGTCGCGGCTGCCGCGCATCCAGTTCAGGTAGTTCTTGGTAAAGCGGTCCGGCACAAACTTGATCTCGCCCTTTTCCACGCTCTCAATGGCGGGCTTGGCCAGGGGTTCCATCTTGACGAACCACTGCTTAGACACCATGGGTTCAATCACAGTATGGCAGCGGTAGCAGGTGCCGACCTCATGCTTCAGCGGCTCGATCTCTTTCAGGTAGCCGGCTTCCTGCAGGTCTGCCACAATGGCCTTGCGGGCTTCGGCGGCGGTCATGCCGGCATACTTGCCGCAGTCCAGCACGTCCGGCTCATCGGCGGAAGCATGGCCACTGGCTTTCAGGGCATCGGCGGCAGCCTTATCATCAGCGCCGGTCATGTGGCCGTCATAGGTCAGCACGCGGATGATGGGCAGGTCATGGCGCTTGCCGACCTCAAAGTCGTTGGGGTCATGGGCGGGGGTGATCTTCACAACGCCGGTGCCTTTTTCCATATCGGCGTGCTCATCGCACACGATGGGAATCTCTTTGTTCAGCAGCGGCAGAATGACATGGCAGCCGTGCAAGTGGGTATAGCGCGGGTCCTCGCCGTTGATGGCAACGGCGGTATCGCCCAGCATGGTTTCGGGGCGGGTGGTGGCCAGTTCCAGCATCTCGCCGGTCTCCTTGACCGGGTACAGCAGGTGCCAGAAACTGCCGTCCTTCTCCTCGTATTCCACTTCGGCGTCAGAGATGGAAGTGTTGCAGTGGGGGCACCAGTTCACCATGCGGTTGCCGCGGTAGATCAGGCCCTTATCATACAGGCGCACAAACACTTCTTTCACGCGTCGGAGCAGCCCTCGTCCATGGTAAAGCGCTCACGCTGCCAGTCGCAGGAGCAGCCCAGCTTTTTCAGCTGGCCGACAATGCGGCTGCCATAAGTGTTTTTCCATGCCCAGGCGCGCTCCAAAAAGCATCGCGGCCCAACATTTCTTTGGTCAGGCCCTCCTCGCGCATGGCGGCAACCACCTTGGCTTCGGTGGCAATGGAAGCATGGTCGGTGCCCGGCACCCACAAAGCGGCATAGCCCTGCATGCGCTTGTAGCGGGTCAGGATATCCTGCCAGGTTTCGTCCATGGCGTGGCCCATGTGCAGCTGGCCGGTAACATTCGGCGGCGGCATTACGATGGTGAACGGCTTTTTGCTGCGGTCGATCTGGGTGTGGAAATAGCCTTATCGCACCATTCCTGGTAAATTCGATCCTCTGTGCCTTTGGGATCATACTGCTTGGCGAGTTCTTTTGCATGATGGCCCTCCTTGATGTGCGGGACGGAAATAAAAAATCAGGCCGCCCCATGATGTTGTAAACATGGGACGGGCCTGACAATGTTCCAAAACATGTTCAGTACCGCGGTACCACCCAAATTGCCTGCCGTTTTATATATGTTTTATATAAAGGTAAGCCACTTGACCGCCCGGTAACGGGGGCGAAACGAAGCAGATTACTGCGCACACGGCGGTTCGCCTGCCCTGCTTGGGGGCGACAAACCACCGGGCACGCCCTGCCGGTTTTCAGCTGCCCCGGCTCTCTGGAAAGAACGTCTGCCCGCGGAACTCCCCCGCACTGCATTTGGTATCAATATATTACCCCGCCGCAGCGGTATTGTCAAGTGCTGTGCGGCGTACGGTGATATTTCGGCATTTTTATGCTTTCAGAATCTGCTTGATCTGCTCCAGGTTCTCCGCAAACCGGATTCCTTTCTGCCGCTCTTTTGTCGAAAGCCCGGTTTCGATCATATGATCCAGCAGGGTTTTCAGACCGTTATAATAGCCATTCAGGTTGTACAAAATGCAGGGAGCATCCAGCTGCTTGAGCGATACCTTGGACATGACTTCGGCGATTTCCTCCAGCGTACCCGTTCCGCCGGGGAACGCAATAAACGCATCGCCCCGCCTGATCATCTCGGTCTTGCGCTCGGTGATGGTTTCCGTCACGATCAACTCCGTCAGACCGTCATATTGCAGGTCATCCTGCATAAACAGGGTGGTCTCCACGCCGGTCACGGTTCCGCCCGCATCCAGAACGCTTTTGGCAATTTCGCCCATCAGCCGGTTTTGGAGCCGCCATACACCAGCGCGTTCCCGCTTTGGCCAATCCATTGCCCCAGTTCCTGCACTGCCCGTTTCAGCGCCGGGTCATTGCCCTCTTTTGCGCCAAGATATACCGTGATATTCATTGCCTGCTCCTCCTGTTCTTTCTGCCATTTATGGCAATACCGCATAATTCTAAGTGCCGATACGGCGAGCGAGGTGCGGCAGATGCCAAGCCAAAAGCGCAGATAATACTGGATGTCTTATCGAGCATTTTTGGCAACGCAGATGCCGTGCCGCAGCTGCCGGAGCGGTGCTTAAGCCGCAAGGCGGGAATTGTGCGGTGTTGCCATAATTTTGTAAGGCTCAGAACAGGTTGCGGGCGCGCAGGCGGCGGTCCAGATGGCCTTTGCTGCGCAGCCAGGTGCTGGGGGCAAACAATACCAGCATGGGGAAGATCTCCAAACGGCCCACCAGCATATCAAAGCTGAGCACCAGCTTGATCAGCGGCGAAAAATCCGCAAAGCTGACCATAGGGCCGACCAATTCCAGACCGGGGCCGATGTTGTTCAGGCAGGATGCCACCGCGGTAAAAGTAGTAACCAGGTCAAACTGGTTGATGGCCACCACCATGGTGGACAGCACAAAAATGATCAGGTAGAGGTTCATGTAGGTGCGCACGCCAAACACCGTTTTATCGTCCAGGGGCTTGCCCTCAAACCGGACGGTAGTGACAGCATGGGGGTGCAGCACCCGCATTAAATCCTGCTTGGCAGTTTTGCACATAATAATGATACGGCTGATTTTGATGCCGCCGCCGGTGGAACCCGCACAGGCACCAAAGAACATGAGCAGCACCAGCACCGCCTTGGAGAAGGTGGGCCACATGTTAAAATCTGTTGTGGCATAACCCGTGGTGGTAATGATGGAAGCCACCTGGAAGAAAGAATAGCGCAGGGACTGCCACACATTGCCATACAAGTGGAAGATATTGCCCGCAACGGCCAGGGTGGAAGCTGCAATCACGCCAAGGTAGACCCGCATTTCCTCGCAGGCAAACGCTTCCTTAAAATGGCGGATGAGCAGGAAGAAATACACATTAAAGTTGATGCCGAACAGCACCATAAAGACCGCGGTGATCATTTCCACCGCCGGGCTGCCGTAAGCACCAATGCTGGCCGCACGGTTGCTGAAACCGCCGGTGCCTGCCGCGCCAAAGGCGGTGATCAGGGCATCGTACCAGGGCAGACCGACCATGCGCAGCAAAATTGTCTGCACCACGGTAAGCACCAGGTACATGGCATACAGGATCTTGGCAGTATCGCGGATCTTGCTGGAGATTTTGCCCACCGAAGGCCCCGGCGATTCGGCGCGCATCAGGTGCATGGCGCGGCCATCGCTGACCGGCAGAACCGCCATGGTAAACACCAGTACGCCCATGCCGCCTACCCAGTGGGTAAAGCTGCGCCAGAACAGCATACTGTAACTCATAGCTTCCACATCGCGCAGGATGCTGGAGCCGGTGGTGGTAAAGCCGGATACCGTTTCAAAAAAGGCATCCACAAAAAACGGGATATCGCCGCTGATGATAAACGGCAGCGCACCGAACACGGACATCAGCACCCAGGCCAGTGCAACGATCACAAGACCCTCGCGCGCATAGATCGCTGAGTTGGCGGGGCTGCGCAGCCCCAGAACAAGGCCCAGCACAGCCAGCCCCACCGCCGTTACCACAAAGGCAAACAGGCAGCTCCACTCGCCATAAACAACAGCTACAATAGACGGAGGCAGCAGCAGGGCGGCTTCAACCATAAAAATACGGCCCAGCACATACCCAAGCATGCGGTAGTTCATCCCGTTACCCCCTTGCCATAATATCGCGCAGATCGGTCAGATCGGTGTTGGTGGTAACAATGATCACATCGTCCCCTGCGCAGAAAGAATCGTTGCCGGACGGGATAATCGTCTTGCCGTTTTCGCGGATAATGCCCGCCACAAGGATATTTTTGCGCAGGTTCAGGTCCCGCAGCGGCACACCGGCAAACGGCACATCGGCGGTAACGCCGAATTCCAGCGCTTCCACCTTGCCGCCTACCAGACGGTGCAGGGTGCGCACATTGGTAGCCTGGCTGTTCTGCATGGCGCGCACATACTGTACGATCAGCTCGGTGGTGACAGCGCCGGTGGAAACCAGGCTGTCCACCAGGCCGCGCTCTGTCACCACATCGGCAAAGGATTTGCGGTTGATTTTAGCCACCACCTTGCAGTGGTTCAACTGAGAAGCATACATTGCCAGAATAATGTTGGTTTCGTCCAGACCGGTCAGCGCCACAAAGGCATCCATATCGGCAATGCCTTCCTCCGCCAGCAGCTCGCTGTCGGTGCCATCGCCCTGAATGATGAGCGCACGGGGGATTTTTTCGCTCATATCCTGGCAGCGGGCGGGATTGTTGTCAATTACGGTAACGTGCATGTTCATCTCGCTCAGTTCTTTGACGAGATAATACGCCATGCGGGAAGCGCCCACCACCATGACATTGTTGGCGCGCTCCTTGAAAATACCCAGGCGGCGGAAGAACTGTTCCAGTTCCTGCGGGGTGGCCATCAGGTAGATTGTATCCCCTTCTTCCAGGGTAAAACTACCAGTGGGATGGTGATCTGTTTGCCGCGTGCCACGGCGCAGATCAGCATTTTGACCCGCATGTTGCTGTACAGGTCGCTCAGCTGCAGGCCGGTCAGGGGGTTGCCCTCGGTCAGGCGGTATTCCACCAGTTCAAAGCGCTGCTTGCTGAACTGTTCCAGCTTGAGCGCATTGGGGAAGCGCAGCACGCGGGCGATCTCGCGCGCCGTGGCCTTTTCGGGGTTAATGACCATCGAAAGGCCCAGTTCCTGGCGCATAAAGCGCAGCTGCTTTTCATATTCCGGGTTGCGGATGCGCGCAATGGTATGGCGGGTGTTCAGCTTTTTGGCAACCAGGCAGGCCAGGATGTTGATCTCATCGCTGTCCGTTGCGGCAATCAGCAAATCGGCGCCGCCTTCAAACGCTTCGGCCTGCACTTCATAGCAGCCGCCGTTGCCGGTCACGCCGCGCACATCGCAGATATTGCAGATATCATCCACAACGGTCGGGTTGCGGTCAATTACAACAATGTCGTGCTTATCTGCGCTGAGCTGCTGGGTCAACGCGCGGCCCACTTTGCCCAAACCCACAACCACGATCTTCATTCGGTTTCCTCTTTTCCGCCAGATCCTTATGGCATACAGCTGCTGCGGTATCGGTTCAGGGACGATGCCAAACAGCAAAGCAGCCTGTCAAGGTGTTTCTGAAAGCAAAGAAAATGACAGATATTTCGCAAACACAAGCAGGATGTAAGGCAAATAGCCGCTGGAGTCCTTTGTGGCTTCCAAGGCTTTTTAACGTAAAATCCGGCTGCATTTCTAGAAATAGACTATATTTTCGACTTTTCAGATACACCCCAAGGCCATATTAACACAATTTTAATGTTTACTGGCAATACTGCATGTATTATACCAGGCTTGCCGAAAAATGCAACTGGTCCCGCCGGGTATGCCGTACACTTTGGTCACTTTATGCAAAACTGCGGCGGCTTTTGCAGCAGGTTCACCTGTTTTTACCCGTCAAAAAGCAAAGCGCGCACAGCCCTTTGTTCAGGCCATGCGCGCCGGATGGATATTTCTTTATTCTATTTTACTTATTCTATTTTAATTATACACTATTTTAATTATACATCCTGCAGTTCACCGCGGGAAGATGCTTTCAGGTAAGCATAGATGAAACCGTCCAGGTCGCCATCCATCACGGCCTGCACATTGCCGCTTTCATAGTTGGTACGGTGGTCCTTGACCAGGGTGTACGGCATGAACACATAACTGCGGATCTGGTGGCCCCAGGCGATTTCATTCTGCACACCCTTGATGTCATCCACCTTATCCTTGTGCTGCTGCAGAGCGATCTGGTACAGCTTGGCTTTCAGCATTTCCATGGCGTACTCACGGTTCTGCAGCTGGCTGCGCTGGGTCTGGCAGGAAGTGACAATGCCGGTGGGCTTGTGGATCAAACGCACAGCGGAAGACGTTTTGTTGATGTGCTGGCCGCCTGCACCGGAAGAACGGTAAACCTGCATTTCAATATCCGCCGGGTTGATCTCGACTTTAATATTGTTATCCAGTTCCGGCATAACCTCCAGGCTGGAAAAGCTGGTCTGGCGGCGGGCGTTGGCATCAAACGGGCTGATGCGCACCAGGCGGTGCACGCCGTTTTCACTTTTCAGCATACCGTAAGCGTTGGCACCCTTAATCATCATAGAAGCGGACTTGATACCGGCTTCATCGCCTTCCAGCACATCCAGAACTTCCACGGTGTAGCCGTGGGCTTCGGCCCAGCGGGTGTACATACGGGTCAGCATCTCGGCCCAGTCCTGTGCTTCGGTGCCGCCGGTGCCTGCATGGAAAGTCAGGATAGCGTTGGAATGGTCGTACTCGCCGTTCAGCATGGTCATCAGCTGCAGTTCGTCAATGGATTTCTCCACGCCGTTCACAGCTTCTTCGCCTTCTGCTGCCAGAGAGGGATCATTTTCTTCCTCAATCATTTCCAGCAGGGTCTGGGCTTCCTCGTACTGGGTGGAAAGTTTGCCGAAGCGCTCCAGCTTATTTTTCACTTCGCCCATCTCGCTGATGACTTTCTGGCTTTTTTCCTGGTCATCATAAAAACCGGGCATCGTCATCTGGTGTTCCAGCTCTGCAAGGCGCTTTTCGCTCGCTTCAATGGAAAGGGCATCGCGCAGGTCGTTTACCGCAGTTTCCAGCCCGCCGAGCTTAAATTTCAATTCGTCAATGGTGATCATATTTGCTACCCCTTGGTCAATCATTAAAAATAAAGATACGCATAAATCAAGATGTTATCAGTATAACGCAAATCTTATTTCTTGTAAAGAGGGATAAAACACACGGCATGATCTGCACGTTACAGGCATGCAGATTAAAATCGGCTTCTACTTTTTTGATACACACCAGCTATCGGCAGGCCAAAATCTGCAAATATTCTGCAAAAATCCGCTTTCTGCCCGCTTATTCACGAAAAGTTCTTTGCTTTCCATGGACATATGGTGTATAATATGGCTAAATTATTCCGTTTGCGCCTTTTTTGGCCGCAGCGGAACAAGATGGATGGGCAGGATAACACTCCCCGCCCTGAAAATTCGGAGGACCACACATGGCTGATTACAAGGGCAATACCTGCCCCGTATGCAAACAAAAATTCAAAGAAGCAGATGATATCGTTGTCTGCCCGGACTGCGGCACACCGTACCACCGCGAATGCTGGAAAAAGGTCGGTGTCTGCGTGCATCAGGCAGACCACGCCGCCGGGTTTGAATGGACCCCGGACAACGTGATTTCCGACCGGCCGGATGATATCGTCTGCCCCAACTGCGGCACCCATAACCCGCTGGGCGCAAAATACTGCAACCACTGCGGCGTTTCGCTGCCGGACCACCCGGATAACGTGCAGTACCAGCAGGATCACCCCGCCCCCGGCGGCAACGGCCCGGTGTACGCCAACGGCAGCTACCAGGCCGGCGGCGCCCCGCAGTATCGCCAGGCACCGCGCCAAGAACAGGCACCCGACCAGGAATTTTTCAGTGCAGGCAGCATGGGGCCGGATGGCTTTACCTGCAAGGAAGTCGGCCCCGATGACCCGATTGACGGCATCAAAGCGCGGGACTGGGCCAGCTATGTTGGGCCGTCCAGCATTTATTATATGATGCAGTTCTTCCGCATGCAGGAAACCCGGCGCAAAGCAGTCATCTCGTTCTCCGCCTTTTTCCTTGGGCCTTTCTATTTCTTCTACCGCAAAATGTGGAAGCAGGGTGTTCTTTTTGCGCTGCTGGATTTTATTGTGACGCTGCCCTCCCTGCTGTACCTGATGGCGGTATCCGGTGCGGAGTGGATGGTGGGTATGCCGTTTTTGCGGCTAATTCCCACGGCCATGCAGGTATGCTATGTGCTGAACTTTATCCAGATGGTTATTCGCGGCCTGTTTGCTGTGTACTGGTATAAAAAAGAAAGCGAACGCCGCATTCACCGCGTTTATGACCGCTGCCCCGAAGGCCCGCAACGCAGCGATGCCCTGGCCGCAACCGGCGGCACCAGCTGGGCAGCCGTTTTTATCTACCTTGGTGTTTACATCGCAGCCGGGGTTCTGGGATCTTTCCTGATGGGACCGGACCTGAACGCCGTAATCCGGTTTTTGACGATGTAAAAATATGAAGAAGTAAGGATAACCGATATTTCAGGAGGAAAATGTATGAAAACAGCATTGGTCATTATGGCAGCCGGCATCGGCTCCCGCTTTGGCGGCGGCATCAAGCAGCTGGCCGCTGTCGGCCCCAACGGCGAGATCATCATGGATTACTCCATCCATGATGCCATCGAAGCCGGGTTTGACAAGATTGTCTTTATCATCCGCCACGACATTGAGGAGCTTTCAAGGAAGCCATCGGCAACCGCATTGAAAAGACCTGTGCCGACCTGGGCGTTGAGATTGCCTATGCTTTCCAGGAGAAGGACGCCATCCCCGCCGGGTACGAAGTTCCCGCTGAGCGCAGCAAGCCCTGGGGCACCGGCCAGGCAGTTCTGGCCTGCAAGAATGTCATCAAGGAGCCGTTCGCCGTTATCAATGCTGACGACTACTATGGCAAGGAAGCTTTTGTCCAGATTCACAACTTCCTGCAGGGCTACACCCCGGACAAACCGAACGCCCTGTCCATGGCCGGCTTTGTTTTGAAGAACACCCTGAGCGACAACGGCGCTGTGACCCGCGGTGTCTGCCAGATGAACGCCGAAGGCTACCTGACCGATGTTGTGGAGACTTCCGGCATTGAAAAGACCGCTGACGCGCTGCCGTTGAGGCAAGGCCATTGACCCGGAGAGCCTGGTTTCGATGAATTTCTGGGGCCTGACACCGGAGTTCGTGAAGGTGCTGGAGGACGGTTTTGTGGAGTTCTTTGAGAAGAGCGTTCCCGCCAACCCGCTGAAGGCCGAGTACCTGCTGCCCATCTATATTGGCGAGCTGCTGGAAAAGAATGCCGTGACCGTTCAGGTGCTGCCCACCCATGACAAGTGGTTCGGCGTTACCTATAAAGAGGACAAGCAGACCGTGATTGACAGCTTTGCCAAGCTGGTGGCCGATGGCGTTTACCAGAAAGACCTGTTCAGCGACCTGAAGCACTGAGCCCGCCCGTTGCAAACCGAATGAAATACATCAAAGGGGTGAATCCCGGAGCCAGAGAATGTGCGAACCGCACAGAAATCTTTCCGCGGGTTCACCCCTTTTGATTGAAAACTGCAAAAGCATGGGATTTTGCACCATGGAAAGTGAGGGTAAAATGCGGTATCGTAAATGTAGGAGGGATGTACAGATGCCGAAACAAAACATCGAAGCCGTGAACATTTCCGCAATGACTGCCAAACAGCGTGATGCCGCACTTGCCCTGGATGTGGAGCGCCTGCTGCGCTTTGGCCGCAAACACAAGCTCATCAAGGAGCTGGATGCCATTGTAGCCCGCAACACCCTGCTGGATCTGCTGGGTCTGGCCCAGCCCAGTGAGGAAAAGGTGCCCAAAGAGGATTTTGACACCCCCGCTGCCCTGCTGGACGAGATGGTGGAGCTTGCCGCCGCCAAGGGCCTGTTTGACGGCAGTGTGCCGCAGTACCGCATCAACTTTGAAACCCGCATGATGGGTGCCCTGATGCCGCGCGAAAGCGAAGTCTGCCGCAAGTTCCGCAAACTGTATGCCAAGGGCGGCCCCAAAGCGGCCACGGACTGGTTCTATGATCTGTGCGTTGTGTCCAACTACATCCGCACGGCGCAAATTGCCAAGAACATCCAGTGGAACACGGCCACCCCTTACGGTGAGCTGGAAATTACCATCAACCTGACCAAACCGGAAAAAGACCCCAAAGTGATTGCCATGGAGCGGCTGCAGCCCGCTGCCAGCTACCCCAAGTGCATGCTGTGCAAGGAGAATATCGGCTATGCGGGGCGCATCAACTTCCCTGCCCGCCAGACCCATCGCATTGTGCCCATAAACCTGGCCGGTGAAACGTTCTATCTGCAATACAGCCCCTATGCCTATTTCCATGAGCACTGCATCATGCTGAACGACAGCCACAAGCCCATGGAGATGGACCGCCATACCCTGGCTGAAATTTTTGACTTTGTGGCACAGTTCCCCCATTACACCTGCGGTTCCAACGCTGACCTGCCTATTGTAGGCGGCAGCATCCTGAGCCACAGCCATTTCCAGGGCGGGCGCTATGTCTTCCCCATGCAGAAAGCGCATATCGCCGTACCGCTGCGCAACGCGCGCTACACCGGCGTGAAAGCCGGTATCGTCAACTGGCCGGTTTCCACCGTGCGCCTGGTGGGCCGCAGTTCCCAGGAAGTGCAGAGTGCCGCGGACGACATCCTGCGCACCTGGCGTGATTATAGTGATACCAGCGTAGATATCATCGCCCACACCGGCGATACCCCGCACAACACCGTCACCCCCATTCTGCACTATGATGAGAATGACGGCTACATTCTGGACCTGGCGCTGCGCAACAACCGCACCACCGAACAGTATCCGGACGGCATCTTCCACCCGCACAAGGAATACCACAACATCAAAAAAGAGAATATCGGCCTGATTGAGGTAATGGGCCTGGCCATCCTGCCCGCCCGCCTGAAAGATCAGAGCGCCGCCATTGCCGATATCCTGACCGGTTCCGCCCCCAACACCAGCCGCGAAGCTGGCAGCCCGCTGGCTGTACACGCTGACTGGATCGATGGTCTGATCAAAAAGTACGGCACCGGCCTGAAGCGTGAAAAAGCCGAGGCTGTTCTGCGGGATGAGATCGGTATTGTGTTCAGCCATGTGCTTGAAAACGCCGGTGTCTTCAAGCAGGATGCCGCCGGGCAGGCAGCTTTCCTGAATTTTATGGAAAGCGTTGGTTACCGTAAGGCATAAAATGCGCGTTCCCGCCAAAAGCGGCAAAATATTTTTGATATCCTGCAAAATACACCTTGACAAAAGGTGATTCTGCTTGATATAATAAGTTGCTGTGTCAAGCAAGACACACATCCTTGCCCTTGCGTAAAGGCAAGGGCCTAAAGTCCAAAAGGAGGTGCACAGAAAATGGCTAAGTATGAAACCATGTTGGTTACCAGTTCTGCTCTGGATGAGGAGGCTTCCGCTGCCCTGATCGGCAAGTTCAAGTCCCTGATCGAAGCAAACGGTACGATCGATTCTGTCGATGATTGGGGCAAGCGCCGTCTCGCCTACCCCATCGAAGACGAAACCGAGGGCGTTTATACCGTGATCAAGTTCACCAGCGAGCCGGATTTCCCCGCAGAGCTGGATCGTAACTACCGTATCACCGAAGGCGTTCTCCGCAGCATTATCGTTGCCGAGGAAGCCTGATTGAGCGCCACGCACCTTGGTGTGCGTGTTGGGAAGGAGTAACTGAATTATGCTGAATGTGGTTGTTCTTATGGGCCGCCTTGTTGCGGACCCGCAGCTGCGCCAGACGACGACCGGCAAAAACGTGGCTTCGTTCCGCGTTGCCTGTGACCGTGGGCGCCGCGATGCCAATGGCCAGAACCAGGCCGACTTCTTTGATGTTGTCGCCTGGGACCGCTCCGCTGAGTTTGTCTGCCGTTATTTCCAGAAAGGTCCATGATTGCCATTGATGGCCGTCTGCAGAGCCGTAACTATCAGGATAAGAGCGGCAACAACCGCACTGCGATCGAGATCGTGGCCAGTAACATTAATTTTGTTACTCCCAAATCCCAGAATCCCGCTGCTGGTATGGGCGCGCCGATGGCGTCCGCTCCGATTCCTGCAGCACCGGCTGATTATTCCCGTCCCGCAGCGCAGCCCGCTGCTCCCGCCTATTCGGCTGGCAGCAACGATGACTTTGCACTGATTGAGGACGAGGCGATTTGCCGTTCTGAATCGATTATACCAATTTTACAAGGAGGTAACCGGATCATGGCTATGGATCGTTCTTCTCGTCCGATGCATCGCGGCCGCAAAAAGGTTTGCAGCTTCTGCGTTGATCGCATCGACCGCATTGATTACAAGGATCTGCCCCGCCTGCGCAAATACGTCAGCGAGCGTTCCAAAATCATTCCCCGCCGCGTCACCGGCACTTGCGCTTTCCATCAGCGCGAGCTGACCGTTGCTATCAAGCGTGCTCGCCATATGGCTCTTATGCCGTATGTCAGCGATTGATTTTAACGGCTGCTGAATAAGCACAGCAATCCCCCGCCGCTCAGGTTGCAAGGCCTGCGGCGGGGGATTTTTGTTTGGTTGATTTTTTTATAAATAATAATGAATAGAGAATAAAGAATCATGTTGGTGCGCCGCCCGCGGCGGCGCGAATAAAATAGGTGGGCCGCTCTGGCCAGAATGCTTTTTTTGCCGGAGTAGCGGACCTGATTAAAATGTGACGCCGTGGGCGTCACACTCCCATTATTCATTATTCTTTATTCTTTTTTAATTCAATAAACGCGGCCCCGGCACAACAGGTTGTCTTTCCTGTAATGCCGGGGCCTTAGGTTTTTGCTATCACGGTGCTGCTGTTGCAGCAGGGTCTGTGCTGTCCGCCCAGTTGGGCTGTTCGGAGGGTGTGGGCGATGAATCCACCGCAAACGCATCGTTGCGTGCCCCGGCGATATACACCGTCACGACAGTCTCATCTGCATCAAACTTGGTGCCTTTGCTCACATCGCATTTTACAACGCAGTTCTCTGCGTACTGGCCATCGTTTTCAATGATCTGCATGCTATAGTTGATGCCGGATTCATCCAGCTTTTTGCTGGCGTTGTTCTGCGTCCAGCCGATGATGTCCGGCATTTCCACCAGCATGGGGCCTTTGCTGACTACTAACTGGATGGTGGGTGCCTGTTCCGTGACCAGCGTTCCGGCCACCGGCTCTTGCCTGATGACGCAGCCCTCCGGTACAGTGGAGCTGAAATCCTCCGTCATGGCAATGCGGTAATGGGTATACAGCGTGTTATTTTTGATATCGGTCTTATAGTTCTTTCCCACAAGGTCCGGGTAAACTTCCACATCACTGTTGGTCGTGCTGGAAGCCGATGTGCCGGTGGATGCCGCACTGGAAACTGCCGGTTTTGTATCGCTCCCCTTGCCGCCTTTCAGCAGACTCCACAGCAACAGCACCACCAACACAAAGATGACCACCATGGAAGCCGCCAGAATCTTTTTTGTGGATACCTGGTTTTCGCCTTTTTCAAACATGGCGTTCGCCACGGTGGGATCAGTCAAGGCGCTCATCAGCTCCGGTACCGTCTGCATCCGCTTGGCGGGGTCCAGCCGCATGGCGCAGGTCAGCACCTGAGAAAAATAGGTCGGCACACCAGATTCCAGGCTGTGGGCGTTCTCCATACTGTCCCGTACCTTGCGCTGCGGGGCTGCCACCGGCACCTGGCCCGTTACCAGTCGGTAAGTGACCGCCGCCAGAGCGTACACATCGGTGTACCGTCCAGAGAATTCCGCCGCTGAATACTGTTCCGGTGCCGCATAGCCGGGGTAAAGCTGGCTTTTCAGCTCGCTGCCTGCCGTGCGCAGGGCCAGCGTGCCATACCCGGTCAGCCGGGCGGCACCGTCAATAGGCAGCAGGATGTTATCCGGGCAGATGCCGCGGTGGATCAGCCGGCCTTGTGAAGCAGGGCCACCCCCTCCATCACGGGCTGCAGCAAGGTTCGGGCCTCCACGGGGGTCAGGGTGCGGGCGCGCAGTTTGAGGTAATGGGTCAGGGTCATGCCCTTCTCAGTTTCCTCCACCGCGTACACGGTGTTGTTTTCTTCCATCACATCCAGAATCTGCGAAAGGCCGGTTGCCGGGGTGATGCGGTGCAGGTCATCGTACAAATCCTTGAAATCCATCCGGCTGGTTTTGAACAGCACTTCCCGGCCCTCTTTGGGCATCAGGTCGCCATCCGGGCTGCGGCCATTGCACAGCGTTACCGGGAAATACTCTTTGATCAGCACAAACCGACGTTCATCATTATCCACACCGCGGTAGCACAGGCCGTCGCCGTCGGCGCTCTGGTATTCACCCACAGTGTAATGCCCGCCCAGTTGGGTGCCAAGGGGCAGCGCGCCTTCGGGGTTATGGTTTTCCAGGGACTTGCCGCAGTTGGGGCAGCTGCATGGTAGCCGCTGCGCACGGGTTCCAGGCAGTGCGGGCAAAGGGGAAGTTGGCTCATAACATGGCTCCTTTGTGTAAAAAGAAGGCGCGTAAAAACCGAAATATCCGGCTTTTGCGCGCCTCCTTAAACATTCAAGCTCAAACCTTGGCTGCCAATCAGCGGTCCAGGTCTTCTTCATTCTCCAGGGTAGTCCATGCGTTCTGCACGTCGTCGTCGTCGTCCAGTGCGTCCAGCAGCTTGCCCATGTTGACCAGCTGATCCGGATCGGTCAGGGCAGTGGTGGTGGAAGGAACCTGTGCCACATCGGCAGAAATGAACTTATAGCCTTTTCTTCCAGTGCGTTGCACACAGCGGTGAAGTTATCGGGATCAGTGGTGACCTGTGCAGCCTCTTCGCCTGCATCAAAGTCCTCGGCACCGGCATCCAGAGCATCCATCATCAGCTGGTCGGGGTCGGCATCTTCCAGGTCAACCACGATCACACCCTTCTGGGTGAACATGAAGCCAACGCAGCCCATCTGGCCCAGGTTGCCGCCAAACTTATCAAAGTAATGGCGCATGTTGGCAGCGGTACGGTTGCGGTTATCGGTCAGGGTTTCGACCATAACGGCAATGCCGCCGGGGCCGTAACCTTCATAGGTAATTGCTTCGTACTCGGTCTTATCGCCGCCCTCGGCGCGCTTGATGATGCGCTGAATGTTATCATTCGGCACACTGTTCGCCTTAGCCTTAGCAATCAGGGCTGCCAGCTTGGAGTTGGAAGCGGGGTTGCCGCCGCCTTCCTTAACGGCAACAGCGATCTCGCGGCCGATCTTGGTGAAAACCTTGGCACGGGCGCCATCGGTCTTTTCTTTCTTGCGCTTAATGTTATTCCATTTGCTATGTCCGGACATGAAAATCCCCCTAAAAAATTGATGTGTAACCGCACATTGAAGGCGGTAAGATTCCCGCACTTTGCGCAATGCGCGAACCGACAAATTACATTAGTATAGTATAGCACATTTCTATGCCGTTTTCAATGTTTTGGCGGTGTTTTTCTGGATGTATTTGAAAACAAAAAGCGGCAAACGTTTTGTAAATGCAGAACGAACTTTTTTCAAGTGCTAACCATGTTGACGGAAACGGGGCTATGGTTGCAGCTTTCCCTTTCCACTTTTATGTCTGCACTATTTTTACGGTCATTTCAGGTTGCGCAGGGCTTTGGGGTAATGGTTTTTGATGCGGCCCCCGCTGGCCTTGCCCCCGCCGAGGGGGAAGCCATCCACCAGCACAGCACACCAGCCGTTCTGAGCGGTTTGGGCTTCGATCTCTTCCCCGCGCAGCCACGCTGCGGTGCGCGGATCCGCCAAGGTCAGCTCCTCGCAATTGGTGCACTGGGCACCGTAAGCCCATAAACAGCGCGTGGGCCGGTTCAAAGCGCCTTTTGCCGCGCGGCCCACGGGCACCCCGGCGCGCAGCATATGCAGCTTTGCCGCGGGCAGCAGGGCGGGCGGCTCCAGCAAAAAGCCGTCCCCCACTACTGCAATGGCTGGCCCGCCAATGTGGGGAAAAGCTCTTTGGCAAAGCTCTGCCACGCCTGCAATGCCTTGGCATCCACACGGGGTGTTTTGCCGCCTTTTCCTTTACCGTTTTTCCGCGCGGCAGTTCCACCGCCGGGGCATCCGCCACCTTTTGCAGTTTGGCCATAAAATGGCCCTCGCCGCCATCACAGGGCCAGATGCGGCGGCAGTACTCTGCCTGTAGCGGATAGTCCCCTGTCCGGTTGGCTTCACCGGGCTGGCCAAAACCGCAGCCGGAAAGATCACACAGGGTAAACTCCGGATGCCTTGCCAGGAAAGCTGCGATCTGCCCTTCATCTTCCCCCGGCGCAAAGGTGCAGGTGGAATAGACTAAAATTCCGCCCGGCGCCAGCATGGCCGCGGCGTTTTCCAGAATCTCTGCCCCCAAAGCGGCGCAGCGATCCAGCAGGGGCTGATCATACTGGGTCACGGCAACGCTTTCCTTGCGGAACATCCCCTCGCCGGAACAGGGGGCATCCACCAGAATGCGGTCAAACTGGCCGGGGTACGCGGCAGCCAGGCGGGCGGTGTCCTCGTTGGTCACAATGGCGTTGGTCACGCCCATGCGCTCCAGATTCT
>ENA-OQCF01000248-OQCF01000248.1-human-gut-metagenome-genome-assembly--contig:-NODE-248-length-20580-cov-2.233218_pt1 | contig 20580 bp, 27 predicted proteins | sample MGYA00242756_ERZ504573 | MGnify/ENA primary metagenome ERZ504573 (study PRJEB26092, sample SAMD00036240) | human gut metagenome | host: Homo sapiens | study: EMG produced TPA metagenomics assembly of... | reverse complement strand
ATAGCCTCTTTCTTATGCGCCGCCTTACTGGCAGGATGCGATGATTTCCTGACGACAGAGTCTCCCGACTTTTCTACAGACAAATACTGGAGAGATAAAGCCGATGTAGAGGCAGGTCTATCAGCGGTATATGGCCAGCTGGATAACCGCACCGGCTCTTACACGGTTGCAGAAGTCAAGTTTGTTGTGGAAACCTTCCGTAGCGATGAGATGGTAAAAGGCCAGGACGTCAACAACTATCCGGAATGGGCTGCATTGTACGGATTCACCTACAACAATGAGAACTCCAGCATCAAAGAATACTGGATGAACAATTACAATGGCATCAACTACGCCAACAACGTATTATACGGTATTGACAAAGTACAGACCAGCGGTGAGAAGATGAGTGCCGATGACGAGAACCATCTTACGGGCGAAGCTCTGTTCCTGCGTGCCTACTATCATTTCAAACTGATTATGAGCTGGGAGAAAATCATTATCCGCAATGAATATCTGACCGGAGAATCCCAGACTCACAAAGCATTGTCTACCAGAACGGAAGCATGGGACTTTATCTGTACTGAACTGGACAAAGCAGGCAGCATGCTGCCACAAGACCGCCCTTCTTCCGAAGCGGGACGTGTAACCAAAGGAGCAGCCTACTCTTACCTGGGATGGGCTTACTTAACCCGTGCTTATGAAGAAAGTGACAAAAAGGCCGAATACCTGGGGCTGGCAGAAGCCGCTTTCAACAAAGTGACCGGCTACGAACTGGAGTCCGACTACGGAAGCATGTTCGACGGCACCAACAAGAATTGCAAAGAGTCCATTCTGGAACTTCAGTTTACCAACAGTACGGCCGACGGTACTTTCCACAAGCACGTACTCCACTTCTGGGTAGCTCCGGGCAGCATGTCCGGTTGGGACGAAATCCGTGTCAGCGACATGATGTACAACGAATTCCTGAAAGAAGGACGCATTGCCGAAGGTAACATGTACGATGCCCGTGCCTATGGTTCCATGATGTTTGATGATCCGTATTACTATGAAGGCGGGCACATTCTGGGGTACAATTACGATGACATCTATGATGAGAATTCTGCCACCCGATATAATTACCGTAAATACATGCCTTCAACTTGGAGCGACTATGCACAAAACTACGTAGGTACCAACATGCCATTGATGCGTTATGCCAATGTACTGCTGATGAAGGCTGAAATCTACAATGAACAAGGCCATCCAGAAAAAGCCATTCCATTGATTAACGAAGTACGTAGCGTGCACGGCAAACTGCCTGCCATGACCGGAAAGTGACCAAAGCTGCATGTTAAGCACAGATTGAACATGAACGTTCTGGTGGAATTCACACTGGAAAACTCACGCTTCTATGACCTCCGTCGTTGGGGCAAACTGGACGAAGCCATGAAGCTGACGGCAGAACCGGATTCAGTGCATCTACCATTCCTTCCTGCCCATTCCTCTGATGGAGATTCAGACCAACAATAAAATAAACGAATAATCCTTTTCCCAAATAGTATATCAAGCGCATTCGCCCCCGGCAATGCCGCCTTGTTTGCTTTGAAAGCTTTATCTTTGCACCTGCAAAAATAGACCATACTATCTTTGCCACTAAAAAAACGACATAGATATGTTTACAATCATCGGACTAATGCTCACGGGAATGCTGCTGGGCTATCTCTTACGGAAACGGGACTTAAAGAAAATCCACCAAATCATCACCCTGCTCATCTGGTTGCTGCTGTTTATCCTCGGCATCGAGGTCGGAAGCAACGAGCAAATCATCAAGGGACTCCATACCATAGGCCTTGAAGCTGTGATACTCACCCTGGGAGGAACCTTGGGAAGCGTCATCGCCGCCTGGGCATTGTGGAGAGCCTTGTATAACAAGAAAGGAGGAAGGGCATGAAAGGAAGTCTTATCATAGTGGGCTTTTTCGGTACTGGGTACGATTTGCGGCGTATGCATCTGTTGCCCTTTGATATTGCAGAAACCAACATCAGCTACTACGCGCTTTGTGCGCTGATGTTCAGTGTAGGGCTGAGCGTGGGTAACGACCCGCAAACCCTGAAGAATTTCCGTTCACTCAATCCGCGACTGGTATTCCTGCCCATCATGACGATACTGGGAACGCTAGCAGGCTCCGCAGCCGTCAGCCTGATTCTGACACACCGTTCTATAACGGACTGTCTGGCCGTAGGTTCCGGATTCGGCTATTACTCGCTCTCCAGTATCTTCATTACCGAATACAAGGGAGCCGAGCTGGGCACCATCGCCCTGCTTGCCAATATCAGCCGGGAGATTCTGACACTGCTAGCCGCTCCGTTGCTGGTACGATGGTTCGGAAACCTTGCTCCCATCTCTGCCGGAGGAGCCACGACGATGGACACCACACTGCCCATCATCACACGGACAGCCGGACAGCAGTTTGTAGTAGTTTCCATTTTCCATGGATTTGTAGTAGACTTCAGCGTCCCATTCTTAGTGACATTGTTTTGTTCTATTTAGCTGAAAATGGAAAGGTGAAAGGTGAAAATTTTCCGTTTCCCATTTTCCATTTTCAACTTCCAATTAATCATTAATAATATGAAGACCAAACTTTATACCTTTCTTCTCTCTTCGCTGCTTTGCACCGGTGCCCTGGCAGACAATGAGCCGTGGCAAAACCCGCAAGTCAACGAAATGAACAGAGAACCGATGCACGCCCACTTCACTCCGTTTACGAATGAAGCCAACGCATTGAAACAACGTACCTTGCCCGCCGACGTACGGTTCGACGTTAATTCTGCAACGGAACGCCGTATCACTCTGGACGGCACCTGGAAATTTCTTTTTCAAAGAACAATGACCTCTGCCCCAAAGACTTTCACAAGCCCGGATTCAGTACCCGCAAGTGGAGTAAAATTGAAGTTCCGGGAAGCTGGGAACTGCAAGGCTTCGATGCACCTATCTATACAGATACCCGTTATCCGTTCCCGCCCAATCCGCCCTACGTGCCTACCGACTACAATCCCGTAGGTGCTTATATCCGCGAGTTCACCGTCCCGGCTAGCTGGGGAGGCATGGACATCTTTCTTGATTTCGAAGGGGTGGAGTCTGCCTACTATGTATGGGTAAACGGCGAATTGGCAGGATATGCAGAAGACAGCGCCTACCGTCGCACTTCAACATTACCCACCTGCTGAAGAAGGGCAACAATAAACTGGCAGTAAAAGTATTCCGTTATAGCGACGGTTCCTACCTGGAAGGCCAGGACTACTGGAAATACAGCGGCATCGAACGGAGTGTTTATCTCTACGCCCGCCCCCAGAGCCGCGTCAAGGACTTCCGGATGACAGCGGAACTGATAAACAACTACAAGGATGGCGAACTAAAGCTGGACGTATTCCTCCATCGGCCTAAAGCCGGAGAAACGGTGGAAGTCAAGGTAATGGACAAGGACAAGGTTATCTATGACCGGAAAAAGTCCATAACCTCTGCCACAGACACTTTGTTTACCCAGCAGCAAGTGTTCCCGAATGCACGAGCCTGGAATGCCGAAACACCGAACACCTACACGCTGGTAGTCAGCACCTTTGATGCACAAGGAAAACCGCAGGAATCCTTTACGCACCTTTTCGGCTTCCGTACCGTGGAAATGATGAACGGCATGCAGATGATTAACGGCCAGGCCGTCCTCTTCAAGGGGGTGAACCGTCACGAGCACGACCCGCACAAGGGACGTACCATCACCGTAGCTTCCATGATACACGACATCCAGCTGATGAAGCAGTTCAACCTGAACGGTGTACGCAACTGCCACTACCCGAACAACTATGCGTGGTACGAGCTTTGCACGGAATTCGGACTCTATATGGTAGACGAAGCCAACATCGAGAGCCATGGCATGATGTTCCACAAAGATGAGACCCTTGCCAACTACCCCGCCTGGGAGGTGCCTTTCATGCAGCGGATGAGTCGTATGATTGCGCGCGACCGCAACTACTCTGCCATCGTGACTTGGTCCATGGGCAACGAGTCGGGCTACGGCAAGCACTTCGAAACTCTGTATGACTATACCAAGAAGATAGATCCTACCCGTCCCATACAATACGAAGGGGGTGGCTACAACTCCAAGAGCGACATCTATTGCCCCATGTACGCACGCATCTGGAGGTTGCGCCAACACGTGAACCAACGTGATGCCCGCCCCATGATTCTTTGCGAATATGCCCATGCCATGGGTAACAGCGTAGGTAACTTCCAGGACTACTGGGACTTGATTTACAAGTACGACCAGCTGCAAGGCGGTTTCATTTGGGACTGGGTGGACCAGACGTTTGCCATCAAGGACGAGAACCAGCACGACATCTGGGCTTTTGGCGGCGACATGGGATTTGTAGGCGTCGTCAACGACTCCAACTTCTGTGCCAACGGCTTGATTGCTGCCGACCGCACCCCGCACCCACACATCTACGAAGTGAAGAAGGTATTGCAATACATCCATTTCGAACCGCTCGCCTTCACCCCGAACAAGATAAAGGTCACCAACTGGCACGATTTCATCGGATTGGAAGGATATACCCTCCGCTGGGCAGTAGAATGCGACGGCAAGACCGTTCAGAACGGTGAGATGGATTTCCCCAAGATTACTCCCAGAAACTCTGCCAACATAGAATTGCCACTGAAAGCGCTGCCTGCCGACGGCAAAGAGTATTTCCTCACACTGCGTGCATTCACCAAGCACGAAGCGCCATTAGTACCGAAAGGACACGAGGTTGCCATCGAACAATGGGAACTGCCTTCCGTCCCGTCAGCCAAAACCGTTCAGCCGGTGGAGGGAACGTTGACCGTAAACCGCAACAACGAAGCATTGACCGTGAAAGGCAATAACTTCCAGGTAGCTTTCTCTACCCGAAACGGTGAAATGACAGAGCTGAACTACAACGGAAAGAATCTGATTAAGGAAGGGCTGCAACCCAACTTCTGGCGCCCGTTGACTGACAATGACATTCCAAACAGACATCTGATACGCTGCGGCACTTGGAAAAACGCTGGACGCGATGCCAAACTACAGCATATCGAAGTTGCGGAAGCCGGACAAACGGCTACTGTCACTGCGACCTACCGCATGGAAGAACTAGATGCTGATTTGCAGACTCTCTACAAAATCACTCCCGACGGCAAGGTTCAAGTAACCATGCACTTCACCCCCGGCAAGAAGCCATTGAGTGAAATGCCGCGCCTGGGCATGCGCATGATACTCCCTGCCGAATATGAAATGATGACCTGGCTGGGCCGTGGTCCGCAAGAGACGTATGCCGACCGCAAGACGGGAGCATTGATAGGCCTCTACAACGCCACGGTGTGGGAACAATTCCATCCGTATGTACGTGCCCAAGAGACGGCCAATCATTGTGACGTACGCTGGGTGGCCCTACGTAATGCAACCGGCGAAGGCCTGCTGGTAGTGGGCGAGGAACCGTTGAGCGTAAGCGCCTGGAACTTCCCGATGGAGGACATTGAATACCGTCCCTCGCAGATGGAGCGCCGCCACGGTGGAAGCATCCAGAAGAAAGATATGGTATGGCTCAACATCGACCACAAGCAGATGGGCGTAGGCGGTGACAATACTTGGGGAGCACAAGTGCATCCCGAGTACACCATCACTCCACACGAATGGAAATACAGCTTCACACTCGCTCCCCTCGCACCGGAGGACGATGCGGCGGAACAAGCGCACAAATAACCGTTAAATACCTCATTCATATGAAATACAAATTTATACGCATACTCTGCTTCACATTGTTGGCCGCAGGCATCGCATCCTGCACCCCCGGCATGAAAAGCACTACGGAGAAGCGGTATACCTTCGCCGACATACTGGACATCTCCTATACTCCCGACACCCTGCACCGCTGCTACGGTTGGTTCACCGACGCCGGCTCGTGGATGGGCTTCACGCTGCCCGAACGGCAACAATGGGTCAACGGCTTCTGCGGCCCCTTCAGCCTCGATATGTTCCGCCGCCAGTGGATGGCACAGTCAGCCGCCGTCGTAAGCTTTGCCAAAGATACACAAGAGATTTTTGTTCCGGATTCCACTTGCTATTACCCCGGCGAGCTCTATATGTCGGCACATTCCACCCACGGGAGCATCACGCAACGGCTCAACTTCACAAGTGCCTCGACCGCCTTGCTGCGCATCGAAGCCGACACGGCTGAAGACCTGCTGTTCTCCGGTAGCCAATGGGGCAAAGACATCACCGTCAGCGTAGAACAGAACTCCGTCATCGCCCGTCATCCCAGTGGCGAAACCGTAACCGTGACCTTTACTCCTAATGTAGAGCTGGCCAAGACTGACAATAACTATACAGCCCTCGTCCGCTCTCCGCGCTACCCCGTCAACGTAGCCATCTCTTTCTTCACTTCCGAAAAAGAGATGACTGCCGGCCTGCAAAACCTGCCGGGCTTGCTCAATAATCCCACCCCCGCCCTGCAAGCCAATGCCGAACGTTGGGAAGGTTACCTCACCAAGATACTGCGCAAGGACATGAAGCCCGAATACGACCGCATCGCCGTGAAAGCCGTCACCACGCTCATCTCCAATTGGCGGACACACCGCGGCGGATTGCTTCACGAAGGCATCATCCCGAGCCATGCCGTAGGTTATTTCGTCGGCTTCTGGGCATGGGACAGTTGGCGCTTCAGTGCCGGAACCGCCAAGTTCGACCCCGAACTGGCCAAGAACAACATCCGCGCCATGTTCGACTACCAGCAACCGGACGGCATGATTATCGACTGTATCTATACCGACCCCTCCGAGAACAATGCCCGTGACAGCAAACCTCCCTTGGTATGCTGGGCTGTCGACGAAATCTTCACCCATACGGGTGACACCGCCTTCGTTGCCGAAATGTACCCTCAACTGCTCTCCTATTATAAATGGTGGTACGAAAAACGCGACCACAACCGCAATGGCATGTGCGAATACGGTGCTACCGACGGAACACTGGAAGCTGCCGCCTGGGAAAGCGGTATGGACAACGCCATCCGTTTTGACGGCGCCGTGATGCTGAAAAACGAAGGCTACGAGGATGCCTGGAGTATGGATCAGGAGAGTGTGGACTTGAACGCTTATCTGGCACTGGAATGCAAACTGCTGAAGAAGTTCTCCAGCCTGCTGAAGATACCTTTCGACGCACCGGACTACAGTAGCCAGGTAGCCGACTATTTCTTTGACAAGAACATCAACTTCTTCTGCGACCGCCGTCTGAAGGACGGTTCATTCATCGAAGAGCCGGGCTGCGAAGCCTACACTCCGTTGTGGACCCGAATTGCCACACAGGCGCAAGTGGACAGCATGCTGCCCATACTTCAAGATACGGCAAAGTTCTCCACGTATATCCCCTTCCCTACCATTGCCGCCGACAATCCCAAATACAATCCGCGCGGCTACTGGCGTGGCCCCATCTGGCTGGACCAAACCTACTTTGCCATCCGCGGACTGCGCAACTACGGCTACAACCAGCTGGCAGATGAATATACGCTGCAAGTCTTCGACCGCCTAAGCGGGCTGAAAGAGGGTGCTCCCATCCACGAGAACTACGGAACCCATACCGGCGGACGCCTGAAAGCTCCCCATTTCAGCTGGAGCTCCTCACATCTGTTGATGATGTACGACGATTACGGTAAATAAACCGAGTCTCTATATAACGGAACGGTTTGTTTCCATACAGCAAGACACTTTGTTTCAAAAGAAAGAAACAAAGTGTCTTGCTGTATGGAAACAAACTATTTTGTACGTTGAGACAAAGTGTTCCGCTAAAGAGCACAAAAAATATGCTTATTACCGATAAACCTGCACCGGAAGCTCTCCACGCAAAGCTCCCAGCGCATTCAGTACCAATGCTTCCAATTCGTCTTCTCCGGGATAGACGTGAACAGGAGCAAGGAAAGACACGCGCTCCTGCAATCGTGAAGTGATGTACTCGGAATGTGCCATACCTCCCGTAAGCAGAATGGCGTCCACCTTACCATAAAGCACAACAGCAGCGGCGCCCACACACTTGGCTATCTGATAAATCATTGCATTCAGCACCAGTTCCGCGTGCTTGTCCCCCTCCTCTATCCGCTTTACGATGGCAGGAACATCTGTCGTACCCAAATGTGCCGTCAAACCGGCAGACCGGAAATACGCTTCTTCAGTTCCTCTTTGGTAAAACGACCGGAGCTGCAAACATCTATCAGCTGCCCGGCAGGCAAGGTCCCGGCACGTTCCGGCGAGAAAGGACCTTCACCGTCCAGTGCATTGTTCACGTCGACGGCACGCCCCTTGCAGTGTGTCCCCACAGAAATGCCGCCACCCAGATGGCAGATAACCAGGTTCAAGTTTTCGTATCGGGTGTTGTGCTCGGCAGCATATCTCCGGGCGATGGCACGCTGGTTCAGGGCATGCCAAATGGTGATACGTGGCATCAAAGGCGAACCCGTAATGCGGGCTATTTCATCTAACTCATCCACTACACCGGGATCTGCAATAAAAGCCTGGCAACCGGGAAGCAGAGCTGCCAGTTCGGAAGCAATCAGGCATCCCAAGTTACATGCATGGCTGCGCATCGCATGGGCAATATCATCCAACATGGCGTCATTCACTACATAAACACCACCCGGAATGGGTTTCAATAATCCTCCACGCCCCACGATAGCGTCAAATTCAAAAGGGATTCCATTGTTGTCCAAAGCTTCCAGTACCAACTTCTTGCGGAATTCGAACTGGTCGATGATACGGGGAAATTGGGAAAGTTCCTCCACCGAATGCCGGATGTTGAGTACCAGACGGGGAGTTTCATCCTCATAGACAGCAATTTTTGTCGAGGTGGAACCGGGATTTACTGCCAGTATTTTCATTGATTACGATTTACAAATTACGAACTACAAACTACTAATTACAATTAAGACTCTTTCACCCCGCTGGTCAGGCAAGCCATGGCAATGCTGTAATATTTGGACAAACCAGAATGCTACGCGACGGTAATACCACCGGACATGAGGGTCCTTGCAGCAACCCGGCCATATCGGCATGAGAAAACAGAGATACAGCCTTATAAAAAGCATTTCCCGATTCGATGTTTGGGAATATCAACACATCCGCCTCCCCGTCAATCGGTGATACAATGCCTTTGATGTTACCGCTCGTCTTCTCACAAGAGGTCTTCACATCTAGCGGACCGTCGATGATGACATTGCCGAACTCTCCGGCTTCCGCCAGTTCCACAATATTCACATAGTCCAAAGAATGGGGGAATTTGGCGCTGACCTTCTCCGTGCAATGAATCAGCGCGATACGTGGCTGCTCTATCCCGAAATGGCGGCAAGTATGAATGGCATACCAAATCATTTCAATGCGCTGTTGAAGCGTCGGGCGGGGAATGACCGCAGCATCGGAGAAAAAGAGCAGTTTATCGTAAGTAGGTATCTGCATCACGGCCAGATGGGTCAGAATCTTTCCTTTAGGCAACAAACCATGCTCCTTGTCCAGAATGGCACGTAGCAAATTGTCGGTATTGATGATGCCTTTCATCAGGATATCTGCTCCACCCTCGCGTACGATACGCACCGCCTCACGTGCAGCCTCATCAGAATCTTCTATATGCAAGGTACTGACATATTGAGGATATTTCTTCAAGGTGGGATATTTTTCCAATATGGCAGAATCGCCAATCATCAGAAATTCCGCAATCCCCTCCTCCAAGGCACGGGATATGGCATATTCTGTATTAGGGTCATTGGCACAGACTACCGCAATACGTTTCCTCTTATTCAAGGTTTTCAGGTGGGCTGTTAACTGGGCAAAGTTCCGTATTGGTTCCATAACGTTAGATTTTTAGCAAATATCTAAAAAAATGTCGAGAAATGCAGCATTTATCCCGTTGAAATTTTATATGTTTAATATCATTTTGATATATTCACTACAGATGACACGAATTTGCACAGAACACATTCCCCTCTCCTCGCTCTCTTCTGTTAAAAATCCGTGTTAATCTGTGATATCTGTGGTGAATTGTGTACTTTTGCCCAAAATAGATTGATAATATAGTATGGGTAGTCTTATTTTCCCTCCGTATCTGCAGGAAGGTGACCGTGTCATTGTTCTCTCCCCTTCCAGCAAGATTGACAAATCTTTCCTGAAAGGCGCCTACAAACGTTTGAAGTCCTGGGGGCTGGAAGTCGTATTCGCAAAGCATGCGGGAAGTTCCAACGGAACGTATGCAGGAAGTATCCGGCAACGCCTTGAGGACCTGCAGGAAGCCATGAACGATGAAGAAGCCAAAGTCATATTCTGTAGCCGGGGCGGTTACGGAGCCGTGCATCTGATAGGCAAACTGGATTTTACCAAGTTCAGGCAGCATCCCAAATGGCTCATCGGATTCAGTGACATCACCGCCCTCCATAATCTGTTCCAGCAGAATGGCTTCGCGTCGTTGCACGCCCCCATGGCGCGCCATCTCACAGTAGAACCGGAAGACGACTTCTGCACACAAGCACTGAAGGATGTACTGTTCGGGCAGGCATTGAGGAACGGAAGCATTCAGTTATGTCTGCCCGGGGCACAAACTAAATCATAAAGGAAAGGGAAAAGGCGTGTTGCGCGGTGGCAATTTGTCAGTGTTCTACGGGCTGCGCGGCACTCCGTACGACATTCCCGCCGAAGGCACCATTCTCTTCATCGAAGATGTGGGAGAACGCCCGCATGCGGTGGAACGCATGATGTACAATCTCAAACTGGGCGGTGTCCTCGACAAGCTTTCCGGCCTCATCATCGGACAATTCACCGAATACGAAGAGAACAAGTCCCTGGGAAAAGACCTATATGGTGCATTGGCCGATTTGGTGAAGGAATACGATTATCCGATATGTTTCGATTTTCCCGTCGGACATGTCAGCATGAACGTACCGTTGATAAACGGTGCTGCGGTAACATTGGAAGTTGGAAAGAAAGAAGTGAAACTAAGTTTTAATACAGAAAGAGAATGAAACGGAATTATACATTCATCCCGTTGCTGCTGTTGCTGATTGTAGCGATAGTGGCATGCAGCAACAACAGCAGCAAGTCTGCAGCCGATAATGACAGTGAGGGCGATGCGACCAAAGCGACTGTCCAAGTACCCCAGTTCAGTGCAGACAGTGCATACCAATACATACAGACCCAAGCGGATTTTGGTCCGCGCGTGCCCAACACCGCCGCCCACAAAGCCTGCGGAGAATTCCTTGCCAAGAAGCTGGAGGAATTCGGCGCCAAGGTATACAACCAGCATGCCGACCTGGTGGCTTACGACAACACCATCCTGAAAGCGCGCAACGTTATCGGCGCCTATAATCCGGAAAGTAAAAGGCGTGTACTGCTCTGTGCCCATTGGGACAGTCGTCCTTATGCCGACCAGGATGCCGACAAGACGAAGCATCACAGCCCCATCCTGGGTGTGAATGATGGAGCCAGCGGTGTAGGCGTATTGCTCGAAGTGGCCCGCCAACTGCAACAGCAGGCTCCAGCCATCGGCATCGACATCATCTTCTTTGACGCTGAAGACTATGGCATCCCCTACTTCTATCAAGGTACATACAAGAACGACACTTGGTGCCTGGGCTCGCAATATTGGGGACGAGTACCCCATGTAGACGGCTATAATGCCCGCTACGGCATCCTGCTCGACATGGTAGGTGGAAAGAACGCCACCTTCTACAAGGAACAGTTCTCTCAAAGAACCGCCGGTAAGTACGTGAACAAGATATGGAACACAGCCCACCGCCTGGGCTTCGGCAACTTCTTCCCCAAAGAAAAAGGCACCGAAGTGACAGACGACCATATGTATGTATACAACCTGCGGCAGATTCCCTGCGTAGACATCATCAACTATGACCCGAACTGCGACACCGGCTTCGGTGACTTCTGGCACACGATAGACGACACCATGGACATCATCGACAAGGGCACTCTCAACGCAGTGGGACAGACCTTGCTCGAAATCATCTACAATGAGAAATAGACCATCAAATAGTAAATCGTAAATAGTAAAATAGTAAATCCCATGATAAGTATCAACGAAGTACAAGATGAAGTAATTGCCGAATTCAATGATTTCGACGATTGGATGGACCGGTACCAACTTCTTATTGATTTAGGAAACGAGCAGGAACCGCTCGACGAAAAATACAAGACGGAACAAAACCTGATTGAAGGTTGCCAGAGCCGCGTATGGCTGCAGGCAGACGAAGTGGACGGAAAAATTATTTTCCAGGCCGAAAGCGACGCACTGATTGTGAAAGGAATCATTTCACTGCTTATCAAAGTACTCTCCGGGCACACACCGGATGAGATACTGAACGCCGACCTCTATTTCATTGATAAAATAGGACTGAAGGAACACTTGTCGCCCACCCGTAGCAACGGACTGCTGTCTATGGTAAAGCAGATGCGAATGTATGCGCTGGCCTTCAAAGCGAAAGGCATCTAAAGGTTACGACCGACAATATATAAGCTAATAATCAGCAGATTATATTTACCGGATGTTTACCCTATAATGTAAAAGCCGGTTACTTCCAGAAATGTAACGGCTTTTACATTATGAAGTAACGACGTTTACCATAGTATGTAAAGGCGTTTACCGTAGTATGTAAAGGTGTTTACTGTAGTACATAAACGGAGTTTCTTAAGGCGGTAAGCATTTCAACCTCTACTTGCGCCTTCTTCTCCCTATTTATCCCTCCTTAAACTCCAGTATATCCCCCGGCTGGCAATCAAGTTCCTTACAGATTGCTTCCAGTGTAGAGAAACGGATGGCCTTAGCTTTCCGGTTTTGAGAATAGAGAGATTGGCAGGCGTAATATCAATCTTCTCCGCCAGTTCGCCCAAAGATATCTTTCTTCGGGCCATCATTATGTCAAGGTTTACTATAATCATATAATTGTGTTCTATTTATCAATTATTCTTTTCCCACTCACACCACCAGTCAGTGTACCGTTTCGTCAACCGGTAATAACCATATATGCACAGATACATCCACGGCATTACAATATAGACTTTCCACTTCCCGTCAAAGGCCGGAAACAAGAGGAGAAAATAGACAATACTTGCCAACAATAAAACCGCCACAAGTCCGACAACGAAATACAGACCATATTTCACACTTTTCTTCATATCGCGCTCTTCACTTTTATTTAAATCGTCAACTCTTGTTCCTCACGCATACGAACTCCCATCTTAAAAAGATAGCCCATAAAGATGATGAAAACTCCCAATAACACGAATATCCGATAAGAAGTATCAGTCGGTACTCCTTCGGGAGTAAACCAGGAGAGAGTTACCTGAAAAAGCCCATTCAATGCTATCAGCACCCCAATGGTTTGTATCAAAGATGAATTCTGATAAACAAACACTTCCTCTTTCTTCACATTGCGGAGAATGAGAAAAATACACAAGCCACATATTGTCATCACCAGCATTGTTACTGATTCGGGTAATATGTGCCAGATAAAATTAGCAGTATCATCCTTTCCCAACTCATAGCACAATGTCAGATTACGAACAATGCCGCCACCAATACATAGTCCACAGAAATAAAACAGCACATTCATAATAAGCGCTATCCGTCTCTTTGGTTCCTTTGGTTCCTTTTGTTTCATAAGTGTCATAATCCCTCCTCTCACTTTTAAATAGTCAAGTCCTGTTCTTCCTTTATCTTCACCCCGGCGGCAAATATCTCGGTGAAAAGAATTATAATAACCAGGGATGTGAAATCCGTATCATGCGATGCAACCACTTCATAGCCCAGCAGAGCCACTTGCTTCACTGCTTCAAGATGATTCAGCCAATCGTGCAAAGTCATCAAGCCGTACAATGCAGCAAACGAATAAGTAAAGAAACGCAACCGGGCTACATTATCCGAAGTAAACACTTCCCGCTTTGAGATGGATACCAGCAAACGTATCAGACAATAGATTCCTACAAAGAAAGGAATGATGGCAAACATGGCAAAGAAGTTCACTATGGAACTCCAGACAGTGGGGACAATCACAGTGCCTATTCTCTTTACCTGATAAGGTACTGACTTATCGGCAAAACGATTCGTCAAGGAATCGACTGCTGTCGTTTCCAAAGGTCTTATATCCACAATATACCTTATCAAATAAACCGGAATACTCCGGCTGTGGAGTTCCCGAATGCACATTTACACTATTGTAACCCTCAAGAAAACTATTCTTCATATCCACCCAGCCCGCTATCATCGCATAGGTAAACTCTGCAACAATGACCAATATAGCCAGGATACCCAATATACTTATCTTTTTCATAATCCTCCCCCCACATTAAACCGTTAAATCCTGCTCTTCCTTTATCTTCACGCCGATGGCGAATATCTCGGTGAACAATGCCAACAGCATATAATTGAACCAAGCATACTTGAAAGAATAAGGCAACACCTCGTATCCCTCCAGCCGCACTTGAGAAGCCAAGTCATGATAGATGCCCCATTGCTGCAACTCGAATAAAAGACTCACCGAAATCAGCGCATAGACAAAGATGCGCATCCGACGCACATTCTTGTGCACAAACACCTCGCCTTTCGTGGCAGTAAGCACCAGCCGCGCCACACTATAGAACCCGTAAAGCGCAAACAGTCCCGCAGGAAACAGCAAGAACGATACCCACCGCCACTTCGTACTACGGAAACCTTGCACCGATACCTCACTTGTATTGCAATACATGGGCGTATCCTGTGCCGCACTAATCAAAGTATCGGCAGGCAGCGTATCATCTGCCCGCACCAAAAGTGACACGGAGGGTAAGGCATGAAAATCCTTCTGGTCGCCCGCCTCATTCCAGCCGTCCATAAATCCACTAAACATATCCGTTACAACACTACCAATAAACACTACCAAAGCCAGGAAGGCGCATACTCTGATTTTATTCATATCTCTGTCCGTTCTTCTTATTATTAAATCGTCAAATCCTGCTCTTCCTTCATTTTCAATCCAATGGCAAACACTTCACCTACAATCAGCGAACAAAGCCCAAGTACCAGCGTGGTAGTGCTCACCAATTCTGAGAGGCTCAGCTCGTAACCATGCAGCGAGAATACGGTATCGATACCTATAAAATCAAGATATGATGACGCAAAGGTACAGCAGAAGCTGACAACCAGTGCCATTCCCAATCGACGCAGCCGACGTACATTCCGCCAGTTGAAGATGTCGGACTTGTTGATAGAGATTATCAAGCGGATAAACAATACTACCGCCCAAAGGGAAAAGCCCAAATGCAGATATATCAGCAAATATTTTGCCACCACTTTCCCGACAGAATCATGAGAATCTACGCTGACCATCAACGAAGAGTAGGCTGCAGGCACATAACTCCTGCTTTTCTCATTGTAGACGGAATCCCTGAAGAAATCAAACGACTCCATGGAAGAAGGTATCAGGTTGACAACCTTCAGGTTCATCAGTTCCTTGTAGGCAGCAATGTCACTCCCTTTCTTTCCCAGCTCCAGTCCGGTCTGCGCCCCCATCTTGGCTCCCAGAAAGATATAGTACCCCTGCTCCAATACCGAGTAACTCAGTACAAGCATTACCACCAGGCAGAGAATGTTTCAATCTTCTTTTCATAATTCAGTTGTTGTTGTATTAGTATCAGATATATTATATTTATTCAGTTGTTTCAAGGAGAGTAGAAGCAACAATATGAAAACCACTGCCCAAACCAGTACATACGGGTTACTCAGCAGATGTGTCACATCCTCCATTTCAGGATGTTTCAGGCTCAGATAGACAGACAAGCCGTTATTCATGATATGTATCAGATACATGCCATAAGACTCCGTGTCTTATAATAAAGCCAGGCAAGCAAGAAACCGATGAGGCAAGCACCTATTATCTGAACCGGATTCAGATGAAAGATACCAAATATCAACCCGGAAAACAAGATAGCCTTTGCCGGGCTATATCTGCGAAGCAGCTCCTTGGTAATGGCACCACGGAAAAGCAGTTCTTCCAGTACGGGTCCCAAAACAGAAATACAGAGAATACCCAGCCAACCGGATTGCAGTATATCAAATGTCTGGTCCAACAAATTGGGCAAAAAAGTAAGTTCGGACATCAGAAGACCTATTATACATATGGAAGTCATTCCGGCAAGCAGGCTCCATGCCAGATAAGGGACTGACACCGGAGAATACAGATGCTTGTCTCCCGTCAGGTAGTTCTTGCGCCACAAGTACAGTCCCATGAAAACAAAGCCCAGCAGCATGGTAGGCGCCACAGCAATCTGACCAGCCTTGTCCATGTCGAAAGTTCCATAAGCGAAATACGTATACAGCAGACAGAAAGGTCCTGCAAACAGTGCTCCTACAATCTGCATCAAAAAGTAAATCAATACTAGTTTTATTGCCGTTTTCATTGTTCTATTCGTCTAAAAGTTCGCAAAGATACACATTTTCTCTGTCAATCCGTCAAGCTGTGGCAAACAAGTCCCATCAGCAGCACCATCACTGTAGAAAGTGACAATACCAATAGTGTAATACTCATGAATGCTCTTCTCATAACCTAAACCCCTCCCTCATTTCTATATTGTTCTTCATTTATTTTACTGCCAGGAGCAATACGTCTTCCTCCGCAGTGGCATGTTCCACCAACAGATTCCAGTCGTTGTCCTTCTTACTCCATTTGTAACTCAAGTAGTTGATGTCATCTCCCGCCTGCAGATAAACAGCTTTTTCCTTCACATCGGAGTAGGCATTCGTCTTGTTGTCCCACAAGGCATATTCCACATCCGTACCGGCTTCCGTATAATTGTAGTTCAAGCAATAGAAGCGTTCAAACGCCTGCTCAATCTCGTTCCATCTCAACGCCTCCTTCTGTATCGTACGCCCTTGGGCATCATAGGTGAAATTGTATTTCAAATGGTTCTGCAGAACTTACCGTTCTCTACTTTATATACAATTTGGGACTCCACCTGATTTCCGTTCATCACTTCATTATAGGCAAAGTTTTCCTGGATATTACCACCAAAAGCATTTATCACTACTGTCACTACAAAAATTGTTGTCATTACTAAAGTTTTCATACCGTTATTGTTTTTATTAGTTCTTTATTTTGTTTTTCGATAATCATTTATCGTTTTTCGATATGCAAATAAAAGGCCTTTTTTTGATATGACAAAGAAAAACAGAAAATATTTATCGAAAAACAATAAAAAAAACACGTTTTACGATAAATATACAGAAAACAAACACTTCAAACGGGAAAATACATAGAACTGCAAGGGGATAAATGACCTCGCCTTATGTTTATAAAGAAAGAATGGATTTAATCTCCACCTCGTCACGGTGAAGCTGGGCAATAAGTTCTTCTATACTGTCGAATTTCAGTTCAGGACGGGTGCGGCGCACAAAGGAAAGACGCATCGGCTGCTGATAAATATCAGCATCAAACCGGAATATATGGACCTCAATACTGCGATCGGGTCCGTTCTCCAACGTAGGCCGGTAGCCAATGCTTAGCATACCGCCGTACTCCTTGCCTTCAACACAGACACGGACGGCATACACACCATCGCAGGGAATCAGCTTGTCAGAATCGGAAACACGGAGATTAGCCGTAGGAAAACCTATCTTACGCCCCACCTGATAGCCGCCGACAACCGTACCGTCCAAAAAGAAATCATATCCCAGATACTCGGCAGCTTCCGAAACGTTTCCCTCCAGCAACAGACCGCGAATAGCCGAGGAGCTGACAGTAACCTCCGTTACCGATGTCTCCTTACTATAAGAATACGCGCGTGCAAGAAGCACCTCCATACCCAATTCGCGACCATAGTGCACATAGTCTTCAAAACCCTCGCTGCGGTTATGCCCGAAACGATGGTCGTACCCCACTACCAAAGCTTGTATCTGATAGCGATCCTTCAGTATGGACATGAATTCCCGTGCCGAAAGCCGGGCTATTTCAGGAGTAAAATCAAGCATCATGCAATAATCCACCCAGTCTTGGCAAGCAGGGAAACTTTCTCATCACAAGTGGTCAATAACTTCGGATGATAATCGGCCTGCATCACTTTACGCGGATGTACCGGAAAAGTCACGACCGACGAAGCAAGCCCACGCCCGGCAGCTACCGCACACACTTGCTCTATCAGGTAGCGGTGTCCCGATGTACTCCGTCAAAGAAACCGATAGTGGCTACACTTGGACGGGAACCAATGTCCGATGTTTCACAAAACAACTGCATGTCTCCAATCCTCGTGGGCCTTTGGCGTATAGGTAGAAATACCCAACGCCTCCGCTGTCCGGCAATTGGCCTCAGAATCGTCAATGAAAAGAGTCTCGTTGGGAAGAATACCGGTCTCATCCAGTACTTTCTGAAATATATCGGCATCCGGTTTTGCCATCTTCATCTCATAAGAGAGATAGATATGCTCAAAAAAGTCCTCCGCACGGAAAGCCTTGTAGCGAAACGCGTGCAGACACGACCATTGCCAATGGATTTCATTGGTGTTGCTCAGCAGATAGACCACATATTTTTTGCGCAGTTCCAACAGTAAATCCAATTTAAAAGTAGGAATACTCACTAGGAAACTGTTCCAGGCGTCATCTATCTGGGCATCAGTCACCGGTTTCCCTATCTTTCCACGAATCACTTCCCGGAACTCCGCACTGGTAATCAACCCTTTTTCATATTTCTGGAAGAAATCCTGCTGGTGATAGAGGTCCAACATGACTTCCACGTCCGGCAATCCCAGCTTTCTGAAATTCTCTAAACAGCGCTGGCGGTCCAAATCAATCAGAACTCCGCCAAAATCAATAATAAGGTTCTTGATTCCTCTTCTTTTCATCACTATTTCTGTGTTAAACGTCGGATAAGGCGAACCAGTTCACCTATCCACAAAACAAACGAGGTAGAAACGACAATCGTCATCCAAGTCATAAAATCGAGCGGCACTGTGCGGAATACAGCTCCACCAAACTGTACAATCAGTATCTGTCCGCCCAAAATGGCAAGTATAATCAGCTCCATGCCATAAGATTTGGAAATACCCTTGAACGCCGAGTCCGAAGTGCCGAACACACGTGCATTGAACAAGTTCCAGAACTGAAGCATAACAAAGAACGTGAAGAACACAGTCAACCGATAGGTAGTCATCCCCCCTCTTCACTGTTAAACCAGAAGAGCATTCCCATAAGCAATACCAGAAAGGCAAAACCCATTCCCAAAATGTAATACCTCATGGACTTGGTTATAATGAAATCCGTACTCTTACGCGGCTTTTCCTTCATCACGCTCTCACTGGGTGGAATGGACGCCAAGGCCAGGGCCGCAAACGTATCCATAATCAGGTTCACCCACAACATCTGCGTGACGGTCAAAGGAAGCGTCGTACCCACCAGTGAACCCAGGAGAACGATAAACAAAGCCACAAAATTGATAGTCAGTTGAAAAACAATGAAACGCTGTATATTCTTATATAGAGAACGTCCCCACATCACGGCCGTACCTATACTGTTGAAGGAGTCATCCAGCAACGTGATGTCGCTGGCCTCCTTGGCAACGGAAGTCCCGGTACCCATCGAAAGTCCCACTTGCGCATGGTTCAACGCAGGAGCATCATTCGTGCCGTCACCCGTCACAGCCACTACCGCACCTTTCTGCTGCAACAGTTGCACCAGACGCTGTTTGTCTGTGGGGCGTGCACGCGACATTATCTTCAAGTCCATCACACGGTCCAATGCCTCCTCATCCGTCAATTCGGCAAATGCAGCTCCCGTAATGCGGTTCTTTTCCGTATCCTCCGGTTTCCACAGACCAATCTGGCGTGCTATCTCGGTAGCCGTACCCGGTGTATCTCCCGTCACAATCTTCACTCCGATACCTGCCGACTGGCATTTGGCAACGGCCGCAGGCACATCCGGACGGATAGGATCACTGATGGCAACCACACCGAGGAACGACAAGTCATTTTCAGCAACCAATGACACACAATCAGACGCTTCCGCATCATCCACAATCTTGAATGCAAAGCCAAGTGTACGCATAGCCATATTCTGGTAGTTGAGCAACTGAGCCTCCACTGTAGAACGGTATTCCACCGCATCCACACGCTTGCCGTCCAACATGACATCCTTGCATTTACCCAAAACAATCTCGGGAGCTCCCTTCACATACAGCACCTTCTTCCAATCAGGGGGGATTGCACCAGGGTAGCCATGAATTTCCTTTCCGTAGAGAAAGTCAGCTGGTCGATAACCGTAGCTTTCTCACGCAGCGCCAGATAGTCGCATCCTTGGCTGTTCAGCCAAAGCAGCAGTGCCACCTCCGTGGGGTTACCCACCCTTTCGGCTTCTCGCCAGGCACCTCTTCTTCCAGGAAAGCAGTGGAGTTAGCACTGATACCTTCCATTACCAGCTTGCTGAGGTCATCATTCCCCAACTGCCCGTTATTCTTCAAACCTAGAAATTGGGTTCATGCACCTGCATCAGATTTTGGGGTCAATGTACCGGTCTTGTCGGTACAAAATCACTGTAATGGCTCCCATCGTCTCGCATTG